>Ga0247840_10003626_pt1 | contig 25790 bp, 23 predicted proteins | sample LaCruzMarch2015__FD_192404 | JGI IMG/M metagenome (GOLD analysis project Ga0247840, IMG submission 192404) | Freshwater microbial communities from meromictic Lake La Cruz, Castile-La Mancha, Spain - LaCruzMarch2015_17m | ecosystem: Environmental > Aquatic > Freshwater > Lake | place: Spain...
ACAACGTTCTTTTAAAAGCTTTCCTGAGCTTAATGGATGCATCATCACAAGGGTGATCCCCATAGCATTTAAAGCATAAAAAAGTACCACGGTCTCAACGATATTAGGCAAGACTAAAGCAACCCTATCGTTTTTATGAAGACCTAAGGCATCACATTTTTGGATGGCTTCTTTAATCATGATCATCAATTGGTGATATGAAATATGTTTCCCGTTGAGTGTCAAAGCGATCTCACTAGGATAGTGATCTGCGTTATATTGAAGTCGATCAACCATTAAGGTCATCAGGGTTCTCCAAAAGATTTCTAAAGGTATCAATGGCTTTAAAGAAGGCAACGCCTTCTGCGATTCTTTCATCTACAGAGAAGGTCACATCCACATCGCCTGAAGCATTGAATTCTCCAATCGTGATCACCATAGAACAGGTTCCCCAGTTAAACAAATGATGAGATACGCTTTGACCTTTGATGCTACCTAGATTAGCGATGACTAGACCTGTATGTAAAGGATCCGATTTGATGATCGCATTGGGAAGAAGATCATGTTTATCAAGAAAGAAGGCTATCTTAAGTGCGATCGAAAAAACAAAAGTAGGCAAATGAGAAAGAAATCTCATCAATTGATCAGTATCATGTTTCTTCTCTGCTCGGGTATGATCAATTAATTGATCCATTAAACTTTGAACATCATGTGTAGTCATATTTTCTTTCAATTCAAACTTCACAAAGGTATTGCTTTTCTCATCCTCTTTATTTCGTTTAATGACAGTAGAAATCAGTAGTCGTTTATGATCATAGACCTTATGACCTATGACGAAGCGCTTAAGATTAGGATGTTTATTCACGGTCTTAAGACAGCTGTATAACACATAAGGGAAAAAGCGTAACCCATTGGATTTTAAATAAGTCACCAGTTTTGGGGCATGGATATGAACTGTGGTAAAGATCGCAGCTTCATTTCGTGTAGGCATGATCAACATCTCGACACGATCATAATATTCTTGGTTTACTTTTAAGCGATCATAATGGTTCATTTGGGTTACTCACTTATTTCTATTGTATCAAAAAAGAATCGCTTAGCGAAAGATACTACGACTTCACGTAAGGCCAGTCTTATATTGGGAGCATCATTCATCGTGATTTTATCTTGAAGACAAGTCAATTCCAGAAAAAAACTTAGGATAGGAAAAGCCTTGTGGAAGGGCGTTTACATAAGTATTGAATCAATCCAGTCGTATGATTAATATTCAAAAATCTTCAATACCGATCTTTACACTTCAGAAGCATTAGTTTGTTACCAAAAATTAACTTCATTTAAATCGAATAAAAATATAACTATGTTATCTTCATCGTGCAGAGGTATGCTATGAAAATCGGAGTAATAGATTTAGGTTCAAATACAATTCGGTTGGTAATCTATGTTTGGGATGGATTCAAGCTAGAAAAAATACACAACATCAAAAGAAATGCACAAAGTATTAAGTTTGTTCGTTTTGGCAGAATGGATAATGATGGCATGGATGTGATCGTTCAAACTTTAAAAGAGCTTATGATGATCGCAAAAATTCATGAAACTCAGCAATTGAGGATTTTCGCTACAGCATCTTTGCGCAACATTGAAAACAGTGACGAAACGAAGAAATATATTGAGGATCGTGTTCAACATCCGATAGAGATATTAAATGGTGAAGAAGAATCCTTGTATGGGTTTGAGGGGATCAAGCGTATTACGAATTTGCCATCCGAAGGCTTATCTATTGATATTGGAGGAGGATCAACCGAACTTACATTTTTTCAAAATGCAACAGCTCGAAATTTGATTTCCATACCAATAGGATCTTTAAACCTTGGAATAAAATACGTTAGTAATATTTTACCATCGGTCGCTGAAGAGAATCAGATGCGAAGTGCTATAAGGGATCACCTTGATAAAATTGAATGGCTTAATAACGTAAAAATATCTGATTTGATTGGGATTGGGGGTTCAGTGCGAGCCATAATGAAGCTTCAACAGCCCAAAACAATCAAAAAGATTCTATTTATAATTTACATTTGTTGACTAAAGATGTCCATAAGATAAGCCAATCCCTTCAAAAAGATCCTCTAGGATTTCCAAAACTAATTTTACAAGTGGTCCCAGATCGCTTACAAACTGTGATTCCAGGAGCTTTGATCATCGATGAGATCATGATCAAAATAAAAGCAAAGCAGCTTTCAGTTTCATCTTTTGGATTAAGAGAAGGTTACTTGTTCTCAAGAGTCCTAGATACTCTGGTGGCCTATGAATAATCCTGCCTTTACCAATCGTGAATTAAGTTGGCTTAAGTTCAATGAACGGGTCTTAGAAGAAGCACAAAAAGAAAGAAATCCGCTTTTTGAACGCTTACGTTTCATAAGTATCACAGCAAGTAATCTGGATGAGTTCTACATGATTAGAGTGGGTAGTCTTTTTGATCAACGTATTATTCAAACAAAGATTCCTGATAATAAGACCAATATGAGTCTAGATGATCAGCTTAAAGCGATTTTCAAACAAACCAAGACCCATTATACAAAGAGAGATATTATGTATCATCAAGTGATGTCTTTACTAAAGACTGCTCATATAAAAGCCCTTGAGATCAATACCCTGTCAACCCTAGAACATGAACTTCTGAAGAATATCTTTGATAAAGAAATATTACCATTATTATCAGCACATACGATAGATAGTAAACATCCTTTTCCTCATCTAAACAACAAGAAGACTTACGTTATGGTACGTTTTGATGATAAGGGAAAAATCAAAGAAGGATTGATTAGTTATCAAGATGATCGAATGCCTGCGGTATTAACCTTACCATTAAATAAATCGTTCAAATTCATGCTTTTAGAAGATGTGGTTGTTTTGTTCGCACAGTCTCTATTTAAAGGGAATATCGTCGAACGTTGTGCGATTAGGTTAACTAGAAATGCTGACCTAGATGCTGAAGAGGCTTATAATAACGAAGATGTTGACTATCGAGATTTTGTAAAAGCAATGCTCAAGAAACGAAATAGGCTCAATCCAGTTCGCTTAGAGTACCGCTATCCGATTTCCAAGACCTTTTCTGATTGGTTGTGCTCAAAAATAGCCATCGATCCAAAACAGATGTTTGAGATCCAAAGTCCATTAACCTATATGTTTATTGAACCCATGGAACTTTATTTGAAACAATATTATCCTAATCTCTTTTATTCGAAAATAAGACCTGCTTTAACACCTATGATCCAAAGGCAACAAGCCATCATTCCTCAAATTCTGGATCACGATATTGCTTATCAACATCCATATCAATCCATGGAGCCCTATCTTCTATTGCTGAAAGAAGCCAGTATGGATCCGAAAGTATCTACAATAAAAATAACTTTATATCGTGTTGCATCAGACAGTCGAATTTTACATGACCTTATTCAAGCGGCAGAAAACCAGAAAGATGTCTTGGTGGTGATGGAGTTAAAGGCGCGATTTGACGAAGCAAACAACATTGCTTGGTCTCAGCGATTAGAAGAAGCTGGTTGTAGAGTCATTTATGGGGTAGATCATTATAAAGTACACTCCAAAATCACACTTTTTGTACGTCATGATAGGGGCAAGATCCAAACCATTACGCATTTATCAACTGGGAATTATAACGAGAAAACCGCAAGGTTATACACGGATACAAACTTGATTACAGCCCATTCAGGGATAGGTCAAGATGCGATCGATTATTTTAATGGTCTACAGAGTAATCAAATTGATGAATCCTTTTATACAAAATTTAAATATTTGTGGGTTTCTCCTTATGGGATACAACAACAATTGATCAATATGATCGATGAAGAAATCGAGTCTCACTTAGTTCACGGCAATGGGCACCTTATTTTTAAAATGAATTCAATAACGGATGTGGATGTTTTAAATGCGTTGATCAAAGCCTCCCAAGCAGGTGTTACCATCGATTTGATTGTACGTGGTATCTGTTGTATCGTCCCACAAGTAAAGGGTGTAACAGATAACATCAATGTTGTGAGTTTGGTCGGTCGTTTTCTTGAACACTCAAGAATTTTTATGGCTTATCAAAATGCACAACCAAAATTCTATATTTCTTCGGCTGATCTTATGACAAGAAATATGATAAAGAGGTTAGAAATTGCTGTACCAATTTTTGATACCACGATCCAGAATCAACTTACTGAGTATCTCGATCTTTGTCTTAATGATACGGCAAATTCACGCATTATGAATTCTAAACAAGATTATGTCCAAAAAACATCAGATCCTCTTATCGATTCACATCAAATACTTATAGAGTTATCAAGTAATAGAGATATTAACGCTCCAAAAACTCAAAATATTGATAGAAGAGATCCTTTACTGCACATAAAAACTTGGATGCGTAAAGCATTATCTATTAAAACATAAATGAATATACTGTTATTTCATTGTGTAGACATATCCTAGAAAGGATGTATTTATTTCTTCTTAGGCTTGATTTTTTTAGTTCGTTTATAGGGATATGAGCACAGGGTTCACACAGTGAACTCTTTTATATGTAAGGGGAAATCGCTTAAGAATTAACTGAAGATTAACACTTGCTTTATGTTTCTGTATTAAACATTCGGTAGACTTTTGGTATGGAAACTTGTCGAGGATCGAAACACGATGATCCTTGATTCAAGAAAATCCAAAACAGAAAAGAGGTAAGCTATGCTCTCATTCTCCCACATCGTTGTCGCTGATTATTTCTACAGTAAACTCAAACGAAATAAGCTTAATTTTGAACTCAGCAAAAAATCCTTTTTTAACGGAAATGTATTACCAGACAAACAACGTCATCAATTCAATGCTCATTATTATTCAGAGTCCAAAGCTGACGTTGAATACTACTTGGATAAAGTAAATAATGCTAAGTTAGGTAACAATGAGCGTTCAGAAGCATTAGGAATCGTGTGTCACTTTATGTGTGACTATTTCTGTAAATATCATTCAATTGAAACCTATAAACAAAACACAGGATTCAATCATTTTATGTATGAAGCACAGCTTCATATCATGTTAAGATTCATTCAGATCAAGCGAACTCTTTTTTCCATCAGCCGAGCTGAAGAACGCATTTTTACAGGTTTTGATCTTTCAAAAATGATAAGACAAAATGGCGATATTCAATCATTGATGGAAGATTATTATGATCAACAAGCTTCTCTGGTTTCGGATTTGACTTATGCTTTTGCTGCTGTTAGAGGTGTTTTAGTTCACACATTGGGCATCCAACATGTTTTGTTTGAAGATGCGGTGTTCAAAAAATCTAATCATGAGTTGAGTCAATATTCACCTTTTGTTTATGATGCTGGAGATATTTAAGTGAAGATCGCAATATTTACTGACACTTTTTATCCTCAAGTCAATGGGGTTGCCAATACCTTGCGCCGACTTGGAGAATATCTAGAAAGTGCTCGTATTGAATATCTATTTATTGTTCCAGAAACCCAACAGAAACAGGATCTACCTTACAATATCTTATCCTTTTTTAGTATGCCTTTTATCTTGTATCCAGAATGCCGATTCACTGTACCCAATATGCCTTTGCTTAATAAGAAACTCGATACGTTTAAACCCGATATAGTTTTTTTGATGACGGAGTTTAATGTAGGCTTAATGGGACTACGGTATGCTAAGAAAAATGATATCCCTGTCATTTCGAATTATTCAACAAATTTCTCCACCATTCTTCAATCCTATCAACTTGGGATTTTTGAGAAAGCACTGAATTCTTACTTATCAGGTTTTCACAATGCTGCGGATCATACAGTAACACCATCTGATGACTCAAAAAATGTTCTTTATCAACTTGGTGTCAAAAAGGTATCCATCTTTGGAAGAGGCATCAATATAGAAGCGTTCTCTCCACGATTTAGATCGGAAAAATTCAGGATATCAACAGGATTTAATGACCGCATTTTGCTTCTATTTGTGGGTCGCTTATCAGCGGAGAAAGATCTCGATATTTTACGATCTTCGATGAAAAAATTAAATGAAAGTTATAAAGAGAAAATTGCCTTGATTATTACAGGCGATGGACCATTAAAGGCTGAACTTCAAGCTACAATGCCTGAAAATGTCTATTTCACTGGATATAAGACGGGTAAAGAGCTGGCTGAGGTGTATGCTTCTTGCGACATTTTTGCATTTCCCTCATCATTTGAAACTTTTGGCAACGTTGTTTTAGAAGCTTATGCATCGGGTTGCTGCGTGGTTGGTGTGAATCAAGGAGGTGTCAAGAACTTGGTCAATCATGGAGTTTCAGGTTATCTAGCAGTCGCAAAAGATGTTGATGATTTTACATTTTATCTCGAGAAACTAATCTTAAACCAAGACCTGCGTGAACGGTTTTCCAACCAAGGAAGGATTCTTGTTCAGTCGAAATCTTGGAATATGGTATTCGCGCATTTACTGGATGTATTTGCAGAAATGATTTTTAGAAAACATTCAACAAGCAAGAAAATTTACCTAACCAATTCTAAGCAAGGATTGGGTTGTTAATCTTGATTAATAAATATCATGATGGAATATATGACGAAAATGCGGTAACCGATGTTGAACTTAGAAATAGCTTAAGGAAAATGTTAGCTCTTAGTAATCAAGAAAGTAACATGTATGAATGAAATGAATATAAAACAGATCTCGACCCAAGATAAAATTGCTTTTGGAGTTGGAGATATGGGTAATGCTTTAGCGATGCAAATTATCGGATCTTATTTGGTTTTTTTTATGACCGTCATCTTAGGATTACCAGGATCATTATCCGGACTGATTATAGGGATAAGCATAGTTTGGGATGCAATAACTGATCCTGTTATGGGTTATATTTCTGATCACACGAGATTGAAGAAATTTGGGAGAAGACATCTTTATATCCTTATTGGATCTATGGGTGTTTCATGGAGTATTCTATGTATCTTTATGACTCCAATCAATAGCGAACCTATGTACAAAGCAAGCACACTTCTCTTATTTATCCTTGCCTATAAAACGTTTGTGACTATTTTAGCAACGCCCTATGCTGCTTTGGGTGCAGAGCTTGTTGCTGATTATCATGAAAGAGCTCGATTACAAAGCATTCGCGCTTTATTTTTTATGGTTGGGATTGCTCTTAGTATGGTTGTAGGAATGTTTATTTTCTTTCAGCCTACATTTGCTTATCCTATAGGGCAACTAAACCCTCGAGCTTATCAAAATATGGCTCTTTTTACAGCGATGGGCACTTTAATTTTTCCAATGATTACCGTTATCTCTACAATGAAATACATACCAAAGCTTAAACAAGTTGATATTGGTCAAGAGAAGGGAAATATAGTCGATTTTATTAAGAACTTCAAAGCTACTTTTCAAAATGAATCGTATAAATTTTTAGTACTTACCTATACCTTTATCAATATAGCAATTGCTTTTATTAATAGTTTAGGTTTGCATGTATTCACCTTTACCTTTGGATATACTGGAACTCAAATTGCCATTGTTTTAGGGATTCAAGTACTATTCAGTATTATTTCTCAACCATTTTGGTTATCAAGAGTAAGGAAACGTGATAAACGTATGGCTATCTTCGAATCTTTGACGATGATGTTGTTTGCACATCTGTATTTCTTTTTTCTTATTATTAATAGCGAGTTTTTACAAGGCCAAATTTTTCCGTTCATGCCTTACTTTTTAGTAGCCGGTTTTGCATCAGGTGCCTTATTTACCATTCCTTCATCCATGGTTGCGGATAGTGTAGATGTAGAAGAATTGGAATCTGGCGAACGTAAAGAGGGAGCCTATTTTGGGAATCTTACTTTCTTCTACAAATTATCGCAATCATTTACCGTATTGTGCATTGGCTTACTTTTAGATCTTATTGGTTTCAATTCTACTTACTCGATTCAAACAGTAATGACGCGTCAATATTTAGGATATAGTATGGTTATCGGGGTAGGATCGGCCTTGTTTATTGCAGGAATTTGTATTAGGGGATACTCTTTATCAAAAGACCAGCTTCATATCATTCAAAATAAACTAAAAAACAAAGAAAGAGCAGCTTAGATTAAACAAAGAGATGATTAAGATGGTTTCTATGTTTTTAATTTTTTATAACCAGCATAGTTACCATGATGCCTCTGTAAATGTTAAATCAACCTATCTTAATCTCAAGGTTATGTTCCATGAAATGATATAAACGGTGTTAAAATATGTTTAAGGTGAAACCATGACGACCAGTATAAACACAATAAAATTAGGTATCGTAAACTGTTATCTTATACATAGTGATGATTCTTTCGTATTGATCGATACGGGCTACGCTCATCAAAGGGAACTCTTAGAAAAAGAACTGATCAAGTTAGGATGTACACCTGGTTATTTAAAGTTGATCATTTTAACGCATGGGGATGCGGATCACGTGGGGAATGCGGCATATCTAAGAGAGGTCTATAAAGTAAAGATAGGTATCCATAAGGATGATTCATCGATGATTGAGACAGGTGATGATGGTTCAAGTAGAAAAACTAAACCAGACCATTTATCTCTTTTATTTAAAGTGATTAGGAAACTTGGTGTGTTGGATAAACAAAATAGGATAATGACCTTTAAGGCGGATCTGTATCTAGAAGAAGGTCAAAGTTTAACAGAGTTTGGATGTGAGGCTACTGTTCTTAATTTGCCTGGCCATTCCAAAGGATCCATAGGAGTCTTAACCAAAGAAGGGGATTTGTTTTGTGGAGATTTGATTTATAATCTACCTGGTTTTGGATTTATCGATGATGCTATTGAACATAAAAAAAGCATAGAAAGCATAAAAAAACTTCCATTGAGATTGATCTATCCTGGTCATGGGAAAGCATTTAAACTAAGATCATCGATGAAGTGATTTAAATAATGATCAAGAATAAATATCTAAACCTAAACAACTATTTTTCATTGTGATGATTCAGTGTTAAACTATGGTTAATGAATTTACTGAAAGATAATAATTGAAGTGATGTGTTTTGAATTTAACCAAAATGGTGAAAGGAAAGATCGTTATGAAAATGACAAGACTGTGGATCGTAGTATTTTTCGTTTTATTGAGTGGTTGTGCCCCGGTAGCGGAAGAATGTGAAGTATGTGAAGAATGCGAAGTATGCGAAGAGTGTGAAGTCAATCCCTTCCCTGAAGGACTAGTATTGCCTCAAGTATCTATCATGACTAGAATTAACTATACTGCTGAAGATCTTACAGCTCTTCGAACCAATGTAGTGGATCCATTGGTGACTTATTTTGAATCGTTAGATCAAACAGTTGTTTCAATCTTTATCGATAATGATAATCGAGGAGGATTGGTAAAACATACCTTTACAATAGAAGTCATCATATCAGATAATGATGGGAATTCTGATCCTATCTATTTTGGTTTTCTACATTCAAAAGTTGATGGAGTTATACCTGTATGGGTAATGGAGACAATGAATTAAATTATCTTATTAAGATGAAATGATGATAAATCGGTGTTGATGACGAGGTAGAAATTCTACCTCGTTTTAAATATAAACGGAATGATTCATTCTATGGGATGTATCCGCAAAATTGGATGCATAGATGATTAGTCTGTGGTGCTATAATTAGGATGCGTTGTTAAGGAGTCCCAATGGAAAAGCAATTGATACAAGCATTGATTCAACAAGGTAGAGATTCTATGAAGATGCCTATAGAGGATCCGGAATATAGATCTGATCAAGATCTTAAGTTGCCTCAACCTTTATTGGCTAAACCAGCCATGAGACCGATTACGATCGATTTACCGATAGATTTTAAGAACCTACCTATAGAGAATGACTTCTTAAAGATCATCAATACAAGACGGTCTATTCGTTCATACAGTGAAGAGAAAGTATCCTTATTGGAGCTATCCTATCTATTATGGTGTACTCAAGGTGTAAAAGAAATACGTGGTCATAATTATGCGACCATACGAACAGTGCCTTGTGGGGGTGCTCGTCATCAATTTGAAACCTATATGATCCTTCAAAATGTAGAGTCCCTAGAAGATGGATACTATCATTATCTTCCTATGTCTCATAGAATTGAATGTTTATCAGCTCATAAAGATTTAAAGCCTTTAATCAGTAAGGCACTAGGTGATCAAGTATGGGCCGCCAAAGCAAACATCAACTTCTTCTATAGTGTGGTTGCCTATCGATGTGAATGGAGATATGGTATCTATGCCCATAGAGTCGCGTTGATCGATGCCGGTCATATCAGTCAAAATATGTATCTGGCAGTAACTTCCATTGGTTTAGGAGGATGTGGTGTTGGCTATCTCAATGAATCAGTACTCAATGAAGCGTTTGAATTGGATGGTAAAGAAGAGTTCATATTTTATGCATTTCCTGTAGGAAAAATAGATAAAGATCTAAAACTTAATGAAAAAGATCCCTACGAGTTTATTCGATAGGTAGGTAATTATATCATTCAGTCGCTTACGAGATCTACAATAGATGCATTGTAAAAATAGTTTAGTTTTGTTATAATGAACGAAAGATCAAGGGGAGGGAAACATAATGAAGTGGAATTTGACTGCAGAATACATATCGCTCATCTTTATTCTTGTTCTACTTCCTTATTCATGGGGGCATAAATTCTCGCGTAGTTTAAAAAATAAACTATTTTATTTATATGTAATTCTTGTATGCCTAGAAATATCAATGTCAATTGTATCCATCATCGCCATAATAAATTTTAAATCTATTCCTATAGTGTTAAATTTGCTTATTCAATGGGTCTATTTTTGTATGACACCGCTTTTATCTGTACTGTTTACCAACTACATCATTGCGGTAAGTTGGGAAGAGGATAAGAAGCTTAAGTCATATATGCTTATCGCGACCTTACCTTATCTACTTCTTTATATTCCTTTTATTACTTCCAATCTATTTACTCATGTACTTTTTACAGTCAACAGTAGTGAAGGGCTTATTTTCGGAGAACTTTTTATCTTGACCTATGCGATTCATTTCATCTACGTTTTGATAATGATTATTCTAGCTTTCCTAAGTAAAGCTAGAGTCCAGAAACACATGTTTTATGTCTTTCTTTCATTTCCAGTGATTTATTTAACGATCATGATCATACAATACTATAATCCAACCTTAATTCTTTCTGGATCAGCTGCGACCCTCATTGCTCTAATCGTTTATCTCTATATCCAAGATAAACAACAAGATGAGCTTAAACTCAGTGAAGAACGATTTAGAAATCTATTCACCCTTAAAGGTGATGCTTTATTCGTTATTGATCGAATTAAAGGAGATATTCTTGAGGTCAATGATTCTGCGTGCATGATCTATGGTTATTCTAGAGATGAGATGTTGAAGCTAAAGCATACGGACATGTCATATGAACCTGAAGCTACAGAAAAAGCAGCTAAAGAATTTGAAGGTGTGGTTACTCAAATTCCACTTAGATATCATAAGAGAAAAGATGGGATTGTTTTCCCAGTTGAAATATCCGCAACATTTTTTATATGGAAAAAAAGAGAAGCTATTCTGGTGGTCTCAAAAGACATTACAGATAGACAAATCTCTGAAAATAAGCTCATCTATTTGAGTTATCATGATCAATTAACTGGTCTATATAATAGACGTTTCTTTGAAGAAGAACTTGTGCGTTTAGATTCCAAACGAAATCTTCCTATAAGTATCGCAATGGGAGATGTAAATGGCTTAAAAATGGTCAATGATTCCTTCGGTCATTTAAAAGGAGATCAATTCTTAAAAAGCGTGGCGCATGCTATGCAGAAAGCATGTCGAGAAGATGATATCATCGCTCGTTTAGGAGGAGATGAATTTGCAATCATTCTTCCAAACACAAGTAGTGAAGCTGCTGAAAAAGTAATCTCAAGAATCATGGAAATCGCCAGTGAAGAAAAAATAGAAGGTTTGAATTTATCGATATCCTTTGGCTATCAAACTAAAACTTTAGAAGAAGAAAATATGAATACGATCATAAGAGAAGCTGAAGAAAGAATGTATCGTCTCAAACTCAATGAAAGTTCTAGTATGAGAAATAAGACAGTGACCTTGATCATGAATACTTTGTTTGAGAAAAACAATCGTGAAATGGAACACTCAGAGCGTGTTAGTGAGATCTGTGTCAATATAGCCATAGAGATGGGTTTAGATAAGGACTCCCTTAATAGACTTCGTACTGCTGGTCTTATGCATGATATAGGTAAGATCGTAGTAGATGAGGAAATCCTAAACAATACAGCCATTTTGACTCAAAAAGAATGGATAGAAATCAAGAAACATTCTGAGATAGGATATCGTATCTTAGCTTCTTCTACAGATTTCTCAGACATCGCTGAGGATGTCTATGCCCATCATGAAAGATGGGATGGGAATGGATATCCAAGAGGAATAGATAAGGAACATATCACAATCTTCGCACGCATAATATCGATTGCGGACTCCTATGATGCGATGATCTCAGAGCGTCCTTATCGAACATACCGTAAATCTATGAGTATAGAAGAAGCCATCAGTGAAATAAAGAAGAATTCCGGAACACAATTTGATCCAACCATAGCGAAGATCTTTGTCGAGAAAGTCATGCATTATACTTGGTGATTTTAGAGTTTGAATGTTCTGACGATATCATCTAGAAGGTTGGAAGTATTACTCCTCATCGAAGGGCAGCAGCTACAACAACTAACTGAAATCTTAAAAGTAAAAAAATAGACATCTTCGGATGTCTATTTTTCTAGATAATGATTAGATATGAGTTTATCCTAATAGATATTTCTTCTTAATCTCAGTTGAATTTTTAGGTAGACAAATCAATAGACCATCTCTTCCTAAGTCGATTTTACCAGAATATATTTTCTTAGATCTACCTAAGAAAGCATTGATCATTAACTTATTTGGGATAGGAGGAAGGATATGGGTCAAGGTTAGGTTCTTAACCTTCGCTTTTGATGCTACCAAGGCAGCTTCTTCAGGGGATAGATGATAATTTTGGATATCAGATGCGATGCTTGATAAAGTAGGCGCAGGAGATAAGCTCGCATTTCTACGTATAGATTCAGCGAACTTCTTATTAAGAGCTTCACTGACCAATAGATCAACTCCATTTGCTTGAGTAATTAGGTTATCACATAGACAAGTATCTCCTGTAATGACTACACTTCTTCCACTATATTCAAATCGATATCCTACCGCAGGGAAGACAGGGGTATGATCAACATTGAATGCGGTGATCTTTAGACCGTCTTTCTCATAGATAAGTGATGAAGCCATTGGATCATCACCGAGATTGAATTCTTTTGTTTCTGCGCCATAAGCACTAGGTTTCATCAAGCCTTCTCCATGGTGAGCGATACGATATTTCTTATCGAATTGATACGCCATCAAATAGCCTTCAACAACTTGTTTGGATCCTTGTGGACCCAGTACTTGAAGAGGACTTCCATTGTTTCCTGTAGCCCAACGCATCAGCATGGTTTCTCCTAGTCCACCAATATGATCCGAATGAAAATGAGTCAATAAGACTGTATCTATCTTGCCTAATTGTAAACCAGCGATCTGCATATTTCTTGTACAAGATTCACCACTGTCCACCATATAGATCTTATGGTTGACCACTACACAAGTACAAGGTCCTGCGCGATGTAGATCAGGTAAAGGTGCTCCGGTCCCGGCTAAAAAAACATGCATACCATCATCCAGCTCAAGATGTCTTTTTAGCATCGCTCTTTTGACCATTCGATCCATGAGGTGAGGCTTAGGATCAAGAAGTATCAAATAAAGAGCACCCATTAAAAGTCCGATACCAGCAAGACTGCACAGTAAGATGATTTCCATAATAACCCTCTCCTTATTGACTACTTATGCGGGATGTCTAATTCAATATCGAATCAAACACTTTTGATTATCATAAGGATAACTTATGAGTGCTTATTTATCAATCCTATTTGAACTTGAACAGAGACTTTTTTCATTGTTCTTTCCCATAATAATGCATCAGTTTATGTAGACAATTATGAAATAAGAAGGGATAATACATCTATTGAAAAGATTCTAAATAAGACCTTATTGATTATTAGAAGAGACTGATATGGTTCTAAGTACTGAAACGTGCTTAGAAATAAACTTTCAAAAGTCTACACATTATCTTAAACAAGGAGAACCTTATGGTATTTAGTAGTTTGACGTTTGTGTTTATCTTCTTCCCTGTTTTCTTTCTTATGTATTATGCATTAAGAAAAACACAGGCAAGGAATCTATTGATCATAGTTTTTTCTCTTTTGTTTTATGCATGGGGAGAACCTGTTTATGTGGTCATAATGATCATATCTACTCTAAATGATTATGGTTTTTCGATCTTGATCGATAAAGTTAGAGATAAAGATGCTCGTCTTGCGAAGATATATCTTATCTTATCCGTCATTGTAAACTTAGGGTTGCTTTCTTTCTTTAAATACTCAGACTTCGTGATCCTTAATCTTAATTCTCTTTTTAATCTAAAAATAACGATGTTGAACTTACCTTTACCGATAGGGATAAGTTTCTATACCTTTCAGACCATGTCTTATACCCTAGATGTATATGCAAAACAAGTCAAAGTTCAAAAGAATTTCAATGCCCTATTGGCGTATGTGACCTTATTTCCACAGCTTATCGCAGGTCCTATCGTAAGATATTCAACCGTAGAAGATGAACTATTGAATAGAACCATAAATGTGGATCTCGTTGCGAAAGGCTTACGTCGATTCATCATAGGTCTTTCTAAGAAAATCATCATTGCGAATCAAGTCGCTATTTTAGCGAATGCTGCTTTTGCGATGAGTGCAGGGACATTGAATTGGAGTTTTGCGATCTTAGGCATCATTGCGTATGCTTTACAGATCTTCTATGATTTCTCTGGTTATAGTGATATGGCCATTGGGATGGGTCATATGATGGGCTTTCATTTCCTAGAGAACTTCAATGCGCCTTATCGATCAACAAGCGTCACAGACTTTTGGCGTCGTTGGCATATATCACTAGGTACTTGGTTTAGAGACTATGTTTATTTTCCTTTAGGAGGAAGTAGAGGATCTAAGTATAGAACCATCATGAACCTTGCCTTGGTGTGGTTTTTAACAGGGCTTTGGCATGGGGCAGCGTGGAATTTCGTATTGTTTGGGATGTATTATTTTGTGATCTTGGTTATCGAAAAATCAGGTGGATTAAGTTTTCTAAATAAACTACCTAAACTATTTAGGCATTCATATGCCTTGATCTTGATTTTAGTAGGTTGGGTAATCTTTAGATCTGAAAGTATGGCTCAAATAGGATCTTACTTAAGTGCATGTATTGGCTTAGGTGCTTCATCGATTGCCATCATCCCCGCGAAATTGACCTATACCTTACCTTTTATGGGATTAGGCATCTTGTTTATCTTGCCTTGTCCTAAAGTGCTTCAATCTTTCATCCAAAAACTAAACTGGATAACAGATATAGGAATCCTTATGATCTTTTTATTGAGTACCTTATATTTGGTGAATCAAAGCTTTAATCCATTCATCTACTTTAGGTTTTAGGAGGCTTCATGAGAAATAAACTTTTCATCAGTATCATCAGTATCGTCATTCTTGGGATGAGTTGCTTCACCCTATTTTCAATGCCCAATAAAGAAATCTTGGCCATTGAGAATCGAGGGACAACGCAATTATCATCCTTTACCCCAAATACATGGTTTGACACAACATTCCAAGGCAGTCTAGAGAAAGCCTTCGCGGATCATTTTGTATCTCGTGAACAATGGATAAGTGGCTATTATAGAATGAATACTCGTTTAAGTGAAGCCATGAATTTTATCAATCCAGTGTTAGGTAACGAAAGAGTTAAGATTGAAATCTTTGAGACAATCAATCGTATTACGGTTGATCAAACACGGTTCTTGGTTCCTGTTCAAACGATATATTTAAACTATGTTAAAAATAACATCTTAAGTAATTTAAAATCAATCAATCAATTATCCAGTGAGATCGATGTACCTCTTTTCTTATACATCATACCTCAAAGCAAAGACTCATCTTTGATATATTCGGATTTTAAGATTGCTCCATATAAACAACTTGTAAAAGCGAATTTAAAGATACCTTATGATTTTTTTGAAGTATATTCATTAAAAGATTATTTGAAGTATTATTCTCGTACAGATCATCATTGGACTTATGAAGGGGCGTATCAAGGCTATTCTGACATTGTAAAAGAAGTCTTTGATGAAGAACCCGTAACAATAACCAATGACCTTTGTTTTTCTCAATTTAAATTTTATGGATCTTATAGTAGATCAGTCGCCAATGCAATTGAGGTGGATTTTGATCCTGTATGTACCTACACTTACGATTACAACCCATTATCGATCACCATCGATGGATCCATCGTTGATACATATGGTGGATTAAATGAGTACCAAAAAGATCTGGAGAATCTATATGGGTTATATGTAAGCCATTATGCTCGTATGTTTACAGGGGCTAATGTAACTCTAGATATCGACAGTGGATTCATTGATAAACCCAATATTTTATTGATTGGTAATTCGTTTACGGGTCCGATAAGGCTTCCATTGAGTTATCATGCTCATCATCTGTATTATTATTCTCTAGAATATCTTGTGGCTTCACAACCCGATTTTGATTTATCGGCCTTCATTCAAGAAAAAGAGATCGATCAGATCATCTTGGTATATCAACTAGATGCAATAAGGGGGAAAACCTTAGCAAGTAATCTAAAGGTTCTTTTAAAGTGAACAAAGAAAATCAAGAGGGAGCATTTCTGAGTCTTCATCCCCTAGGAAATAATGAGATTGATTAAGTCACTGCTCTATGTGGTATATAAAATGATTGGGTCCATCATTTATCAAAGAACAAATGATAAGTTAAAGTCACTATCGTTTAATGAGATGTATAATTTTCTTTTGGTCAGGCAAGACTCTTTATGATTCACTCCATAAATCCTCTATATGATCAACACTCTAGGATATTGATATTAGGATCGTTTCCTTCTGTTAAGTCAAGAGAAAGTGGCTTCTATTATGGGAATCCTCAGAATAGATTTTGGAAGGTCTTAAGCCATCTATTGGGCTGTGAACACCCACTATCCATCGATGAGAAGAAAGAAATGCTACTTCAACATAGAATTGCCTTATGGGATGTGATCAAGTCGTGCGACATCAAAGGATCCAGTGATTCTACGATCGAACATGTGATCCCAAATGATATTCAATCTATAATAGAAACTTCATCGATCTCAAGAATCTTTGCGAATGGGAATAAAGCGTATGAATATTATAATAAATATGTTTTTCCTCAAATAAAGATCCCAATCATACTTCTCCCTTCTACCAGTCCTGCCAATGCGAGAATATCTCTTGAACACTTGATTGAAGTATGGGCTAAAAACTTTCGATGAAGAGATACATAAGGTATTTGTCAGTTTGAATAAAAGCACTTATAATAGATGTAACGAAACTTTCTACTCTATGAAAGAGGACCACCATGACATCACCTAAACTAACGCCTTGTTCGAAGTGTGGTTTCGCTTATGACCAAGAGCTCATTGAAACTTGTCCCAACTGCCATGAATATCGCTTTAAACAAAGTTTTTTAAGATCCTTGAGTGAAACCACCATGCATATTCCTTTAGGTGGGAAATTGGCGATGTTTATCACAGCGAATTATGCGGTCTATGCGATCATGGAAATGTTCTTTCATCTTTGGTGGGTCAATGGACTATCTGTAATACTGTTTAGTTTAGTGATCGGATTATGGGTCAAAAATAAAAAAATGATTGATCCATCGATGTGGTTCATCGTCATCGTGCTTATGTTTTATCTACCTGTCTTCTTATTGATTATTTTGCTTGTATTTTAAGTTAAATTTGATTTAAACTGACCATTTTCAAGGACAATTCTAGGAGATGGTTTTCTTTTTGTCTACAATAATATCGATAGGGGGGTTTATGAAAAAATCTAAACTCGCATTGATTTTAAGTTTATTATGTAGTGGATATTTTGTATTTATGCTTTTATCTGTTTTATATTCGATAAAACAAATGCAGGATACAAGTGGGGATGCTCAAGCTGTGGGATCCTTTGTGCTTGGTTTGGTTTTGATGATGATCTTACCACATGCTATTTTGATGATTCTTTCTCTTATCTTTTCTTGGGTAGGATATGGAACCAATAAGACAGGTTTTATATTGACTCAAGCAATCCTTACGACCATTGGGATCGTAGTTTGGTTTCCTACTTGGTATCTATCTTTACCGATTGCGATCTTTGGATTTGTGACCTATGGGTTTATGGTCAGTGCGAAGAAAAAATTTGAAATGATCAAGACAGAAACATTGGTCTCAAGCTCATAATTCTCATTGAGTATTTAGCTAAATCACTATACAATAATGTTAACGAGGTATTCTATGAAAAATCCTAGTCTAGTCATCTTAGCTGCAGGTATGGGAAGTCGTTATGGTGGATTGAAACAAATCGATACAGTAGGCAATAATGGAGAATCCATCATCGACTTTTCGATCTATGATGCGATCCAAGCAGGCTTTAAGAAAGTCTATTTGATCATTAGAAGAGAACACGAAGAAGCGTTTAAAAAAGCTTTGGTCGATCAAGTAAGAAAATTCGTAGAAGTAGAATTCATCTTTCAAGACATGAAAGAATTGCCTCAAGGATTCGTTGCGCCTGAGGGAAGAGAAAAACCATGGGGTACGACCCATGCTTTATGGATCTGTCGTCATCAAGTCAAAGAACCATTCATGATCTGTAATGCGGATGATTACTATGGAAAAGATGCCTTTAAGAAAATGTTTGATTTCTTAAGTCATGAAGTAAAAGATGATGTCTATAGTATGGTTGGTTATCGATTAGCTAAGACCTTATCTGATTCTGGCACAGTAAGTCGTGGAGTTTGTGAAGTCTCACAAGATGCCTTAATCGATGTCAAAGAACACGCTAAAATCAAACGTGTTGGAGATCTTATCTTAAGTGGTAGTGATGAGTTAGGATGGAATCCTTTAGCTCAAGATGCTTTGGTGTCTATGAATTTCTGGGGCTTTACCCCTAAGATCTTTGATTTGGCTGGACAACAACTGACCCTCTATCTTCAAAGGGAACTACTAAATAATCCACTTAAGTGTGAACACGTTATTCCTACGATGATCGGAGAGACGATCAAATCAAAGACTTTCTCGATCAAAGTGATGCCTTCTGAGAATGAATGGTTTGGGGTAACCTATCATGAGGATAAACCTTATGTGGTTTCTCGTTTTCTGGAATTCAAAGATAAGGGTTATTATCCTTTCGATCTCTGGGCTTAATCAATAAAAAAAAGATGAAATTTCATCTTTTTTATTTGAATAGATTTTTGAAGAGATCGATTGAAGTCATGATCGATCCGAAACTGGCAAATATATTGGCCATCATGACCACCAATAAGATACGTAAAACCCTATTCTTCCACCATCCTTTGAGATGCATCGCATCATCTTGAAGGTTCATAAAATCATTGACCTTAGGTTTACGCATATAAGCTTCTGCGAGACCCGCAAACCATCCTGTCGCTAAGACTGGAGACAGTATCCCAATAGGTGCCGCAATGAATGCGGTGAGAATGGATACAGGATGTCCAAAGGCCAATAAGGTACCCAGTGCCGCCAATGAGCCATTGAAGACGATAAACTTGATGACGGTATTGAGGGCCATATTAGGCGTCATGATCATCGTGATGACGATCAGAGCTACGATCGATAAAGGAAAGATATAGGATAAGATCTTTGAGCTAGGCTTAGTTGGGGGAACAATCATCAAGTCGCTTATTTCTAGATGTGGATTATCTAAATGAGAGATGATCCCAGAGACGTGGGCAGCCCCAACGATCGCGACGATGTTTTGACCTGATGCGTGTCTTAGTTTATAAGCCATGATGCGATCTCGTTCAAAGATGAGGGCTTCTGCGACTTTAGGGAATTTCGTACTGATTTCTGATAAAGCAGCTTGTAGGATGTCTTGTTCTTTCAGCTTTTCAAGATCAGCTTCTGAGATCTCTTCGTTGGTGAAGACAGAGGTGATCAGTTGAGTCAACATGCTCATCTTATCGAAGAAGTTTAAAGCACGCCATATCCGTTGAAAAGTAACGGTGACACTACGATCGATCTTAAGCAATCTTATCTCATGAGTCTTGGCGTAATCTATGGCGGTCATCATTTCTTGACCTACTTGAATCGAATTGGCTTTGGCGATACGTTTTTGATAGGAAGCTAAAACCAACTGAGCCATTAAGAGCCCTGTTTTCTTTTGTTTGATGAGTTGGATGATGTCTGTATTTTCCCATGCTTTGTCTTGATTGAGCCCTTTATAACGTTCTTCATCGAGTTCAATGGCGATCGCATCATAGGATCCATTACTTAAGTTCTCAAGGACTTCTTGGGCCGATAGATGAGACACATGAGCTGTCCCAATCAAGGTTATTGTTTTATTTTCAAGTTGTATTTTTGTGTTCATAGAGTTCATTGTATCACACAAATCTTGTGCTTGCTCTCACACAATTTCACAAGGTTCGGTTTATCACATAATTGAGATTATGTTATAATGTTTGAGACTAAGGAGGGTTTGATCATGTTCAGTTACAGCACCATACAAACCATCGTCCAACTGTTTAGAATGATTTTCGATATCCTGATTTTATGGATATTGTTATACTACGGCGTCAAGATAGTCAGGAACAATGCCAGAACATCTCAAATCTTCAAAGGCATTGTTTTTATCTTAGTTCTACAAGCCACAGCCAACTTCTTTGGCTTTACGGCCGTAAGCTGGTTAGCAGGGGTCTTGGTGACTTGGGGCTTTCTCGCCATCATCATTATCTTTCAACCTGAGATACGTTCTTTATTAGAACGTATCGGTAAGACCACCGTCTTTTCTCGTTTATCGACCCTATCAGGGAATGAACGCTTGAAGTTGGTAGATGCCTTAGTCGATGCTTCTGCAGATCTTTCTACCAATAGGATAGGAGCTTTGATCACCATTGAACAAGGTCATCATTTAAACAATTTTATCGCCACAGGAACTCAAATGAATTCCTTAGTAAGCTCTGATCTTATTCAATCGATCTTTGTACCTACGACCCCTTTACACGATGGGGCCATCATCATACAAGGCGATCGTATTGCCTGTGCATCTGCCTATTTCCCACCGACCACAGAAGAATTGCCTTCTCGTATCGGTGCTCGTCATAGAGCTGCCATAGGGATCAGTGAGATCACTGATTCGATCACGATCGTCATCTCTGAAAAGAGCGGTAAAATATCTATCGCTGAAAAGGGTGAACTTAAGCTTATTGGGATCTCTGATCTTAGAAACTATCTCGAAAAAGCCATCATTTTAGATCAACCCGAAGTGGATCATACCAAATCGATGAAACCAAGAACGACCTTAACGATCCTTCCTATCGATGGGGAAAGAAAGCCTCGTTTTGGCAGAAGAGCACCTAAAGTAAACGATGAACCAACAAAATCTGAAATAAATGAGAATCCTGATCTTACGATAGATCATTTAGAGAAACTCAATCTAGAATACAGTGTCTCCGATGAATCCCTTTTGGATGATGCGACAGATGATTCTATCCAAGGAGGTGAATAAGCATGGCTACTAAAAGACCTCAAACCCATGATGGGCAAGATAAACTAGAACTGGCGAAACAGATCGCCAATTCAAGTAAAAAAGTTGCGAATACTTATACCACCATCGAACAGATCTTATTAAGGATCCTTAAGTTCATTAGTCTATGGTTTGATAAGCTTCTTTATAACAATAAGACAAGTAAACTGGTTACTTTGATTTTAGCCGTCGTCTTATATACCGCCATTAGTTTTAATCTCGGGGAATCTGTATTAAACAATCCTATCCAATCAGGTTGGAAGATCAAAGCCATCCCGGTTACTGTGATCGCCAATACAGAGATCTATGAGATCTCAGGTATACCTTCAGAAGTCTCTGCGTATGTCATAGGAGATCTCTCTGATATATCGTTGATGAATACACAAAAAGCTTATTCTGTCGTTGCGGATCTTTCGGGTCTACTTGAAGGAACCCATGAGATCACCTTAAGTCCTAAAGACTTCTCGACACGACTGGATGTGGCACTTTCTCAAACGACAGCTGTTGTCACCATCAAGAAGAAGATATCAGAACGCTTCTCTTTAGGCTATGACTTCGTCAATAAAGATCAAATGAATCAAGAGTATGTCTTAGGTGTACCAACGATGTCTGATCAAGAAGTCATCATTAGGGCTTCTCAAGATACCTTGGATCAAATCGGTATGGTTAAGGTCCTCATCGATGTCTCTAAAGTCACGGGTGATTTTACCAAACAAGGTACAGTGGTTGCCTATGATCAAAACGGAGCCTTGATGAATGTGGATATCTTACCAGCTAAGGTCACTGTTACTGTAGGGGTATCTTCTCCTAATAAGACCGTACCTGTTTCTGTATCGCCGATCGGTGAGATCCCTAATGGGATGGCCATCGAAAGTGTTACTTATGATCATCAAACGATTACGATCTATGGTCAAGATTCTATCTTGGGAGCCATCAACTCAGTATTGGTTCCTATTGATGCGACGACCTTGACTACCGATACCAATCTGGTTGCGGATATACCTTTACCATCAGGTGTCACAAAGACTTCCGTCAATGTAGTCAATATGCAGATCACCTTAGGTACAGGGGTAAGCAAATCCTTGTCTAATGTCATTATCGAATACTCTAACAATGTCAAAGGTTATCGCTTTACCTTAGTTAATCTAGAAGATGTCTATACGACAGTGAATCTGTTTGGGACACAAACCAATATAGATCTCGTCAATAGTGAAGATCTGTATGTCTATTTCGATATGAAGAATGTGGTCTTAGGTGAAAACGAAGTAGCTTTATATGTCGTAGGACCTAATCCACTAGTGAAGTACACCTTGGTCAAATCAACGATCAAGATCAAAGTAAGCAACTAGGAGCACTATGGGACAATATTTTGGAACGGATGGTGTCAGAGGCAAAGCCAATGTCACTTTGACTGTAGACATGGCTTTTCAGATTGGTCAAGCATTAGGTGCGATATATCCTTCATCTAAGATCGTGGTTGGGATGGATACAAGGATCAGCTCGAGTATGCTTAAATATGCCTTATGCTCAGGCTTAGCTGCGTCTTCTGCTCATGCTTATGATGTAGGGGTAGTTCCTACACCTACGATAGCGTATCTGTGCTCTAAAGAAGATTTTGTGGCTGGTGTGATGATCTCTGCCTCTCATAATCCTTACTATGATAATGGGATCAAGATCTTTAACCATCAAGGGATGAAAATCGATGATTCTATCGAAGCTACCATAGAAAAAGTAATCAATAAAGAAACCCATCTTATCTACGCAAATGATACTGAGATTGGTTTGATCAGGTCTTATCCAGAAGGCTTGGATCATTATCTACACTACATCAAATCTTTATATCCGATAGATCTTAAAGGAATGAAGGTCGCCGTCGATGCGGCCAATGGGAGTGCTTGTGTAAGTGCTCAACAGGTCTTAGAATCGATGAATGCGAAAGTCTTGATTCTTCATAATGAACCCAATGGGATCAACATCAATACCCATTGTGGATCAACTCATCCTGAAGATCTACAAAAGTTCGTCCTTGAACATAAAGCAGACATCGGTTTGGCTTTCGATGGGGATGCGGATCGTTTGATCGCTGTCGATGAAAAAGGTCAGCTCTTTGATGGGGATAAGACCATTTATGTCTGTGGAGTCAGTATGAAGAAACATGGGACCCTTAAACAAGACACAGTCGTCACTACGGTCATGGCCAATCTAGGTCTATATAAAGCCTTAGAAAGAGCTGGGATCAAAACTGAACAGACCCAAGTCGGGGATAAATATGTCTATGATCGTATGCTTCAAAAAGATCTGATGTTGGGTGGAGAACAATCTGGCCACATCATCTTTAAACAACACCTCTCTACAGGAGATGGTCTATTAAGTGCCTTGTCTTTACTTTCGATCATGGTCGAAGAAAACAAGTCTCTTTCTGATCTAGCTTCTGATCTTATCATCTATCCTCAAAAGTTAGTCAACGTCAAAGTCAAAGATAAAAAAGAAGCTTTAAAGAACCAAAACTTAATCAAGATCATTTCTGATCTAGAGAAAGATCTAGGAACGGATGGTCGTATCTTGGTTCGTCCTTCAGGGACAGAAGCCTTAGTAAGAGTCATGGCTGAAGCATCTACTCAAGACAAATGTGATGCCTTGGTTTCACAAATCGTCAAGCTTATCGAAAGCGAGAACCTCACATGAAAAGAGTGATTTCAATCGTCGAAGACGAAAAAGATCTCAATGAATTGGTTAGACGCTATTTAGAAAAAGATGGTTATGAGGTCAAATCTCATTTGACCTATGAGAGTGCCTACGCCCAGATCCATAATCCTGATATCCAACTTTGGATATTAGATATCATGTTGGATAATCGAAGTGGTTTTGATTTGATCGAAGAGATCAGAAAGATCAATCCTACTGTACCTGTTATATTTATGTCTGCACGAGATAAAGAATTTGATCGTATCATCGGTTTAGAAAAAGGTTCAGATGATTATATCACCAAGCCTTTCTCACCTAAAGAACTCGTTTTACGTGTCAACAACATCATGCGTAGGGTCTATAAAGACGATGATCGTATCGAAGTCGATGGATATGAGATCGATCTTGTTCAACGTAAGGTCTATCAACACGAAATAGAGATAGAACTTACAACGAAAGAATTTGACCTCTTGATGATGTTTGTCCGTAATAAGACGATCGCTTTCTCAAGAGAACAGATCCTTGAACGAGTATGGGAAACCAATTACTTTGGATCTGATCGTGTCGTCGATGATACTTTAAGAAGACTTCGTAAGAAATTAAAAGCACTCAATATCCATACAATCTACGGTTATGGTTATAGGCTGGGTTAATGAGAAGAATCAAGACCTTTATAGAGAATATGAGTTTAACCCAACAGTTGGTCAGTCTCGTACTGATCTCCATTTTCCTGTTTGGGTTTTTCTTATTATCGTATATCTTTACCAACATCAATAACATCGCTCAAAATCAAATGTTTTCTTTGATCCATCGATCTCAAAATGCGGTCATCGAGAATTATTATAACTTCTTTCCAGAAGAGACCTTATTTTCAAACAGCGATCCAACCATCGTTCATTATGTGATCTTTACCGATGATTCTCAAGACATCATGACAAATTCTGCGACCCAGATCGGGATCGATTTATTTTCTGAGTTTACTTCTAAAATAGGAACACAAACAGAAGAAACCACCGATAACATCACTGTGCTTTCTCAACCCAATGTAGCATATACGACCACTAAGATCGGGAATAATGCGTGGATCGTAAGCTTTATGGTCACCAATACGATGAATCAGTTTAAATCTGCCTTGATCAACGAAGTCGTAAACATCATCTTGATCATGGTTGGTTTGATCTTTCTGTTTCTTATGGCTTGGGTTGGTTATTTGATCCATTCCTTAAAACAAATAGAGCTCTATATCAACACCTATAAGAAAGGTGAAAGCGTAGAACTCGTCATCAATCGTCACGATGAGATCGGTGAATTGGCTACTGCCATCGTTACCATGAATAAAGAACTTAAACGTCAAGAAGAGCTCAAAGAAGAAATGA
>Ga0247840_10003631_pt1 | contig 25772 bp, 20 predicted proteins | sample LaCruzMarch2015__FD_192404 | JGI IMG/M metagenome (GOLD analysis project Ga0247840, IMG submission 192404) | Freshwater microbial communities from meromictic Lake La Cruz, Castile-La Mancha, Spain - LaCruzMarch2015_17m | ecosystem: Environmental > Aquatic > Freshwater > Lake | place: Spain...
GTTCCATTCTTCGCTTTGCTCATCACTCCACTCCTTTTCTCTCTATTTTTTGTATATTTCTTTGAGAAATGAGTGCATTGGATATTTATAGCGATGCACAAAATGTATTATACTCTCTACGTAAAAACAAAAAACTTTTGATACAATATATTTCGTTCTTTTTTGATTTATTTAAAAATTGTGATAATATATATAATAATAATTTATTAATTTAATAATATGATTTACTTAATATCAATACTAATAATAATGTATTTATTGTTCATAATTTATATATATTTACTAAGAATAAAAATAGATAAATTTGAAAAAAAGATAATATATATATTTAAAGAAAAAAACAATCAAATACCTAGTATATATGAAGTTACAAAAAGCTATTTAAATAAACATGATGAAATATTTAATGAATTATTAAGCTATAAAAAAATAGATATTTCTGAAAATAATTTTTATTCAAACCTTGTTGAAAAAGCAAATACTTATAAAAATATACATAACGAATACGATTTTATTTTTAAAATATGTAACAAACATCCAAAATTAGAAAAAAATTACAAATATTTATATATAAAAGATGTAATAATAGAAAAAAGTACTGAATTATGAAAGAAATTATGAATTTATAAAAAAATTGTTAGTAATTATAATCACTTAATTAAAATTAAAAATTTTACAATTATTTGATTATTAATACCAATACATGATAAAGAAATAATATAAAAAGTCTCATACGAGACTTTTTATATTATGATTTTTTTACTTTATAAGCAAAGAAACCTAATCAAATAATTAATGATAAAACTAATATAACAAGATGTTCTGGTCAAGTCCCTGGAAGAGCTTTATTAGCCTCTGCTACTGATAAAAGTTCAACTCCAGAACCACTTACGGAATTAACTCATGATTTATTTACTATTTTTCACGATTGTGATTGTTCACTTGCAGAATTTAATTCCATTTTTACAGCCTCTTCATCGGAATAATCTATATCTTTAACAAGAAAAACTTTTGTACTATCAACTCCTGTTTCTATATTTTTTCCCTCAGTATTTTTTATTTCCATTACAGTAAGTTCATATTCATTATTAATCTGAGTGTCTCTATCTAATGTAAGCAATAATTTTGTATTGTCATCTGGATTAATTTCAGTTTTAATTACTTTATATATGTCAGTAACATCATTTTTATTTACAATTTTAAATTCTCCTAGAATATTTTCAATACTTTCTGTTGGTAGTAAATCAGTAGGAGTATTAGTATCTAATATTTTCAAATCTTCTTCTAAACTTTCAATGTCTTCTAATTGTTGAGAAAATGTAAGTTCAATTCAATTAAGAGATAAAACTCATATTGATTTCAAAATAAAACTAGAATCATCGTTTAAACCTACATCAACTTTTATTTCATTTGATAATAAACTTTCCTCTCATCAATCATCAATTGCAATAACTGAAAAATAATATGTCCCTTGCTCTAAATTTGTAACTTCAATACTATTATTTTCTGCATAATCTGTTTGATTTTCAGGTGTTTTTTCTGTTCATGGAACTTTTGAATAATATACACTATACATAAATGCTCCATCTAAAGGATCCCAAGATAAATTAACAGAAGACGAAGTAGAAGAATCTACTTTTAAGTTAGTTGGTGTAGCGATTCCATATGAATCTAAAATAGAATAAAAAAACATAAAAACAATAGAAAATAAAACAGCAATTTTTCCCATATCATAATAATTTAAAAAATAAATTTGTTAGTTAATTCTTTATGCATAAACTAATACAAACATACTAAATATTTTTTTATTTTTTACAAATCTTTTTATGATTTTATTAGCAAGAAATGCCTTTACATTGATAGAATTAATGGTATGAATTAGTATTTTGTGAATACTTGCCTTTTGAGCAACATCTATTAATCTAGATAGACTTAGCTCAAAACAAGAATTAGAAATATTTACAAATAATATTACAACAAATTTTGAAAGTGTTAGAAATTATTCTCTTTCATGAAAATGAATATGAATAAATTTAGATGTTCCAAGTAAATGGAAAATAGATTATTCATGAAATTGAAGTTGAACAATTATAACAAGTACTTCTTATGATTGAACAAATTGGATAGACACAGAAATCATCAATTTTCAATGAGTAAATTATATTTCAGAAATAAAATGCTGAGGTCTAAATGAAGAAGAAAGTTTATATAACATATTAAATTCATCATGAACTTGAAGTATAATTTTCGATTGAGCTATTTTAAAATTAGATACGATTTGAGATATTAATTGTGATCCATTGATAGATAGAATATTAGAATTAACTGTGAATAATAAATTAAATTCAAAAATCATAAAAATAAATACGGTAAACTGAATAATACAAACAAAATAATCAAAGCTTAAGCTCTGATTATTTTTGATTAGTTTAGCAGATTAAATAACTGAGAAATTTGATAAATATTACGCTGCTTCCTGTAGAAAACTATCATCATTAGCAGCATCTTTAAGAGCATAATAATTAGCATCATTAGCAGCTCTCATTACTTCTCATGATAATCCACTTCTTCATAAATTCATAATTAAATCAATTTTTTTACAAATCAAACTCGCAGCTGAAGAAATTTTTGGATCTGTGTCTCTATATTCATCTTGAATGGACTTGAAATGATTTCACAAAGTCCATAACTGTTTTTCATCAACCAACTCAACACGAACTCTTAAAATGTCACGAACATTAGGTTTATTACCATTAAGATGATTAAACTTTTCAGTAGTCATTTTTTTATTTTTATTTTTATAAATTTCAAATCTTTTCTCAGTATTTTTGATAAAAAGTTTCTATCTCTTGAAATAAATCTCAAACAAGAATTCTTCTTTCTAGATTTATTTCTCTATTTATTAAATCCAACCTACTAGACAGTATTCATAAATTATTTAAAATATTTTGCTGTTTATTTGTTGGGAGTAATCAAAAAATTTGATTAACTAAGTACTTATCTTTTTCTGAAAAATTGTATTTTTCAAAAAGCTTTTCTAATAGCGTATTCATTATTTATAAGTATAGATATATATTAACATAATTTATTATACTAAGCAAAAATTTTTATCAACTTTTTTTATTTTTTTATAAATTCATTATATTTTAAGTTCACAAGACTGATAATAATTCTTCTAATGAGGTTTCTCAAAATATAACCTTTAATAATCAATCTTCTTTTATAGTTATCATTCAATCTCATATTGCTTGAATTTCAAGTTGCAATCTGGATGAATTATTTAGCATTAAATTTTCTAATTTATCACTCATTTCTAATACTTCATAAAATCAAACTCTTCAACTATATCATTTACTATTACAAAATTGACATCAATTTTCTTTCGCTTTATACAATGTAATATTTTCTTTTTCCTTTATATATTTTCAAACTTTTCAAATAATATAATCTTTTATTTTATCACTTGGTTTATAGGAAACTTTACATTTATTACATAACTTTCTAGCTAATCTTTGTGATACAATCATTCTCATACAAGAACTTATTAATAATGGATCAATTCATAAATTTACAAGTCTTTGAATAGTATGAGTAGCAGAATTAGTATGTATAGTCGAAAAAACTATATGTCCTGTAATTGAAGCTTCAACAGCCAATTTAGCAGTTTCTTCATCTCTAATTTCTCATACCATTATTATATCTGGATCTTGTCTTAAAAGACTTCTAAGTCATTTTGCAAATGTGAAATCTATTGCGGGATTTATTTGAGTATGATTAACTCATGGAATCCTATATTCAACAGGATCTTCAAGTGTCGAAATATTTTTATCTTTTGGATTAAATTGACTCAAAAGTGAAAATAAAGTTGTTGATTTTCATGAACCAGTAGGTCATACGATCAATATCATTCAATAATTATCTTTTAAATGTTTTTTTATCTTTACCATATTGTATGGCATTATTCATAAATCTTTTAATTCTGGGGGTTTATCATCTTTTTTTAATAATCTTATTACACATTTTTCTCAATATATTGTAGGAATAATAGAGATTCTCATATCAACTGATTTTCATCAAAATAATTTATAGGCTATTTTTCAGTCTTGAGGTTGTCTATGTTCATCTATTCTAAGATAAGACATAATTTTTATCCTAGCAATGACAGAATCTCTTAATTCTAATGGAATAACTTTATAATCTACAAAATTTCAATCTACTCTAAATCTTATATTTACTCATTTTTCCCATGGTTCAATATGTATATCCGAAGCTCTTGAATTTAAAGAATGTAAAAAAATATCATTAACAATTGCAATAATTTCACTATCTTCTTTTTTATCTCAATATGAAACTATATTTAAATCTGAATCAATATGTGACTTGTTATTTATTCAATTAGAATTTGAAGTTGAAAATAAATCATCTACTTTTGTATTCTTTGTAGAAGTCTTAGACTTTAATCATTTATTAAATAAATCAGATATATTCATTACAATTGTGTTAAACACATAAATATCTTATTTATTTTAACACATTATTTTTAAATAAACAAAAAAACTATTTAAAAAATAGTTTTTCTTATAAATCTCACTTTTTAATCATGGCTATTGTTGCATTTATATCTATCCGTGAAACTGTTTTTCATTCTTCTAAACATTTATCTTTTATTTCCTTTAATCATTCATATCAATTACTAAAAAATTTATTTAAAATAGTTTTAATAAATTTAACATTTTGAAAATCTATTAGTTTCATAACATAATTCAATCCTAATTTTCATGTCAAATATAAACTTATAAAATGGTTTTCTATAGTTTGTTGTTTTAATCATCTTATCTCTGCAATTTCTGAAATATTTTTTCATTCTTGAAACAGTTTTAAGGTTTCAGTGTAAGTTTCTCATTTTACTTTTTTTTCTTTATCATCGAATTTTTCATTTCGCATTTTTCTACTTTTTAGCAAACTTGGTCAAATCTTCATTTTTATATAATGTTGTAGTTCCCTATTATCATCTTTTAAAAAATGGTCTCTAATAATAGCAACTTTTCAAGTATCTGTTATTCAAAGTAATGGATATTTCCCTTCAGTTTTATACAAATAATCAAGTGAAATCAGTGCTTCAATCACAGCTTGAATCAATTCACTAGTTAAGTCTTCCAAGGCTCAAAAATTTTCTTTTCTATCCATATTCCACTCGATTAACTTTTTGTCTTTACTTCACCATAAAAATTTAGTCATCATAACAACTCATATTTTTTCATCAATTTTTTTTACAACATCCAAAACTAAAGCAAAAACTGACAAATTTACATAGTTTTCTACTTCAGTATTTTCATGTTTTTTCCTCTCAATACAATAATCACAAGTTCAACATTTTTCTCATAGAGTAGCTAAATCTTCATCATCTCAAAAATATTCAAGAATAAATCTTTTTCTACAACGGGGATAAAATAATAATTTTTTTATTTGTTCTAATTTAAAATAAGATTCTTCTTTCAAAAGATTTTGATGTTCCCAATCAATGAGTAGGTTTGAATGTTTTCTTTTCTCTTGATTTAATGTTAATCATTTTCATCTAAACTCATCATCATGAAAATCAGAGTCAACTCATCTTTTAATTATTCCATATTTTTCTAATATTCTCAGAGCACTTCATACTTTCATATCATTTGAAATTCCTGACTCAGAAGCTATTGAAGAATATGTTTTTAATATAGCCTTTCATTTTCAAAATCATTCTTTTTCAGAATAATATAAATAATCATAAAGTGTTAATATTTCATCTTTACTTGGATAAGTATTTTCTATAAAAAATTCTTGTATTTTTGTGTCTCAGAAAGATGCAATTACTATTCAATAACTATTCTTACCATCTCTTCAAGCTCTTCAAACTTCTTGATAATAATTTTCAATACTTCATGGTAAATTATAATGAATAACAAATCTAATATCCTTTTTATCTATTCACATACCAAATGCATTTGTAGCAACAATTACCTTATTATCACCTTTCATAAATTCATTTTGTTCTATTTCCCTATGATCTGAATTCATAGCTCAAGTATAAATTCATGCTTTAATTCATTTTTGTAGTAAATCTTCATATACTTCTTTAACAGCTTTCCTAGAAGCACAATAAATAATTCAGACTCATGGAGTTTTTTGAATTATTTCCAAAACTTTTTGCATTTTTTCTTCTTTTTTTGAAATTTCCCTAACTATCAAAGTAATATTTTTTCTATCAAATCAACTAGTAAAAACATTATGAGTTTTCAGTCATAATCTTTCTATTATATCTAATCTAACTTTTTTCGTAGCAGTTGCTGTGAGAGCCATGATTGGAAAAGAGAAATTTCATTCATTCCCAACATTTTCAATCTCAATTCATCCCCCTATCCCAACCTTTCCCCCCAAGGGAGAAAGGAGTAGAGCAATTTGTTCAACATCTGTTGATTCTTTTCTTAAATTTTGACTAAGCCTTGTAATATAGTCTTTCGTATTTTCTATAAATGAGCTTTCCCCTTTCTCCCTTGGGGGGAAAGGGTTAGGGATAGGGGGATTTCTCAATCTATCCAAAAACCCCCTAATTTTCATATAACTTGGTCTGAAGTCATGTCACCATTGGCTGATACAATGAGCTTCATCAATTGCTACTAATGCTATTTTCGTTCTAGAAAATATTCTTATAAACTCATCACTATTTAATCTTTCTGGAGCTATGTATAAAAATTTTATATCTGTATTTGGTTTTGATATTTCATTTAATAATATTTGTTTATCGTATGTATCAATAGTAGAATTTAATAACTCTGCTCTTATTCATAAACCATTTAATTTATCAACTTGGTCTTTCATAAGAGAAATAAGTGGAGAAATAACCAAAACAATTCAATCCAAATATAACCCAGGTAATTGATAAGTAAGAGATTTTCATCATCATGTTGGCATAAAAACTATAGTATCATTTCACTGAACAACACTATTTATAACTGCTTCTTGAGAATCTCTAAACGACTCTAATCAAAATTTTTCTTGTAATATTCTTTGTAATTTTTCCTTCATTTATTTCATAATAATTAATATTTATTACATAATATCTAAATTTTTTGATAAAACAAAAAAGAATATAAAATTATATTCTTTTTATATACTTTCAATGTGTCTTTTCATTTCTTCAACATGTTCTGAACTAAGGAATTTTATATTTTTGACTCATACTTTTTCGAAAAAATATCTGAATTGAATATTTTTCCAATATTTTTCTTTTACTCTAGCTTTATTAATAAAATCTAAACCTACTCATTGTTCTTGTAAATAAGCTAATAGTTTAACTTTATGTTCTGACTCGGTATAAACTTTTAATCATATTGCAGATGAAATAGTATCTAAATCTACATAATGCAATAGAGTAATTGGTTTTGAAGTTTTTGCTTTAATAAATGCTCGTATTTCATTAAATAATTTATCTCATATTATTCTTTCTCTAAAAATAGATATAAAATGATTGATTCCCTTTAATTTCAAAGAATAATTGCACTCCACACCATTTTGCAATAATCTTGAAATAATTTTAGAAATCGTAGCTTCTTCATCTATTTCAACATCATTTGGGACTCAAGGTAATCAAATTCTTCTACAAAATTTCTTTAAATGATCAAGTCTAAAATTCTGTATTCGAAATATTCAAATTGAATTCAATACCTCCAAACATATTTCATCTCTTGATATTAAATCCCTTGCTCAATTTTTTCCCAAACTAATAATATCACTGTAATTAGATATACTTTTTTGTTTTAAAAATTCTATGGAATATGAAATTTTATCTATATTTTTAGTTTTTAGTCATAGCTCTTTTCAAATATCAAGTTTTTTTTGTTCATCAATATCTGATTTGAGAATTCAAAGAGAGAGAATATAACTTTGAAATAATAAATCATTTCAAATAATATCTCTGAAAGCTCTTACATTAATCCTTTCTATAGCAGAAATATATTCTATTCAAATTTTTTTAAGTCTTTCTCTAATTATTTTTTTTACTTCTCATTCATCGAGCATTTTTAATCATAAATTTTCTCATAGTTCATAATATAATTCTTCATTCAATCTAGCAGAACGTCTTTCTCATAGATTCTCAAGTTCTTCATTATTCTTTCTAACAGAAAGTTTTTCTAATCTTTTAGAAACATAATATCTAAGATAAATATTCTTTCTGACAATAGACCTAAAATTATTTAATCATACAACTTTATATTCATTTAAACTTGTTATTCTATGATCAGTTTTTAAATATTTAAGTAATTTTTCTATCAGTTCATTTGGAACTAATTTATAAAATCATATATACTCGATAAAAAATAACATTTTTTTTGTTGAAATTTTTTTATGGGTATTGTCAGTTACTTTATTGAAATAAGTTCTTAAATCGTCATTATCTTGTAATAATTGGATAAATTTATCAACTTCATAAAAATAAAAATCATAAAAACTATTAAATCAACGACTTTTGAAAAATTTCATTGCTATAGCTTTATTTTCATTTGATATTATATTTTCAACATCTATTTTTAGTGATTCTGTTTCATCAATTACTTCTGGGCTAATAAGTTTTAAGTCTATTCCTGGACTAATATAAAGAGCTTCTCTTCTTTGTTCTTCTCTTTCTCTCTGTTTAAATATAATATCAATCACTAAATCAGCAAAAGCTCTATCGCCCTGTCATAAAACATCGATTCAACTTATTGATTGCCTTTCTTGATTACCTAATGATTTTGGATCTCAAATATTGTCCATAAAATATTTACTTATATTAACTAATTATATTTAATTTTTAATATTGTCGCTATATTTTTATATTTGTCAATATAAATGTTAAAAAAACTAAAAACCGCTTTGTAAATCTAGCATTTTTTTATAAATACCTTTTTGTTTTAATAAATTTGCATGATTTCATTCCTCCACTATTTTTCAACTATCCAAAACAATTATTCTACCTGCATGTTTCACTGTTTGAAGCCTGTGAGCTATAATTATTACAGTTCTATTTTTAAATAAATTATGCATCGCTTTTGTAATCTTTTCTTCCGAAAAACTATCTAGTGCTGAAGTTGGTTCATCAAGTATTATAATTTTAGGATTTTTTAGCATTATTTTTGCAATAGCTAATCTCTGTCTTTGTCATCCACTTAAACGAATTCATTTTTCTCAAATTTCTGTTTCCACGCTACGAGGTAATTCATAGATAAATTCGCAACCAGACTGAGCAATAACATCAGTTAATTCTTCACTACTTACTTCCCTATTTATTGCATACACCAGATTTTCTAAAACTGTTCCATCAAAAACACTAGGTTCTTGTGATAAATATCCTATGTAATTATAATAACTCTTAAGTGAAATTTCTGATAATTTTTGTTCATCAATAATAATATCTCAGCTATCTGCTTTTATATACCCAGAAATTAGTTTTACCAAAGTAGATTTACCAGATCAGCTATTTCAAACTAAAGCAGTAATTTTTCATCATTCTATTAATAAATCAAAATCCTTAAAAACATTTATTCATTCATTATATCAATAAGTAACTCTTTTTAATTCAATATTCGCATTCTTAAACTCAAAATCTTTTCATTCATCATATCAAACAAGCGCAGGAGTATCTTCAAAAAAATCCCACATTTTTTCTATATCTATAAAATCTTTTGATAAATCAATATAAAAAACTAAAAAATTAAAAATTGTTGCATTTATTACCAAAAATATTGAGGTAATTCATACAAACTGACTTATCTCCATATTTCATAAAATAACTTCTCTTCAATAAATAAGTACAAACAGAAAAAGTGAAATACTCACAAAAAATGGAATAACCCTATTCTGAATAGTTCTTCAATTTGACATTTCTATGTTAATTTTTGATATTTCATAACAGTTTTTACAGATTTTTAATACTTCCGAATCAATTCTATTTGTTTGAAGAATTTCATTTTTACTCATAAGTATTTTTGTAATAAGACGAAGTCTATTATTCCTAAGTTCTGATCTCCTACTACGAAATCTAAATTGAAAATTGTTTACAACGACTAAAATACTTATTGAGACCACAAGTAATATAAAAAATCATAAAGTGAATAAAAATCAATGTGAAAAAGTGACAAAAAATACATACATCAAAAGTATTATAAGAGAGATTCATCTATCCATTGTATTAGCCATTCATTCTGCCCATCTAAGCCTTCCATTTTCTAGAATAGCAATTATTTTTCATACTCATACTTTTTCTACACTATTGTTATCCATTTGAATAAATCTTTTTAAATACATATCATATATTTGATTTTCTCAATATGGAATAGTTTTTACCCATCAAACCTTACGAGTAGAATACCATAAAAATTCATAAAATATTATTACAATAATATAATAAACAGTTATAATACTGAATAATTCTATATTATTGTTCGCTAAAGATGATACTATCATTTCAATAAAAAATATATGAATTAATGGGTTTATTCATCTAATTATTGCTTGGATTAAATAAAAAAAATAGTCTTTTTTATTATATTTAATCAGTGAGAAAAATTTTGATAATTTTTCAAATCAAGTCCTTTTTTTCATAAAAATTTACACTATTAATAATTAATTTATAACCCCACTCATTACTAATTCATCTCACAGATAAACAGCACAGATTTGTCACGAAGCTATTGCTCTTTGTCTTTCCTTAAACTCTACTCTATATCTATCTTTTTCTTTATAAATAATACAATCTTGATCTGCTTGTCTATATCTGATTTTACATTTTGCAACTAACCCTTCATCCAATATACTTTTTCTAATCCCTCCCCCTTCGTTGCACTTCGGGGACTCCCTTTGAAAAAGGGAGAAATTATCTTTTAGTCCATGATTTAATGGAGAAGAAGTTAAAAAATGAAACTCTTTTACAAATAATTTATCATCATATAATTCTAAATCACTTGATGTTCAGACAGTTATTTCATTTTTTTCTATATCTTTTTTCACTATAAATACAGGTTCCTTTTGTCATCATAAATCTAGTCATTTTCTCTGACCAATAGTATAATAAAATACTCAATTATGAGTTCATAATATTTTTCATGAAGTATCCAAAATATTCCCTGGTTTTGGATTGATTTTTTTCTCTAGAAATTTTGTTAAATCTACTTTTCAAACAAAACAAATTCATTGACTATCTTTTCTATCAGCATTTGGTAATCAAATTTCTTTGGCAATTCTTCTAACTTCACTTTTTTGTAATTCTCCAATTGGAAACAATGCTTTTGATAATTGAAATTGATTTAATCATGCTAAAAAATATGACTGATCTTTGTTTGGATCTAATCATTTTAGGAGATGGAAAACCTCACCCTTTTCACCATCTTCAGTCCCCCTCTCAGTCTCCCCCCAAGGGAGAGAAGAAGCTACAAATTGGTCTACTCCTTTCTGGTCTATCCCCTCGCCCCTGGGGAGAGGGTTAGGGTGAGGGACTGGGGAAAAAGGGTGGGATAGGGGGATTTTTACTATCCTCGCATAATGCCCAGTTGCAATTCAGTCAAAACCATGAGATAAAGCCTCTTCTAGAAATATTTTGAATTTTACTTCACTATTGCACATGATATCTGGATTTGGAGTTATTCATTTTTTGTATCATTCATACATATATCACAATACTTTCTGCGCATAGTCTTCCCTATAATCAAATGTAAAAAATGGAATGTCTAAAAAAGTCGCAACTTCTTTTGCAACCTCTATATCATCTTTTGTAGGACAATATTCTCATTCTGGAGCTAAATAATTTATCATAAAACCTGCGGTAACATCATATCATTGTTTTTTTAATAGATATGCGCAAACAGCAGAATCAACTCATCAGGATAGTCAGACTAGGATTTTTTTCATAAAATTAAAATGGTGATTTTATATTATTTAAACTTTTATTTGTAACATGGGTATATATCTGAGTAGTTTTTATATTTGAATGACCAAGTAATTCTTGCACATATCTAATATTTACTCAATTTTCAAGTAAATGTGTGGCAAAACTATGTCTTAAACTATGAAAAGTTGCTTTTTTCTTAATTCAAGAAACTATCAATGCATCACTAAATATTTTTTGTAAAGATCTAGTTGTAAGAATTCATCCTCTTTCACTTTCTATTAATAATTCATTTCATGATTTTAATTGACCAAGTTTCACTATATCTTTTTTCAAACTTTCAGAAAATATTGTTATTCTATCTTTTTCTCATTTTCATCATTTAATATGTATAGATAAATTTTCTAAATCAAAATCTCAAACTTTCAAGTTTATAGTATCACTTACTCTAAGTCATGCACTATATGACAAACTTAAAATAAATTTATGTTTTGTATTTTTAACACTCTCTATTATTGTCATTATCTCATTTTTTGTCAAAACTATTGGTAACTTTTTAGCTTCACGAGAGAATTTTATATCTATATCTTGTTTTTGTTTCAAAACATCTTTGTAAAAAAATTTAATTGCTTCCTTATATAAATTTATAGTTTTAGGTGCTTTTTTCTCTTTTTGTAAATATAAAAGAAAATCAATAATTTCTTCTCTAGAAATTGTCTCAGCATCTTTATTTATTTTATTTAAAAATATTTTTGTACAAGTTAAATATGCTTTTACCGTTTTTGGTGAATAATTTCTATATTTCAATTCCCTTTCTAGCATTAATAACAAATCTTGATTTTTAATCATTAATATATATATTTAATTTATAATTACAGTTTATATTGTCTAATATTTCGCATAATATGTATTTATTTAATATTATCAAATTATTTTTCAGATAAAGTGTAGTTAGCCAAAATCGCTTCGCTCTTCGGCGACCTCTCGTTTCATCCTTCGTCGAAAACTCGGGTCCCCTCAGTTTTGGCTAATGGTCCGCAACTAGTGTTGCAGTTATCCAAAGCTCGCTTTCGCTTTTGCTTCAGCGACTTCGTCTAACTACAACTATCCTAAATATTTCACTTCTAAAAGTTTGCTTTAGCAAACTTTTCTTGTAAAATACTTCGGATCAGTTGCGGACCATTATATGAAATGCCTGTTTACTACCTTAAAATCAAAATATGATAAATAATTTTTACGACATAATTTTTATTGCTGGAGCTCCAGGAACTGGAAAATCATCAGTAGCAAAATCTCTCCAAGAAAAATTGAATTGCCCGTGTTTCGAGTTCGGATGGATTCCAGAATTTCGTAATAAAGGAATTGAAACCATATCTTATGAGGAAGATGAAGCTATTGCTTTTGAGAATCTTTCTTTAGTTATAAAAAATTATATAAAACATGGTTTCAAAAATATTATTATCACCGACTTAGAAGATAAACGCATAAAAAATCTTCATACTGTTTTTCAAGAAGAAAACTATATTCTTTTTACTTTAACTATCAGTGATAACGAAATTCTGAAATCCAGAGTATTAAACGAAACACGTTCAAGTGGCTATAGAGATTTTGAATCAGCAATAAAAATAAACAACGAAATAATAAATCGTTCATTATTGCCAAGCGAAATTAGAATTGATTCAACTAATCAGTCATTAGAAGATGTCGTAAAAATTATAATAACGAAATTGCTATCTCCAACGACCGTAAACATACACATCACATAACAAAGCATATGAGGTTCAGAAAATTTTACTCAAAAGATTTTAAAGGATTGTAAATTTTTCTTCTCCAAAATTTTGGAAAAATAAATTATCATTTCAAAGGAATTTTCCAAAACTTCTCATATACTAGAACATTATGTGTAATCATTTTTTTAACAATTTAATGATTTGCAGAGAGATTTTTTTTAAAAAGGAATGAAAATTTAATTTTTTTCAAAAGTTAATGAGGGGGGTATAAGGTATTTTTTGCTTCGTTCCTCGCAAAAAATGAATTTTAAATTTAAAGTGGAAAAAATAAGCATTTTAATTATATTATAGACAAAATTTATATTTACATAATAAGGAAATTTCATGTCAAATTACGATAATTTTTCAAAAGATGAACTCTTAAAACTTGTTGAAAAACAAGAAGCAGAACTAAAAGCTAAAAAGTATGGGCTTGTTTGGGATAGTGAAAAAGAACCTGAACAAGTAGTTTTGGATTGTGAAAATAATATTCCAATTTTACAGAGAGTAAAAGAAAAAGAAATCAAAACTGATGATAGTGATGATAATATCTTAATTGAAGGAGATAATTATCATGCTCTTACTTGCCTAAATTATACTCACAAAGGTAAAATTGATGTGATTTATATTGATCCTCCTTATAATACTGGGAGTCAAGATTTTGTTTATAATGATAAATATATTGATTTAGAAGATAGCTATCGTCATTCAAAATGGCTTAATTTTATGGATAAAAGATTAAGATTAGCTAATAATTTACTCAAGGAAGATGGTTTTATATTTATTTCTATTGATGATAACGAACAAGCACAATTAAAATTATTATGTAATAGTATATTTGGAGAAAATAATTTTATTTCTCAAATTGTTGTGGAAAGTGGAGAAGTTTTTGGAACAAAAGCTGCACATGCAAATAAAACTATTGTTAAAGTTAAGGATTATGTATTAGTTTATAGTAAAAATAAATCATCTACTTTAAGAAAACCTCTTTATGATAATATGAGAGAATTATATGATTCTCATTTTGGAACTATTATAGAAAATGATCTTACAACAATATCAATTATAAATTATATAAAAAAGAATATAAAAATTTCTGAACTTTTTAAGAAATATGAATTACAAATCAATCATAATAATATAAATTTTATGATGATAATAAATCAAGAGTTTAGAGATTATATGTATAATGAATTAGCTGATAAACTTTTTGCAGATGCTCCTTTTTCTAGAAAAATTGATACAGATTTTTTATCCAAACAACCATTTGGAAAACCTTTTAAATTTGAAGATAAACTTTTATTTAAAACAAAAACAGGGAGTATAAGGATGTATCTAAAATTTAAAGATACATTAAAATATTCAGATGATTATAAATCAAATTACTCAAGATGTTCAATAAGAGGTGATTTATGGAAAAATTTTCATTTTGACATGAGGAATGTTCAAGATGAGGGGAATATTGATTTAAAAAATGGTAAAAAACCTATTCGTCTTATTAAACAATTAATTAAGTGGGTTAATAAAAAAGATATAATTTTATTAGATTTTTTTGCTGGTTCTTGATCTTCTTGACATGCTATTTTAAAAATGAACGAAGAAGATGGTGAAAATAGAAAGTTTATTTTATGTACTTATAATGAAGAAAATGGAAGTGGCATAAAAATTGCTGAAGAATTTTGTTATCCAAGAATTAAAAATGTTATAAAAGGTTATAATGAATCAAAAGGTCTTAATGGTAATCTTCAATATTTCAAAACGGATTTAATACCAGTAGAAAGAATTGATAATATAAGCGATCATCAAAGAAACGAACTTACAGAAAAGGCAGGACAAATGATAGCTATCAAAGAAAATACTTTTGAAGAAGTAGAAACAAACGAATGGTATCAGATTTTTGAAAACAAAGATAAAAGCAAAAAAACAGCTATATATTTTCGTGAAAATATGGATGAATTTGAAAGTTTAGTTAAAAAAATAGGCAAAACAAAAACAGTTTTGTATGTTTTTAGTTATTCAAGAATTGATAAAAAAATATTTAATTATCTTGGTAAAAATATTGTTTTGGAAGATATACCAGAACCAATATTAGAAATTTACAAAGAAATAAATTTAACTCTTAAAGATAAATAATTATGTCTATACATTTAAAAGATTTTCAAGAATCGGCAATAAATCAATTAAGTCTTACTTTTTTAGATTTATGGAAAACAGGAAATTATAAAATTCCTCTTATATTTAAAGCTCCAACTGGAGCAGGAAAAACCATAATGATGGCAGAATTTTTGAGATGTCTTGATGATAATTACCAATTTCATGAAGATAAGGCATATTTATGGATTTCTTTTGGTGGAGATGAATCTTATACTCAATCAAAAAACAAACTCTATCATTACTACAATGAAGGTACTGATATGAATTTAAAAGATATAAATAATTTAAGCGAAAGAAAACTTTATAAAAATAATATTTTCTTTATCAACTGGGCAAAAATAAAAGGAACAGATAAAGAATCAAAAAAATTAAGAAAACCAAACGAACATACAGAAGGAGAATTTGGAGTTTTTGATGAATTTATTAAAAAAACAAAAAAAGAAAGAGATCTTGTTTTGATAATTGATGAAGCACATACAGAAACAAATACAACACTTGCAAACGAAGTTATTGAACTTATAGATCCAAGAATTATTATAAAAGTTACAGCAACTCCAGAGAATATTCCAAGTGCAAGTGAAACTAATCAAAAAAAAGCAGGTTTTGTAGAAGTTTTGGAAGAAGATGTTATCAAAAGTGGACTTATAAAAGAAAAAATCATTATTCAAACAGAAGAAGAGATTATAAAACTTGAAAATAAAGAACTGAGTGAAGATGAAATAATGCTTGAACTTGCTTTCAAAAAAAGATTAGAACTAAAAAAATATTATGAAGATTTAGAACTTGAAATAAACCCTCTTGTTTTGATACAACTTCCAAGTGATGAAAAAGAAAAAGAAGATGTAGCTTCAAATAAAAAAGATATGGTTTTATCTTTTTTGAAACAAAAAGGAGTAAAAGAAAATGAAATTGCCATTTGGTTATCAAACGAAAAGAAAAATCTTGAGTTAATAGAAAAAAATAATAATGAGGTTAATTTTATGATTTTCAAGGTAGCACCTGCGACTGGTTGGGATTGTCCGAGAGCTGATGTTTTGGTTATGTTTAGAGAAATTGGAAGTCCTTCGTTTCATACTCAAATAATCGGAAGAATAAAAAGAATGCCAGAAGGTCATCATTATGAAAAAGAAGAGCTAAACAAAGCCTATATTTACACAAATTATAATAAAAATCATATTAAAGATATAAAAGAAGTAGAAAACGGAAACAAACCTCCGATTTATTATACAAAACTTAGAAAAGATGTTTTACAAATTACACTTGAAACAATTTTTCATCATAGAACAGATTTTAACACTTTGACACCTCCTCCTTTATGGCAAAAATCTTTTGTAAAAAGTTTAGATAATCATTTTGGAACTGAACTTTTAAGCATTGATTTTTCTAAAAACATTACAGTCATAAAAAATAAAATAAATCTTGATCAAGAAAGTGTAAATAATCAAATAATCGTTGATGCAGAAATTGAAAGTTTTGATAATTTTGTAAAAGAAATTAAGGATAAAGGTAAAAACTTAGATTATCATTTTTCACAATTAGATATTGAAAGACTTTATAATTTACTTTGTTTTGAAGAACTAAAAAAACAACAACTTGACGAAGCAAAATACAATCCATCAAGATCATGGGGACAATTAAAACAGGCTTTAAATGTTTGGTTTAGTACAAGATTTGGTTTAGATAGAAGTGTTTGGTATAAAATAATTGTAAATGAACTTTTAAATCCAAATAGCGAGTTAAAAAAAGCTATTCACAAAGCACTTATTGAATTTAGAACAACTTATAATATTGAAATAAAAGAAAAAGAAGAAAAAGATATTTTTGATACTCTGATTCCAGAGCAAGAAATGAGTTATACAGAAGATTTTGAAGAGTTAAAAACATCAAAAAATGTTTATGAAAAATTTTATATTAAAAAAGTTTACAAAGGAAAAGAAAATGAAACTAAATTTATTGAATTTTTAGAATCACAACATATTGATTGGTGGCATAAACAAGAAGATAGTGGAAGAAATGTTTTTGCTATTGAATACTACGACACACAAGAAAAGAAAAATAGACTTTTTTATCCAGATTTTATTGTAAAAAAAGAAAACAAAGTGTATTTACTTGATACAAAATCAGGCAATACAGCAAAATCACAAGAAACAGCAGATAAAAACAAAGCACTTCAACAATGGATAAAAGCAAAAAAAGAAACTTATGACTTTGAAATTATAGGAGGTATTATGGACTTTAAACATCCTAATTGGAGAATAAACAAAAAAGACAATTATGTTTATGAAAATGAAATTGATTGGGAAATTTTAGTATTTTAAGTTTTTTTACAAATGAATATCAAAGCAATTACAATTAAAAATTTTCGTTCAATTCAAGAAATTGAAAATCTTGATTTTAAAACATTTAATGTTTTAGTTGGTCAAAATAATCATGGAAAAACAAATTTTTTTGATGCTTTGAATTGGTTTTTTAATGGATTTTCTAAAGGAGAAAAAAAAGAATCTTTAATTTTTTCAACATTACAAACAGAAAATATTTTAGTAGAAATTGTTTTTAGTGGTTTACAAAATACTATTGAAAACATGGATAGTTCAAATAAAAAAACTGCTTTACAAAATATTTTTGGAGAGATAGATGAAATAAAAATTAGAAGAACGACAGAATTTGAAGACGGAAAAAAAAGACAATTATTTAATCCAACAAGCAATACATGGGAAAATACAATGGGAGCAGATGGAACTTGGAATGAATTACTTCCTCACCTTGAATATGTTCATACAAAAGTTACTTTAGATGATGTAGGTGGATATAAAAGTAAAAGTCCAATTTCGGAAATGCTTTCAGGTGTTTTAACTTCAATAATAGAAACAGATCAAAACTATATTCAGTTAAAAGATAAATTCAAGGAACTTTTTGGCAATGATACTTCTGAAGTAAGAACAAAATTAAATGAAATTAGTGGAAAAGTTGAAGTATATTTAAAAAAACAATTTCCAAATGATACATCTGTAAAATTTAATGTTGATATTCCAGAATTTTCGGATTTATTAAAAAAATTTTCTACTGAAGTTAATGATGGTGTTCCTACACTTGTTGAAGAAAAAGGAGATGGCATGCAAAGAGCTGTAATGCTTTCAATAATTCAAGCATATGCAGATTTTAGAAAAGAAAATGATATTGCTAAAAAATTTATTTTTCTAATTGATGAAGCTGAATTACATTTACATCCCTCTGCACAAAGGGCTTTAAAAAAAGCATTATTTGATATTTCAATAAGTGGAGATCAAGTTTTTGTAAATACTCACTCATCGGTACTTGTGGCAGATGAAGACGAAAGACAAGCAATTTATAAAGTAGAAAAAGTAGATAAAAAAACTGAAATAATAAAAGCAGATGAAGTTATGAAAATGAATATTATTTATGAACTTCTTGGAGGAAGTCCAGCAGATTTATTATTACCTTCTAATTTTCTTATTGTTGAAGGACAATCAGAATCTCATTTTTTAGATATTATTATTAGAAGATTTTACAAAGATCAATTTGGGAAAATTAAAATTCTTTTTGCAAGAGGTGATATTATAGAACAAGAAAAAAGATATATCAGAGTTGCTGAAACTTATATTCCTTTAAATAATCCAATTTATAAGGAAAGAGTTATTTTTATTTTTGATAAACCAAACTCATCTATTCAAAATAAATATGATGAATTTAAAAGATTTCATCCGTATTTAATAGATAACGAACACCTTCATCAATTACCAACAGAAACTTTAGAAGAGTATTATCCAAACAGTTGGAAAAAAACAAAAATAGAAATGAAAAATGAAAATTTATCAAAAGTTCCATATTCAAAGAAAGTAGCAAATTCAATTACACAAGAAGAATTTGAACAAAACATGACTATACTAAAAACTGCTCTTGATAAGGCTTTAGAGAAAGGTTTTTAATAAGGTATTTCTATTTTTTCAATTCACCCCCAGCCCCTCTTGAAAAAATAGAAATGAAAAAAATTAAATTTTCTAAAATAATGAAAAATCTCTCTGCAAAAGAATAATAAGGATAAAAAAATGACTTCTTCACTTCGCTACGACCCCGTTGCACTCTCGCTTCGTTCCTCGCTCTGGACACATAACAGCTTCTATGAGGTTCACTCGTTGCACTTCGCTCTCCCATATTTTGCTCGTTCCTCGCAAAACATCTCATAGAAGCAAACGTTGTCAGACATATTTTTTTTGGATTTTAAAAAGGATTTGCATTTTTCATCATCAATATTTATGAAAAATCATCTAAATAATGAAAGCCATCAGAGATTATAAAAAAGAAGCGGGATGTTTGCTTTTTCAAAGCAATTTCTTTTAAAAAAAGAAACAAAAAATTTATTAATTAGTTTTAAGTAATTCTATATATTTGGGTTCTTGAATATATAGATATAAAAGACCCGCTGTTATATCTTGTAATTTTCTGAAATAAAAATCAAAATTTATTAAATTTTGCATTTCTTTAGTATCATAATTTTTTTTATATCCGTCAATTTTACTATTTATTTCTTTTAAACTTCAATGAACAATACTTGAACGAATAGAATAAATATAATTTAATTCATTTATACTTTCTTTATTATCAAATAAAATTAATTGAAAGTGTTTTTTATCTAAAATTTGATTTAATTTTATTAATCTTTCAATAACTATTCAAGTTTTAAATTTAAATTGTTGTGTTAAATCTTTCTCTCATTTTGTTAATAAAAATTCAATAATTGAGACTAACTGAGTAAATCTAAAATATTTAGATGTTGTAGAATTATATAAATTCAATAATTCTCAAATATAAATAAAATTTTCTAAATTATATTTTTTATAATTAAAATCAAAAAACCAAAATATCTCCATTAAATCTTTTTCAATAATTGAGAAATCTAAATATGGACTAAGAGTATTATTTAACCAGTTGACATTAATTTTATTTTCTAACTTTGAATATTTATTTGAATCTAAATTTTGTAAATAAATATTATTATCAATTAAATCTCTATTATACATTATCAATGATAATGAAAAAAGAATAACATTAAAAATGTTATGATTTTCTATAATTATTTTTTCATCATTTTCTTTAGACTCTCTTTGTTCCTTATCAAGTGAAAATCTGTTTTTAGCATATTCTTCAAAATTTAGTCAATAATCAATTTTTATAATTGAATTTAGTCAATTGTTTTTTGAAAAATAATCAGGGATAATTCATATTCTGTTAACTTGATACCTAAAAAAATTATTTACGAAGAAATCAAATTCAAATAAATTATCTATATTTTTCAAATAAATATTTCTTTCTTTTGATAATAATAATGGATTTTCTAACTTTTTAAAACTAAACAGATATAGCATAAATAATGTTTTATAATTTATTTTCATTTACAATATTTATTGCATCATTAATAGCAGATAAATAACCAATAAGACATCAACAATTGTATCAATTTTTAAAATCAATATTATCTTTTCATCATTCTTCAACTATAGATAATGCCTCATTGTAAGAAATTCATTTAGATTTTATAATATTTTCAATTAGATTATTTTTATCTATTTCTAATGAAATTTTTAGTGCTTGCAATGTTTTTAATGGTGTAGATTTATTTTCCATAATTTTAAAATTAAAAAGTAATTATAATTTTAGTATATGTAAAAAGAATAAAATTCAAATTCTAGAAAAACTTTAATTGTGTTTTCTAAAAATCTCGTATAATAAACTCAAATATTAAAAATAATTTTTTAAAATTATGCAAGATTCTAAACAAATAATTTTTTATAAATCTCAAACTTGAAATATAAAAATAAATGTTTTTTTGAAAGATGAAACACTTTGGCTATCACAAAAAATGATGGCTGAACTTTTTTGAGTTCAAGAAAATAATATAACTTATCATATAAAAGAAATCTATAATTCAGGAGAATTAGACAATAATTCAACTACTCAAAAAATTTGAGTAGTTCAAAAAGAGTGAAATAGAGATGTAAAAAGAAATATTGATTTTTATAATCTTGATGTAATAATTGCAGTTTGATATAGAGTAAATTCTGCGCAAGCAACACAGTTTAGAATTTGGGCAACAAATGTATTAAAAGAATTTATTATAAAAGGTTTTGTAATGGATGACGAAAGATTAAAGAATTGAGATAAATTTTGAAAAAAATATTTTGAAGAATTGCTTGAAAGAATAAGAGACATTAGAACGAGTGAAAGAATATTTTATCAAAAACTTACTGATCTATATTCTCTGAGTGCAGATTATGACAAAGATAGTGAAACTACAAAACAATTTTTTGCTACAATCCAAAATAAACTACACTTTGCAATATCATGAAATACTGCTGCTGAAATAATTTATGATAGAGTTGATAGTGAAAAAGAAAATATGTGATTAACAACTTGGAAAGATTCTCCAAAATGAAAAATAATGAAAAGTGATGTGAGTATTGCAAAAAATTATTTAAATGAAAAGGAAATAAAAAGTTTAAATTTACTTGTGAATGCTTATCTTGATATTGCTGAAATGCAGGCAATGGATGAACAAATTATGACAATGCAAGAATGGAAAGAAAGAATTGATGATTTTTTAAAATGAGCTAGAAAAAATATACTAAATGATGCTTGAAAAATAACAGCAAAATTAGCAAAAGAAAAAGCAGAAAAAGAATATGATAAATTTAAACCAAAACAAGATTTGTTATATAAAAATGATTTTGATTTATTACTTGAAGAAGTAAAACAAAAGAAACTAAGATAAGTTTTAGTTATATAAAAACATATTAATTTACATTTTAAGTTCTGTGAGTTTTTTCTGGACTATCGTCCAGCCCCTTCTTTTTTAAAATTTAGAAACAAAATCATCTTTTCTAAAAAGAAAAATGCATTTACAAATAGATAAATCCAAAAGAAATACATCTGACAACAGCTTCTATGAGGTTCGCTTTGTTGCACTTCGTTCTCCCATATTTTGCTCGTTCCTCGCAAAACATCTCATAGAAGCAAACGTTGTGCGAAATATTTAAAAACTCTTTTTTAAGATTTTTATAAAAGGGGGTAAAAAAATAAGGTAAATTTAAATTTTAAAACAAACTCATGAGGAAAAATATAAATTTTTTTTATATAATAAGTTTTTTAGAAACTTTTGTATTTACTACTGCAATATGGGCTTTCTTTTTTACTAGTTATTTAACTTTCTCTTTTTGACAAGCATTATTTTTGATAACTATAGTTTGAATTATATCAACTATTTTTGAAGTTCCTTCTTGAGCTTGGGCAGATAGATTTTGAAGAAAAAAGATGTATATCTTATGAACCGTGCTTTTAGTAATAAACTTGATTTTTTGGTGTTTTGCTACTAATTTTTGGAGTTTCATAATTGCATGAATAATAGCATGACTATGAAATGCTATAGTTTCTTGAAATTTGGAAGCCATAATTCATGACTGACTTGAAGAACAAAAAAATGAAAAAGAATTTAAAAACATTGCCTCTAATTCATACACTTTTATCTTTCTATGAAGAGCTGCAGCCACTTCGGTATCTTGATTATTATTTGTATTTAATCCACTATTACCAATTTATCTTACATTACTTTCTACTACTCTAATTTTACTTTTTGCATTTTTTCTAAAAGAACCTAAACAAATATTATCAGAACATAAAGATAATATTTCTCACTTAAAAGAGGGTATTTGATTTCTATTTAAGAATAAATTTATACTAGTTTTTATAACTATCTTGTGATTATTATCATGATTATGAAATATATATTTTTTTACTCAACAACCATATTTTAAAGAACTTTGATTTAGTATAGAATTTATTTGAATTACATTTACAATTTGAGCTTTATTTTCAGCTTTATGAAGTTATATATTCAAAAAAGTAAGTGATAAGTTAACAGATAAAATAATACTTAATATACTATTAATCATGACTTTAGTAGCCTGTATATTATTTGCAATATTTTGAAAAATATTTGCTATATTTTGATTAGTAATTTTATCTTTAATGTTTTGATTTATTATGAATTTTTGAAATAATTTTTTAATCCATAAAGTTCCAAAAAATCAAAAATCAACTATATTATCAATTTTTTCACTATTTATAACTATTTGATATTCTTGATTTAATATTATTTTATCATGAACAATATGATTTTTATGATTATACAATATATATTTGATAACTGTATTGTTAGTTTGATTGCTAATAATATTTAATTTATCTACATTTAATAGAATGCAAATTGAAAAATAATATTTTTTAGGTATATTGATTTTAAATATGGCAAATTTGCCACAATTAAACTTTTAATATTTTTAGAGTAATTCCTATGAAACCTCAACTTCAAGTCCTATGAACTGATATAAAATTTATAAAATTCAAAGATGATGATTTTATAAGTCTTACTGATATTGCAAGATATAAAAATCCTGATGAGCCAAAAGATGTGATCAAAAATTGGTTGAGAAATAAAAATACTATTGAATTTATAGGTCTTTGGGAAATTATAAATAATCCAGAATTCAAAGGGGTCGAATTCGACTCCTTTAAAAGTGAAGCATGATGAAATGCTTTTACTATGTCTCCTCAAAAATGGATAGATAAAACAAATGCAATTTGAATTATTTCTAAATCTTGAAATAATTGAGGAACTTTTGCTCACAAAGATATTGCTATAAAATTTGCAAGTTGGGTTTCAAGCGAATTTGAACTTTACCTTATCAAAGAATTCCAAAGATTAAAACAAGAAGAATTAAAAACTCTTGATTGGAGTGCTAAAAGATTTTTAACAAAAGTAAATTATAAAATTCATACTGATGCTATAAAAGAAAATCTTATTCCAAAAGAACTTTCAAAAAATGATATAAACTTCGTTTATGCAGATGAAGCTGATATTTTAAACAAAGCTTTATTTTGAAAAACAGCAAGAGAATTCAGAGAATGAAATCCATGAAAAAAATGAAATATTAGAGATGAAGCAACAATAGAACAACTGATAATTTTAGCAAATATAGAAAGTATTAATGCTGAATTTATAAAAATGTGAGTTAAACAAGCTGAAAGATTAGAAACATTAAACAAAGTTGCAATAACACAAATGAAATCACTTTTAAGCCTTGATATAGTTAAAAAATTGCCAAATAATTTAAAGTGAAGCTAAGTTATTTGTGCTTTTTTCAAAAGCACTTTTACCCCCTTTTATAAAAATAAGGAATAATAACAATTTAATAAAAAAAGAGTTTTTAAATACACTCTTCGCTATCGCTACGAGCCACATTGCATTTTGCTCCTTACAGTCGCAAGGTCGCACAACAGCTTCTATGAGGTTCGCTTTGTTGCACTTCGCTCTCCCATATTTTGCTCGTTCCTTGCAAAACATCTCATAGAAACAAACATTAGCCAAAATCGCTTCGCTCTTCGGCGACCTCTCGTTTCATCCTTCGTCGAAAACTCGGGTCCCCTCAGTTTTGGCTAATGGTCCGCAACTAGTGTTGCAGTTATCCAAAGCTCGCTTTCGCTTTTGCTTCAGCGACTTCGTCTAACTACAACTATCCTAAATATTTCACTTCTAAAAGTTTGCTTTAGCAAACTTTTCTTGTAAAATACTTCGGATCAGTTGCGGACCATTATATGACATATTTTTGAAAAAATTTAGATTCAAATATTTTTGTTGCTCAGGCTTTTAGAAAAATAAGGAATTTTTGATTTTTTAATTTTTAAAGAGGGGCTTTAAAAGGTGTTTTCTCCGCTATCGCTCCAAAAACGAATTATTAATAAAACACAATTTTGAAAAAAAGGTAGTATGTCAAAACATTTTGTGCATAAAGTTTCAAATGAGGATACATAGTAACTAAATCGATAGAAGTTTTTCTGTCGATTTTTAGTTTTTGTAAAGGAGTACACTTTAAGTCTCTTTG
>Ga0247840_10003632_pt1 | contig 25768 bp, 19 predicted proteins | sample LaCruzMarch2015__FD_192404 | JGI IMG/M metagenome (GOLD analysis project Ga0247840, IMG submission 192404) | Freshwater microbial communities from meromictic Lake La Cruz, Castile-La Mancha, Spain - LaCruzMarch2015_17m | ecosystem: Environmental > Aquatic > Freshwater > Lake | place: Spain...
GAATAAAATCGGTGTGGTTACACGTATGACTGCGTAGCCAAAGCTGGCAGAGAAAATAATACCGAGTAAATCCTGCATTTATTTCCCCTCCTTAGCTGAATCGCCGAGATTTTCCTTGGCTTCATTGAAGATCAGCTTATGCCTGTACTTCGACAGGAAGCTGGTGGCAACAATCAGGACGATCATGATACCCTGAATGATGGCGATGACGTCGTTTTGGACATCTGTGGTCCTTGACATCAGGTCAGCACCAATGCGCAGGTAGGCTAGAAAGAATGCGGCTATAGGAACCAAAATCGGATTGTTTCTGGCCAATATGGCGACGATGACCCCATCCCAGCCATAGCCGGGAAGAGCCTGCCAGGAGAACCTGGTATACATGCCCAGCAGCTCTGTAGCGCCGCCGACGCCGGCTATAAAGCCGCCGATCAGCTGGGCCATGAGAATAACCTTGCCGGTTTTAATGCCGGAATAGTCGGCAAATTTAATATTCTCTCCAGTCAGGATTATTTCATAGCCTCTCTTGCTCTTATAGAGATAAAAGTAGGCCAGTACCGTCATGATGATGGCGATAAAAATACCCGCATGGATTCGCGTTTTTGGAATCAAAGTCATGAGATTGGCTGTTTCCAGGAATGGCAGGGAAACCATGGCCCCCGCATTGACATCCCTGAAAAAATAATTGATTAAATAAAGGCCCAGAAAAAATGCCACGTAGTTGAGCATCAGGGAAGATACCAGCTCGCTGGCGCCCCATTTGACCTTTAGAATTGCAGGTATTCCGGTAACTACAGCACCGATTAAGCCGCCGATTAGAATGGCAACCAGCGGATGGATCACGATAGGCAGCGCAACCTTCATGGCAATGATGGCCGCACCGATGGCACCGAAGAAAAATGCGCCTTCAGCACCGAGGTTAAACTGACTCGCCTTGAACATGACACTGACGGCGAGGCCTGTAAAAACCAGGGGTATGGTCATTTCAATGACGTTGCCAAAATGCCGAACTGTGCCAAGGGGTCCAACCAGCAGTGAAGAGATGGCTGTCATCGGATCCTTGCTCACCAGCAGTATGATGACCAGGGCGATAGCCAGGGCGATGCCGATGGCAAGGACGGTTCTCAAGATGTCAAATTTCAGATTCTTACTCATATACAACACCCCTTATCTCTTCATCCGTTTGTTTTCTGACACCCAGCATATATAAGCCCAAATCGACCTCTGTGATCTTATCCGTATCTTCAAAATAAGCTGCGATTTTACCGTCATACATGACGATGAGACTGTCACTCAACTCCATAACTTCGTTCAAATCAGCCGATACCAACAGTACTGCGCTGTCATCGTCTCTCAGCTCCACCAGCTTGTTCCTGATGAATTCCGTGGCGCCGACATCAATGCCCCTCGTCGGCTGATCCGCTACCAGCAGCTTGGGCTCCGTGGCAAATTCCCTGGCCACAACCACCTTCTGGATATTTCCGCCGGAGAGCATTTTAACCGTTTGTTTTGGTGAGTTGCACTTGATCTTATAGTCCTTAACCAGCCCGAGGGTGGTTTCGACGATTTTCTTGACATCCATAAGCAGGCCTTTGTTCAGTTCCTTTTGATTATAGGTGTTCGAAATGAGGTTTTGTTCTATGGTCAGATTCTCTGCCACGCCATAGGTCATCCGATCTTCTGGAATATGAGAAGTGCCAAGGTTTCTGATTTCTTTAATGCCTAAAACGGATATGTCCTGCCCTTCGATGAGGACTTTATTTTTACCGCATTTGAGCAGGCCCGTCACGGTCTCAACCAGCTCTCGCTGTCCATTGCCTTCCACGCCTGCGACACCAAGAATCTCGCCGTTTCTGACGCTGAAGGATATGTTGTCCAGGGCTTTTTTGCCGAACTCATTGACAAAGGTCAGATTTCTAACCTTCAAAACCACTTCCTTCGGCTTGGCTTTGTCCTTGGTCACAGTCAATATGACGTCCCGTCCCACCATGAGCCTTGAAATATCTTCTTCAGTAACATCCTTGGTATCATAGACGCCCATGCTTCGGCCATTTCTCATGATGGTGATCCTGTCGCAGAAGTGCTTGACCTCCTGCAGCTTGTGAGAAATAAAGATGATGGTGTGTCCTTTTTCCTTTAGTATAATGAGCTCTTTAAAAAGCTCTTCGGTTTCCTGAGGTGTCAGCACTGCGGTGGGTTCATCCAAAATCAAAATCTCAGCACCGCGAAGCAGGGCTTTCAGGATCTCCACCTTCTGTTTAGTACCCACCGGGATGTCCTTGACATGGGCTTTTACATCTATATCAAAGTTGTATTTTTCAGCTAAATCTTCGGCCATTTTTATCGCTTTGTCCATGTCTAAAAACAGCTTGCCTTTTCTCGGTTCTGAGCCAAGCACAATATTTTCCGCCACTGTCAGGGACGGTACAAGCATGAAATGCTGGTGCACCATGCCAATTCCGCTGGAAATGGCCACATTAGGGGATGTGATGTGGAGCTTCTTGCCATTGAGCAAAATCTCCCCTTCCTCCGGGCTTTCAAGTCCAAATAGAATTTTCATCAGGGTTGATTTTCCGGCACCATTTTCTCCCACCAAGGCATGAATCTCACCTTTTCTAATGGAAAAATTGACCCTGTTATTGGCCACAATGCCATTCGGATAGACCTTTGTGATATTTTGCATTGATAATAGTTCTTCACCCATACTGTTTTCCTGCTTCCATCTGTTAATAGGTTTAAGAATAAAGGTATACCTGCCCCACAATCCCTTGTGAGGCAGATATACCAGGGTGTTGATTATAGGGTTATTTTACGCTTTGACGGAGTGTGTCAAGCGCAGCAGTGTCCATGCCGAATGCGCTGCCAACGACGATTTCGCCGCTGATGATCTTGGCTTCAAGATCAGCAAGCTTGGTCTGAATTTCTGCTGGGATCAAGGCTGCATAGTTATCATTTTTAACAAGTCCGATACAATCTTCAGCAAATCCTAAATTCTCAGCTTCGCCGTATTTTGCCGTACCTTCAATATGCATGTCAATGGCTCTGAGAATAGACTGGTCTACTCTTTTTAGAACTGAAGACACGATGAGGTTGGATTTGGCAGCATCAGATTCAGCGAAGATGGCAGCCTGGTCAGAGTCAACGCCGATGGCGTATTTCTGAGCTTCTTTAGCTGCATCCAGCTGTCCTAGTCCTGCTTGTCCGGCTACGTTAAAGCCGATGTCTGCTCCCTGGTTGTACTGAGCAAGAGCCATTTCTTTTCCTTTAGCGGAGTCATCAAAGGATCCGATATAGGAAATGGCAACCTTCATGTCCTTGTCTACATAAAGTGCACCTTCGATGTAGCCAACGAGGAAGTCATTGATTACTGGAATATCCATGCCGCCGAGGAATCCGATTCTCTTGTCTGCATTTGCAAGAGGCAGACTGGATTTTGAAACTTCTGCAGCAAGTACGCCGGCAAGAAAGGACCCTTCATTCTGTTTGTATGTGATGGAATAGACATTGCCCATATCACCCTTTGAATAGTCTACTGTTGTATCAAAGATGATATATTTTTTGTCTGGATACTGCGGAGCCAATTTCTGGAGCGCATCAACCATCTGCCAGGTTCCTAGAACAACGATATCATAATCCTGTTCAGAAACATCCACCAGGGTTGGTTCCCATTTGGTCTGGTCATAAGACATCTCAATGGTTTTGACGTCTACCGCGTCGCCATACTTGTCTTTGATCAGCTGCATGCCGGCGGCGGCAGAGTCAAAGAAGGATTTGTCTCCAAGAGTTCCGTTTAAAATCAGGACAACCTTAAGTACATCTGTTGCCGGTTCTTCTGCAGGTGCGCTGGCGCAGCCACCGAAGCCCATCGTCAATGCCATGACCATGACAAGAACAATTGCTAGTTTTCTCTTCATTTCTTTCTCCTCCATTTTCTTGTTGGTTGTTTAGTTGCTATATTTGTTTAAAAGCTCTTTGACAAGCTCAACAAATCTTATGCGATCAATCTCAAGTCCTACTAGAGCATTGGGTTTGCGGTCCGTTACCCGATATCTGTCTGCCACGGTTTTCCCTCTGGTAATCTCTCCCTGGGTTTCCACCTGGATGTTCATGGCCTTTGTTTTGATCAGGCTTTCGTCAAGCACATGGCAAAGGGCAAGGGGGTCGTGCATCACTGCGCCCTTGTATCCAAACATGATGCAGATTTCCAGCATATTTTCCAGAAGCGCTTTTATTGCAATATTCCTGTCATCCTTTGCATGCCAGAGACTAAGTTCCATGATCTCTTCCCTTGTAAGATAGGCCTTTTCAGTGACTTCAAGTCCCACCATGACAATGGGGATGCCCGAGTTCATGACGACCTGAGCGGCCTCCGGATCCACATAAATGTTGAATTCAGCCGCCGGTGTATGGTTCCCGCCGTCTATAGAACCACCCATCAGCGTAATCCGCTTGATGCTGCCTTTAAGTGATGGATAGGCCAGGATTGCCTGAGCGATATTGGTCAAGGGCCCAACGGCAATGATTTGAAGCTCGCCTTTTGCTGCCAGGGCCTCTTCGGCAATAGTCTCCACGGCGTTTTTATGGTAAAAGTCCTGCCTTGATTTAGGAAGCTCAACGCCGCCAAGGCCACAGCTGCCATGGACGCGCGCCGCTGTTACCAGCTCTCTGTTCAATGGCTTGTCGGCCCCTTTTGAGACCCTGACCCTGGACCCTAAAAAATCTACGAGATTAAGGGTATTGACCGAGGTTTTATCCAGGGTCTGATTCCCTGCCACTGTGGTGATGGCCCTGATATCCAGCCTGTCCGAAGCGAGTGCGCAGATCAATGCCACAGCATCATCTACACCGGTATCGCAATCTATTATTACGGGTACTTTCATTTTTTATTCTATCCCCTTTCGCCACTTGCCTAGACAAGATTCTTGACCGCCCGATACATGAGGTCAATAAATTTCTCCCGATCCAGATCAAGGACTACCGTAGCATTATGAGCCAAGCCCTTTTTATTCTTGAAGTCCACCACCGTAGCGCCAAGGGTATGAAGCCCCTTGGTCTCAATCTCGACATAGTAATCCTTTGAGGTAAAAAGCGAGGGGTCAATGGCATAAGCTACGGCACAGGGATCATGAAGCGGTGCGCCTGCAAAGCCGAAGCCTTCCTTTCTATGAAAGAGGTCGAAGAAATCAAGAAGCTCGGCAACCAGCTTTCCTGTCTTATTGCCGATCTGCCTGAATTTTTCTGTCTCATCCTTGAAGATCATGGCCTTATGGGTCACATCCAGTCCGCACATGACGATTGGTACCCCGGATTTAAATACAATATCCGCTGCTTCAGGATCCACGAGAATATTGAATTCAGCTCCCGGAGTCCAGTTTCCGCCCACAGCGGCGCCACCCATCAGGATGATGCGTTCAATTTTATCCTTAATCTCGGGATGTGCCGACAGCAGGATACCTATATTGGTCAAAGGCCCTGTGGGAATCAGGGTGATTTTTTCTGAAGCATGTGACAGGATGTCATGCATGATCTCATCGGCGTTTTTAGAACTTGGCGCAAAGGCAGGCGGCGGCAGCTCGGGGCCGTCCAGACCTGATTCACCGTGAACCTCGGGGGCAATCATCAGTTCCCTCATTATGGGAACTAAAGCGCCCTGGGCTACAACAGGTCTTTTTTCTATAAAGCTTAAAACCCTTAACGCATTATTAAGGGTTTTGTCCGGAGTCTGATTGCCGGCACAGGTGGTCACTGCGCGCACATCGAGCATGTCACTGCCAAGGGCTATAATTAAGGCTATCGCATCATCATGACCTGGGTCACAATCTATAATGACGGGTATTTTTCTCATGAATGCACCTCAAATACAGTATTAATCTCGTTTCCATCAATTGAGACAATTATATCATATCTGACCATTTTTTTCAGAGGATAAGCTGGTGATTTTTTTAATTCTCTTTTCAAGATCTTTTCGGGCGATCCAAACCTGGGCATTGCAGCCCTGACAAGTCAGTCTGAAATCCATCCCGGTCCGCATGACCAGGAAAGTCTTCGATCCGCAGGGATGCTGCTTTTTAAGCTCCAATACATCTCCCACATTAATATCTAGAGGCATGACGCTATCCGATCCGTTCCCATATACTTCCTAAGAACCTCCGGTATGATCACAGAACCATCTGCCTGCTGATAATTCTCAAGGATAGCCGCAAAGGTCCTTCCCACCGCCAGCCCGGAACCGTTAAGCGTATGCACGAATTCTGCCTTGGCTTTTGGCTCTGGCCTGAACCTGATACTGGCTCTTCTTGCCTGGTAGCTTTCGAAATTGCTGCAGCTGGATATCTCAACATATCTGCCGTAGCTTGGCATCCAAACCTCGATATCATAGGTTTTAGCAGAACTAAAGCCCATATCTCCGGTGGATAGCAGTACAACTCTATATGGAATTTCAAGGAGCTGAAGAATTTCTTCGGCAGCCTGAAGCAGAAGCTCCAATTCTTTATAGGAGTCTTCGGGCGTTGTGAATTTAACCAGTTCAACCTTGTTAAACTGATGCTGCCTGATGAGTCCACGGGTATCTCTGCCTGCTGATCCGGCTTCTTTTCTGAAGCAGGGGGTATAAGCGACATAATACACCGGCAGCTCAGCGGCTTCCATGATTTCGTTGCTGCGCAGGTTCGTAATGGGCACTTCTGCTGTGGGAACCAGGAAGAAATCCTTAGCCGGCACGTGGAACATATCGTCTTCAAATTTCGGCAGCTGGCCGGTACCCGTCATAGCCTCTCTGTTGACCATAAAAGGCGGCAGCATTTCCTGATAGCCGTGCTTCTCAGTATGCAGGTCCAACATGAAATTAATCAGGGATCTTTCCAGTCTGGCTCCGGCGCCCTTGTATACCGTGAATCTCGCGCCGGCTATTTTAGCAGCTCTTTCAAAATCCAGAATATCCAGATTTACACCCACATCCCAGTGTGCCTTGTGTTCAAAGTCGAAAACTCTGGGAGTTCCCCATTTTTTAACCTCCAGATTATCTTCTTCACTTTTGCCGATTGGCACGTCTTTACTAGGTGTATTGGGTATGTTAAGCAGCAGATTCTCAAGCTCCTTCTCAATGGCATCCACCTCGGCATCCAGGACTTTGATCTCTTCAGACAGCACCTTCATCTCGTTCATCAGCGCCGTGGTGTCCTTGCCCTCTTTCTTCAATTTGGGAATGTCCTTAGAGTCAAGGTTCTGCTTGTTTTTCTTCTGCTCGACATTGGCGAGAATCTCTCTTCTTTTTTCATCAAGGATCACTACCTTATCAATGCCATAATCGCCCTGACCTCTTGACTCAATGGATTTTTTAACCTGCTCGAAATTATCTCTGATGTTTTTAATGTCCAACATATGGCTCATCTCCCTGCTTTAAAATAAGTTCTTTTTATATTCAATATAGACTTCTATAAGTTGCTGTACCTTCTCCTGCATTTCAATCTGCATCGCGGAGGCAGAGGCAAAGTCTCCCTTGTCCAGGGCCATTTTAATCCTAGTCAGCAGGCACTTCGAAGAAATGGTATCCTGACCCAGATCAACCCTGAGTTTATGGATGGTCTTCCAGTTCAGCATGTCAAGATCCGTGGAGTCCACATCAGTATGCAGCTTCCTGCACTCTCTGACGATATCCATGATGTTGGGCACAATCCTGCCGCGAAGTTCTGTGGCCCACTGTCCAAGAATGGCTTCCTTGTAGGATTCAAGGGTTATTTCGTCAAAAACGTCGCCGGCCTTCAGGATGGCCATTTTTTCCGGATAAAGATCAAAGGCGCAGATATTCTCATAAACCGTCAAGGGTACGCGGCCAAAAAGTCTGCTTCGCTCTTCAGGGGAATAGGCTTCGAAAACATCTTCTTCGCTTCTATATTCCCTATCCCTTTCCAAATAAAAGGCTTCCTCTCCATATTTCTTGGATAATACCTCAAGCAGCTGGCTGCCATCCTTGCCGGACTCGACTGCGGCTTTAATACCCTCGAGCATAGCCAGATAGGTGCTGGCCAGAACCAGATAGGTGTTGCTCTTTGGATTTGGTGATCTGAGTTCGAACCTGGTGGCTATAGGATTTGAAGCATCTCTCACCAGGCCTATCAGGACGGTACGATTTCTTGAGGGCACATCAGCGCTGTGTCCCACAGAGGTAACGATGCAGACCGGTGCTTCGAAGCCCGGCTTTAATCGATTGAAAGCGTCATTAGAGGAGGTTATAAAGGGATTGATGATTTCATAATTTTTCAGTATGCCCAGCAGTGCCCCAAATCCAATAGGACTAAGGAAGTCCAGCTTCGGATCCTTTGCTGAAAAAAGGTTGATCCGCCTGCCGTCCTTGAGCCGTGCGGCAACACCCATATGAGTATGCTCGCCGCTGCCGGCAACGCCCTCGATGGGCTTGGCCATGAAAGTCACGTCAAGGCTATGGGATCTGAATACATCCTTAATAATATATTTGACCTGACTTTCGTTGTCTGCTGCCTGAAGCGCAGAGCTGTATTTCCAGTCTACCTCGAGCTGTTCCATAACGTGGTCATATTCTCCGGAGTGGCCCAGCTTAGCCTTGACGCCGCCGACCTCCTTATGTCCCATTTCGATTTCAAATCCATAATGGTCCAATATCACAAGGGATTTTTCAAGAGCGGTCCTGACAGGCCCAACGGTTCTTTTCCAGTACTGTTCCTTCAATACCTGAGAGGTGGAGAGCTGTTCTCTGTCAGCCTTGTCATCCGGTGTTTTGACCCAGAACTCAAGCTCTGTAGCCGCTGTCAGTATAATGTCCTCGATCTCATCTGCGTTCTCAATGGGCATGTGGGCGAAGGCCTTTGGATTATCTCTTAAGAGCCCAAGGATTTCAGTTTTAAATAACTCTACAGCATCCCGCAGGATTACTCTTGAGCCTACCTGATAGGTATCGTTATGAACTAGAAATGCCGGTATACGCAGGGTGCCGACGGGCAATTTGGTTTCTTCATCCAGATAGCTGAAATTATAGTCGACATACCAGTTAACGGATAAATCAGGTATGATATCCAGCTTCGCATTATTGATGGCTGCAATTTTGGGCAGCACAACGCTCGATCCATCTGTCTGCACTCCCTTAACCAGAAAATCATCCATATTATCCATAAAATGTTCAACGGGGATTTTTTCGTCCGTGTCGTAGCCCCCTATATCGAGGCCGACCAGGGATACAAATTTAATCTCCGGGTGGCTGCGCAGCATTTCCTTTATTTCACGTTTAGTGTGCTTGTCCGCAGGAATGTTAAATAGCATACTGCTGAGTACCATAACTAATCTCCTTTCTAGGTCCCTTCTATTTGTGAAAAGGACAGGTCCTATCGCTAGAACCAGCCCTTTAATCAGTGAATTTAGTTTTATTGGGTAGTCGTTTGCGTCGTATCGGTATTAGGTGTTGTAGCTGGCTCTGGTGCAAGTAGGGTCAGGTATCTTTCGAGCTCCTTGATATACTTGCCGTAGGAAGCCCAATCCCCGTTCTTCTGAGCTGAGGTGGCATTTTTAAAGGCTTCGTTGGCCAGCTGAATCAGCTGATCGACGCCCAGGTCTCCGCCAGCGTCGGGATCAATAGTCCCCGGATCCGTCACGGCCCCGTCCCCGGTACCGAACAAGGAATTGAGTGCGCCGGCAAGGGTGGGCTCATAGGCTATCCTGTCCCCATAAGCGACGATGACTCTCTTGACCTCAGGCAGGCTGTTGACATTATCCGCCTTCAGATAAATGGGTTCAATGTATAGCAGAGAGTCTTCAATCGGAATGACGAAAATATTACCTCTAATATAGTCGGATCCTGTGGATCCCCATAAGGAGAACTCTTTTGAAATGGTGGTATCCTGGTCAATCTGGGATTCTATCTGCATAGGTCCATAAACCAGCTTTTCCTTTGGCAGCCTATACAGGACTAATTCACCGTAATTGGCACCATCATTTCTAGCAACCAAAAGACCGGTCATATTAGGCTTGTCTCTTGGGGTATAGGGCAGGGAACTGACGAATTCAGCCGCTTCCTCACCGGGCAATTTCATGATATAGTAGCTCGGCTTCATCAGCACGCGCTCCTTGCCGTAGATCTCATAGGAGATATCCCATAAATCTTCACCCTGATAGAATACCTTGACATCGCTCATGTGATAGCGCTTGTAAACCTCTGCCTGGATGGAGAACAGCATATTCGGGTATCTGATATGCGCTTTTAAAGCCTCCGGCATGTCAGCAATATTCTTGAACAGGTCAGGATAAATCTTGGCCAGTGTATTGACCACAGGGTCCTGATCGTTGACGATATAGTAATTGGTCTTGCCATCAAAGGCATCGATGACGACCTTGATTGAGTTTCTGATATAGTTTACGCTGCTTTGATCAGAAAACGGCTGGGAATATGGGTAGTAGCTGCTTGTCGTATAGCCGTCTATAATCCAATAAAGCTTGCCGTCAACGGTAACGATGTACGGGTCTTCATCGTAGTGGATGAATGGTGCAATCTTCTGCACTCTTTCCTTAATATTTCTATTGATTAATATTTTGGAATTGGCGTTGATGTTGGAGGAAACCAGAATCTTAAGACTTCTCTCCTTGATCGTAAACATGATGCGGTTGAACAGGCCGAGCTTTATGCCAGCATCGCCTTCATAGGTAGAATAGACGTTACTCTCACCGCTTGGGTAGTCAAATTCCTTCTCATCCGTATTCGTAATGACATAATTGTTGGTCAATTCGCCATAATAAATTTCCGGACGGGTAATGCTGATTTCCGGTACGGAGGATACTGGCGGAATGCTGTCAATAAGCATGTCCGGCTGACCGCTGGCGGTGACCTTGTCAACTCTTGATAAGGTTATGCCATAGCCATGGGTATATTTGATATATTTGGTCAGCCACTGTTCGCCTACCTTGGTCTCGTCTATTTCTCTGGCGGAGAGGAAGACCTGGGTGTACTTGCCGTTGATGACATACCTGTCAACATCGACATCATTGAAGAGGTAATAGAGCCTGATGCTCTGAGTTTGGTTATAAAACTGTTTTGCAGGCTCATAGTCATTGATTCTGATATTGTCTATAGTCGCCTGATTTTCCAGCACATTTTGCTTGGTCAGGTTATTTTTAACCGGGAAGTCCTTGATTACAATATTGTTTAAATCGTAGGCCTTTTGTGTAAAGGTGATATTGTTCTGAAGATACTGGCTTTCCTTGTTGATCTCATCCGGTGATACGATAAAATTCTGCACCACCGTTGAAAGCCCAGTCCCAAGTATGGTGACTAAAATCATCAATACCGGCACCGAGAGAGCCAGTTTGTATTTTTTTTGCTTGATGCCGAGGACGACGGTCACGATGGAGATCAGGGCGAGTGCAATCAATATGCGGTACTCCCAAAGACTGACATTGATATCCGTAAAACCGGCGCCATAAAGCACGCCCGTCTGGGAGTATAGCAGACTATACTGCTTTAAAAAGAAATTCGAAGCCACCATGAGGAAGAAGACGCCGCTGAGAATCATAATCTGCCTGGATGCCAGGGCTAGAATTTCCTTTAAATTGTCCTGGTTAACACCAATTCTGCTGCCGAAAACCCCTGCAAAATTTGGGGTAGCGCTTTGATCAGCATAATCATAGGGTTTGCTTTCAAACATCTTTGGTCGTCTTACCGACATCAGGAACAGATAATAGACAAAGGTCAGAACGACGAATGCCAGTACCAGGCCGATGACGATGGAGTTGATCTGTGTGAGCAGCGAATACTTGAATACATAGAAGGAAATATCCAATTTGAAAATCGGGTCCGCTATGTCAAATCCGGTGCTGTTGGTAAATTTCAGGATTTCAAACCAAAGCTGGGTGGTTGTGGTCATAGTCGCAACGAATGCGAAGACAAAGCCCATGCCGAGAGAAATCTTGTTTATAGTCTTTTCGCTGGCCGTTTGGGTGCCTGTTATTTCAACTTTTTTATAGTAGTCTTTTTTAAGCACGCGAAGATAAAAATAGGTCAATGCCATGATGACGATAAAGAAAGGGATACCGAGCTGCAGCTGGGTAAACAGCTGTTTCAAAAATACGCTGGTATAGCCAAGTTCCTGGAACCACAGGTAATCTGTGATAAAGTTGATCAGTGTCCCGAATCCGGATATGAGAACCAGCAAAATTGCGATGATAACGCCTAAGCCAAATCTTCGTTTTTTCATTCTTTTCACTCCTTTATTAATTTTAACCGATTGATTTCGCCGCCAATGATAAAATTGATCCTGCGAAGCATTATATGTTAACTTGAAATTTTTATACTCCAGTTATTATAACATAATCCACTCTATAACTGCCATCTAATTTATACATCTACATCTTCTTTTTATACCCGGTAATGAAAAGCCATTGCTGAACCAAAACGAGGCTTTCAGTGGCGACTTCTCTTAATAGCTTTTGCAGGGCCACATCTCTTTCCTCCCGGGTTTTTCCCTGAAAGGCTCCGGCTGAAAGCGCCTCAATCCTATAAATTGCAGCCAGCAGGGATGAATCGAGTTCAATGGCTACTTGTTCGGATACAATCTGATCAAATAGACTGGAGAACAAATCCGAAACACCTTGATTCTTGATGATCCCCTTGAACTCCGGCAGATTGCACACCGGCAGGTTATCTTTTTCCTTAAGTCCCTGCAGCAGGCTGGCGGAAACAACGCCCCCATCCGTAAGCAGCTTCTCGGCCGCAACCAGAACCTTTTGAGGTGTTGGCATCAGAAAAAGGGATGCGGGAAAGACGATGAAATCAAAGAGCGCCGGCGGAAAATACTGGTCCAGGTTTTCTGCGTCACCGCAGACAAAATCCAGCTCCGGATAGTTTTCTTCTGCAGCGGCAATCATTTTCTCCGAGAGATCAATGCCAACTACTGCGGCCTCCGGGAACATTGCCTGCAATCTGGCCGTCGAGCTTCCCGTGCCGCAGCCGACATCCAATACGGTTTTAACCTCTTGTCTCATGGGATCCGTTAGTCCCGCTTGGGCCACTAGCGCAGCAGTCAAGGCATCAAAAAAACCATAGTCCTCTTCCAGCTTCAGGTAATCCTGCGTGCTGCGATTGAAATTATCCCTGACTGCAGCCTTAAATCTTTCATTGAAGTCCATAGCCATCTCCCCTTTCCTGGAATTTACTAAAAGGGGCGCTTATCGCACCCCTTCATCCCTGCATTTACTTATATTCTTTCCTGATCTCTCATCCTCAATTACAGCGTGACTTTTCTTATGGCTTCTATTGCCTCTTCAGGCAAGGCATCTCTTCCGCCTTTAAATTCCTTGAGCGAGTTCAGGTATTCGATTCTGTTGCTCATCTGTTTCACAAGAAGTGCATTATAGGAAGCATCGTTAAAATCCGGTATGAATCCTTCAACATCCATGGTTTTAATGCCTTTTAGGTTGCCGAAGTCTTTGAATACTGCCGTTTCATCGACAATCTTCTCAATTATGCCGATAGTCACTTCCTTTGGGATTTTTTTCTCGAGGAAATGTCCCGTATTGATGATGAAGCACTGCACGCCTCTATGCTCAAACAAGGCCTTGAATTTTTCATAATCCTGTTTTAGGGGATAGGTTCTGAATGGGTTGGCATAGGGCTCGAATATCAGGGCGTCCCGATCTACCCCTTCACTCAGCTTTTCTGCGGAGGATCTTTTAGTTGCAAGCACCGCACCCATAACAGATGCCAGTGTGGGATTCTCAAGCTTGATGACTGGCGGCAGCGCGTGGTCCTTCATAAGCCAGACCACAGTATTGATGGGATCCGCCATCTTGTCCACTCTATTGGATGCCCAAAGCTTGGATTTGATTGCCCTGCCATTGCCGTTCCTGATATCCTCGGTTACAATGACCTTCTTGCCGTCGGCATCGATGGTGGCACCGCAGTTTTGAACGGTAATCAGAAATTTGTTGTCTGTGGATGTCAGCGGATAGTCCTGGGTTTTATCAAAATAAGAGGGCTCCATTGCGACGGTCGACCCATTTTCAGAAGAGATGATGTAGGCATCGTCATGAAGCACGGTCACGTTGTATTTGCCATCGTGCTTGGCATGAGTCAGGGTGGATTTGCCCGATCCAGACAAGCCAAATACGCCCATGACGTGGTTTTTGCCGTCTGCTCTCTCCATTTTTTTGAGGCCACCGTGGCAGGATGCATAGCCGTTTCTGTTGGCTATTCCCCAGGCGATGGTCAGAGTGCCTTTTTTATGTTCACCAAAGTATCGCAGGCCCAATAGGGCTGCGCAGTTATGTTCAGGGTCGAAATAGGCTATGCCATCAGGGAATTTGGGGTGTTTCCAATCCGGGTCGGAAAGGATATAGATATCGGGCTCATTCCCGATTTTTTTGGATTTCTCATACATATCGTCATAAAAATCATTCAGGTACTGAAAATTAAGAAGCCAGTTGTACATGGTGTTTTCGTAAGTCTCTGGAATCAGGAGATTCGCCTTGACGATAAAGTCTGTATCAAGGCCGATATAGCTCTGGGTATGGTACATTTTTTTGTACCGGGTCAGGTAGGCGGCTTCTCTGAGGATTGCTGCGAAATCCGCCTCTACGATTCCCTTTTCGCCTAGTATGATCCTGGCACCTGCGAATCTTCCGACAGTCTCACCATCATTGAAGAGTAGGATTTGGGCATTCTCCGGAAGTCCGATTTCGGTAGGCCTATAGACCGGCATATCAGTTATGATGGTTCCCTGTGCCGCTTTTGCCAGCTTATATGCCTCCTTCAAATCAACCATTTTTTGCACATTATTTCCATAAAACGCTGTTTCTATCGTGGTTCTGGATTGTGAAAAAGCTATATTGCCGGTGGTGATTTTATCCCGCTCAAATTTTGAGTTAGTCGACACGATATCCATCCTCCAAATTCAAAATAAAATGATACTGCAGGATTTTCCTGCAGCAAGATCCTTATGTATGTATGTTAACATAGGACGGCTAAAAGTAAAGGTTATTTCCCGTTTTTATTCATGTATTCAGAATACAAGATCCTTGCAAAACCAATTGAATTCAACGTTTGCGTAATACTGGCCCAGCTCTTTCATACGAAAGAGTTCGCTCTATTTCCGAAATAATTTCGGCTATTCCTTTAAAATTCAAAAGGAATTACGTTTTGTAATTCCTTTTGATGCTTGACGATGAATTAATTATTTAACTTCTAAAATTTACAGTAATTGACGATTTTCATTTCCTGTCCAACAGGTTCCAGCTGATAAACCCACCTATAGTCCTTTATGGTCGTATTACCATTCTCAATAACCTTGATTGACTCATGGGTCCAGATATAAAATCCGGTTGTCGACTGCCTGATTTCCCCAATTTCCAGAAGTAAAAACTCTTCCTGGATTTTACCCGCTTTGGAAAAATTCACAATGTTTTGATAGGCCTGGCTATCTTTTTTAGTCAGCGTCAGAACCTCTTGATTCTTATTATTGACAAAATCAATCCATTTGGAATCAAAGCCAATAACGGCGCCGACAACTGCCTGATCATAATAGACCGCAGTGCCATCCGGCGATGTATACCAGATATTATTTATAATCGGCTCTGATTTCAAGATGTCTGAGATTTTATAGACGGTCTGTTTATTGTAAGTCAACTGGCTGTTGGCCTTAAGCTCTTTGATATTGCTGTTGCGGCCCGCCTGAGTGGCAATCAATGCCGTCTTGTCGGCCATAGGAAGCGGATCCGGTTTGACAACAGGATCAGGCGTAATGGCAGGTTCGGTTGTTATAATGGGATCCTCATCAATTGGCGGCGCGTCTGAATCGCCGGTAATAGCATCAATCAGCTGCCCCACAGTCTCAGTCACATTAGTTTGAAAATCTCCGATGACTGCTGCCGCTTCACTCTCAGGAAGAAAATACTTGATGCCCAGCATGGCCATTTCTATGACGATAATCAGCAGGATAAACGCGATGATGGATTTGCCAAAACCCCAGCGTGAACCGTCGTCGTCGTCGTCATCCTCATAGTCATCGGTCAGGTCATTCTCCTGCTCAAAGTATTCCCTTCGTGCCGCTTCCATCAGGGCTGCCTGTCTGGGGTCAGGTATAAAAGCATCCTTGTTCAGATCCTCAGTTATAATAGGATCGGCAGGATCGGCAGGATCGGCAGGATCGGCAGAATCGGCAGAATCGGCAGGTTCGCCTTGCGGCAATTCTGTCTGTATTTGCTCATCTCCTGCTTGTTCGCCTGCACCGTACACTGATCCGTCAGTAATCTCATCGATCGGAGACTCAGTTGGAGGCGCCTGCACTGATTCCAGTTGCTGGCTGCTCAGAGCATTTCTCTCGTCTGCACTTCTCTGAATTTTTTCATATTCCTTATCTAGCAACTTCTGAAATTCTTCACTCTTCTGACTGAAGGTAAAGAATTTGTCTATATCATGGCTGACAGGGTCACCCTCTTCAGGCTGAGCCTTGGGCAATTCAAACTTTTCGGCTTCGATATCCCAAATAAACTCTTCTGGTTCTGCCGGCTTGCCCGGTTTGGAAAAGTCGTGGATATTCCAGCTGAATTCGCTGGTTGAGGATTCAGTTTGAACCGGTGTTGCTGTATTATCCACCGGTGACGATACAGGCTGATCCTGATCTGGTGATATCGGCCGGTCTTCTGCTCGTTTATCAGTGCCATCCGCATTGTAGATGATTTCTGTCAGATCCTCTTCGTCCTTCCTGATTACGACGGGAGCACCGCAAACATAGCAGTTCGCAGCATTTTCCTTTATTGAATTCCCACATATCCTGCAATACATTTCATATCCTCCCATCTATTCCTTAATCTGTGCTTCCAGCTCGTCGGCGCGATAGAGTCTCCCGCTCTTACCCAGGGAGGTTTCTATTGGCTTGCCATGATGTCCGGAAAGTGCCTGCTCTTTGTCCGGCGGCTGCGTAATGTGCAAATCGATTGCAGACAGGGATTTACTCTTTTCTCCCTCGAAATCTTCGGGAGGAAAATGCAGAGAATCACTTCTTTTTTTATCAGCGGTCTGTGCCTCTTCATAAACAAGATGCTTTTCTACCTGCTTTAGCCGCGTTTCTATCTTCATGAGGGTATCTGCCTTTTGATTCACTTTCCAGTACCAAAGTCTTGGGCCTCTTAATAAAAGCCACGCCAATACCGACGCGACAATAATTACCGCTATGCTGACAACAAGGGCCAGATCCTCAGTAACAATTTTAGTCATCAGATTGTAAAAAGCATCGCTTATATCCTGCATGTGAAGGTCCCCTATTTATTTGTTCAAAGCTTACAGTTCATTATATAACAGCCCTTGTGCTTTTGCCATAAAAAAAAGAGAGCTATAAGCTCTCTTATTTTGTTTGATTACTATCGATCGTAATTATTGCTTCTGCTCTGTCTTTTTTTAGCAGCTCTGCATTCAGCACATCTCTGTGGTTCGTTTTCAAATCCCTTTTCCTTGTAGAAAGCCTGTTCGCCTTCAGTAAAAGTAAAAGTTGCTCCGCAATCCTTGCACACTAAGCTCTTGTCTTTTAATTCTGTCATCTTCGTTTACCTCCTTAATTAAGTTGGACTTCATTATTCTCTGGACATTCTACCCTAAATAATTAAAGAGCGTTTGCATCGAAAAAAATGATCCATCAGCAAACCGACTCTGCTGACTCGTTCAGTTTATTATAGAAGAACAGTGATAGCAAGTGTTATTTTTAATTTTCGTTGGTTTTTAGACGATTTTTGCCTAAATTATCGGGATTTTTTGGAAAAACGTTTTCTTTATTTGGACAAATACCTTTTTAAGCCTTCTGCAAGAATAATCATCGCTTTTGTCAGTTCCGGCTCATCCAGAACATAGGCGATGCGCAGTTCATTTCTGCCAAGACCTTTTGTCTGATAAAACCCTTCTGCAGGAGCTGCCATGACTGTTTCTCCCTCGATTTCAAAGTCCGTCAAAAGCCAGGTTAAAAACTTTTCCACGTCATTTAATGGCAGCTTTGAAATGAGATAGAAGGCCCCCTCCGGCTTTTCACAGATCACACCTGGGATCTGATGAAGCAGGCCATAAACAATATCTCTCCGCTTCTGATATTGATCTCTGGCGGCTGTGATATAACTCTTATCCGACCCATAAAGGCCAACGGCACCATACTGTTCCATAGTCGAGCAAGAGAGTCTGCCTTGGCAAAGCTTTGTGACTATAGAGAAAATTTCCCTGTTTTTCGTCAGCAGCGCTCCTATTCTTGCACCACAGGCATTATATCTTTTAGAAACGCTGTCGATCATAATCAATCGGTCCTGTATGTCCGGCAAAAACCCAAAACTCGATATGGGTCTGTCATCAAATACAAATTCCCGATAAACTTCATCAGCAATGATATATAGGTCGTATTTCCCTGCAATATCAGCCACCATGGCAATTTCTTCCATGGTCATGACCATGCCTGTCGGATTGCCTGGATTCGAAATCAGAATCGCTTTTGTTCGTGGCGTCAGCCTCGCCAATAGATCTTCTTTTGTGAAATGAAAGCCATTTTCCGCATAGGTCGTAATCGGCACGCAGGTCGCACCGGAAATGGTAAAAAATGTAGCGTAATTTGAATAAAAGGGCTCGGGGAGAAGAATTTCATCTCCTTCGTTTATGATGGCCAAAAAAGCAAAGAGAAGGGCTTCCGTTCCGCCGCAGGTCACAGCGATTTGCCCTCTTGTATAGTGGATTCCCAGCTCCCCGTAATAGTTCTGAATACTTGCAATCAGCTCCGGAATACCCAGGGACGGCATATATTCTGTCGACAAGGCATTGAAGCTTCTGATTTGGTCAAAATACGGCTGAGGTGTAGCAAGGTCCGGTTGACCGATATTCAGGTGGTAAACCTTCCTGCCCCTTTTCTTGGCCTCATCCGCAAAGCCGGAAAGCTTTCGCACGGATGATGCTTCCATCTGCTTGAATCTTGTTGATACGTTCATGGTGAACTTCCTCTCATGAGGTCTGCCTAAGCAGCACCGTTTATTAAAAGAGCCCTTACACGGTTTTGGTGTAAGGGCTCTTCTGCGTTATTTTACTTCAAAGGTGCCGAATACCACCGGTTTTTTGTCCGTGACCATCCTTTTCCCCTTGGCAATTACTGTATCAATTTCCAAAGCATCTTCGGTCAGGATGCAAAGATCCGCATCGAAGCCTATTTTAATTCTGCCCTTGGTATTGAGTTTGAGTATTCTTGCAGGATTTGAAGTGATGGCCTTGATGGCGATTTCCAGGGGAATCGCCTCCTTCAGAACGCATTCCTGAATCTCCTTGAAAAGACAGGTTGCTTTACCTACGCCAAGCCCAATGTATTCCTTTTTCTCATTGAAGATTGGCAGGCTGCCCTGGGCATCCGAGGACAAGGTGAAGTTTTCATCGCTGACACCCTCTTCGAGCAGGCGTTTCATCCCTTTGCTTACGCGGATCTCGCCATCAAGCTCTGCCCAGAAATCCGCATCCTCGCTGCCTGTGAAATCAATGCAGCCGCCTTTTTTGGCGAAGAGGATGCATTTTTCAAACAATGCGCCATTGCGGTTTACGTGAGTGGGCAGAAACTGTGTGATGGGAATCTCAGTTTCTTCAATAGTCCTTAAAATCAGCTCAATCGTCCTGGGACCATCGCCTAAGTGAATATCCAGTATGCCGGCTTTGCCGGACAGCATGCCGCCAACTCTGGCCTCAGCCGCAACCCTGCAGAATTCTTCAAAGGTCGGCTGAGAGGACCTATGATCTGATATGGCTAGCTCTCCCACGCCAATGACTTTATCGATGGCAATCAGGTCTGTCATGATGTCGGCTGTCAGCGTTTTGACTGGAATCTGATAGGATCCGGTGTAGATGAAGGTGGTGATTCCTTCCTCTTCAAGTCCTCTGGCCTTGGCTAAAAGCGACAGCATATTGCGTGTAATGCCATCGGTGCCAAGGCAACCGACCACCGTCGTGATGCCGGCTGTGGTCAGATCCGTCAACAGGATCTCAGGGGTTCTAGTCTTATAGCCACCCTCACCGCCACCGCCGAGCATATGAACATGAGAATCAATGAATCCGGGTACTACTATTTTCCCCGTGCCGTCGATAACTTTGACATCGACGGCAGGACCCATGTCCTCCGAGAGATCCTCCCCGATGGCGCCGATTTTGTCGCCAATCAGAAGAATATCCTTTATGCCCAAATACTCAGGGGCATAGACTTTAGCTTTTTTAATCAGTGTTATCATTTTTTTCACTCCTAAACGGGAGCCCATCCCAAATTATGTTGAATCAGGCGAGTCTTTACTGGAAGTTGATGGCCACCGCAATGACGATGACGATACTGCCTATTGCAAAGAAGAAGCCTTGCATTTTGATCTGGAATTTAGCCCACTTTATCCAATCTACTCTAGCTACGCCAAGGACACCAATCAAGCTGGCCGATACCGGGGTAAATGCATCCACAAATCCGGAACCCATCTGATAAGCCAGTACTGCGATCTGTCTTGAAACGCCGACCAAGTCTGAAAGCGGAGCCATGATAGGCATGGTCAATGCAGCTTGTCCGGAATTGGAGGTGACAACAAGATTGAACAGGCTCTGGAAAACATACATGAGCCAGGCTGCAATAACCACCGGCACACCTTTCAGTGATTCGCCAATGCTATGAAGCGCCGTATTCAAGGTCGATGGCAGGGTTGCATCCGCGCCGCCGAGAACCAGTAGAATACCCTTTGCCATACCGACTACCACTGCCGTTCCTGCCAGATCGGCAACGCCCTTTTGGAAGGAGGAAGCCATTTCGTTGATGGTCATGCCTTCAAGCTTGAAGATGATGGCGGTGACACCGGCTACAAATCCCATGACAAAGAACTGAGATGCGATTTCTGGAATATAGTACTCCTTTTGTGTAACGCCCCAAACGATCCAAATGAGCACAGCAAGCATTTCCAGAAGGATCAGCTTGTCTCCTAATTTAAATTTCTTTTCCTCTTCCGTTGTGTTGATCATTCTATTTCTAAAATAGCCGTCTGCTTCATACATAACTGAAGATTGCGGATTTTTTCGGATTTTTTCTGCGTAGTACATCATATAGGCTGCGGCTAATCCTGTAATGACAAACCACATAACCAGTCTGAAGGACGCCCCTGACAGCACTGGTATTTCAGCGATACCCTGAGCGATTGCCACGCTGAACGGGCTCATCCAGGAGGTTGCATTACCGACCTGGGAAGCCACGAAGGTGACCGTTACCGCGACGATGGAGTCGTAGCCAAGGGCAATGACAAGCGGTACCATGACCATGGCGAAGGGTATGACCTCCTCAGACATACCGAAGGTTGCTCCGCCGAGAGAGAACATGTAAAAGAGCAGTGGCAATGCCAGTCGTTCCATGCCTTTTGTCTTGCGGATAAAGGCAAAGATTCCTGCATCTATGGCTCCGGTCCTCATAATGATGCCGAAAGAGCCTCCGACTACCAGGATCAGTGCCACGATGCCGACTGCTGAACCATACTTGCTGCCTGTAACAAGACCTTCGAAAATATAGTTCATAAAGCCGAATCCATTGAAATCATCTGTTCCCCAAACCTTAGCAACTTTATGAAGCTTCTGGCTGGTATCATACATGGACTCGCCATATAGGCTATATAGTACAGGATCAGTCAGGCCAAGATCATTTAACTGGCCCTGATCCCAAGCGGCAGGATCCGTTGCCAGGAATTCATCCAAAGCAGCTTTATCCACGCCCAGCTCTTCGAGCTTCGCGGTATCAGCGGACAAAGATTTAAGATCCGTCGACAACTGTGCCGTGTCAAGATTATAGCTATACCTGAAGGATTCCGCCATTAAAACAGTTTTCGTTTTTGTGTCGCCGTTGCCATCGATGTACTGAACTTCGTGGGTGCTGAATTTACCAGCCGGCACAATAAAGGTCAGGATCCAAAAAAATAGGACGACGAAGAAAATAATGGCATAAGTGTGAGGCGTCTGGAATTTGGTCAGACCCTGTCCGATTTTTTCCAGTTTCTGTTCTGATTTTTTTTCAGATGACATAGTTGTTCCTCCCTTTTTTCCTACAACAGATTTAAGAATTCTGGCTTCTGATCCTAAAACTGGTCTCAGCAGCCTACAACATATTAGTTCAGTTCTCTATAAAGCATATATTGTGCCAACGGGCATATTACGCCGGTTTCCGTCCAACTCAATATGCTTCTTATGGCGGCATGCTTTCAAAGCCCTTAAACAATAGCGTTTTGGCAGTCTATTCCTTTGGTGGCATATTTGAATTGCCTTGCCGAAGCCAACATGGAGAATGACGCAAACGAAATATTGGGCATTATTGGTGTTTTAATAAACCCAATAATGCCCAATATATTATATGCACTGAGATATTACCATTTGTTATGACGGCCTACCTTAAAAAGGCTCGCAAGCCTCCTGCAGGCTCTGCAGATACCGTTGCCCCGCAAGGGTCAGCCTCATGCCGCCGCGACCTGTGCTTTTAATGACCAAGCCGATTTCCTGAAGAATCTCTGTAAGGCGCCTTATTTTATCCTCTGTCATGTGTGTGAATTCTTCTGCTGCCAGGCAGGCAATCGCCCTCCTGCCAGAGGCACTTCCCTGCTGATTCTGCCCGCCGATCAATTTCAGGATCAATTGAAATTCAGCTATTTGGCCTCTTCGGCATAAGGTCTCTGCATAGACATCCTCACATTCAATCGACGCGCTCTGGATTTCAAAGAAGTCCCTGGGCATATCCCCGGACACTACTTTATCATCCTCGCATACAGCCATAAAATAATCGAGGGTATTGAACAATTCCCGCACATTCCCCGACCAGGGATTGGATTTTAGAACTCTCAGCACTTCTTCTGAAATGGTCAAGTCAGGCCGGCCATTCATTCTGATAAAATGGGCGATCAATTCATCCATATCCTCTATATGTTCTCGCAGCGGCGGGATCTTAAGATACAGCTTTCTTAGTCGATGATACAGATCTTCTCTAAAAAGGCCATCCTTGCACATTTGTGCCAGATTTTTATTGGTCGCTGCTATTATTCTCACGTTTATGGGAATAATCTCAGTGCCCCCAACGCGCCTGATCTCTTTTTCCTGGAGCACTCTAAGCAGCCTGGCTTGAATGCGCAGCGAAATATCTCCGATCTCATCCAGAAAAATTGTGCCGCCGTTGGCCTGTTCGAAAAGTCCGATACGGCCACCCTTTCTCGCACCGGTAAAGGATCCTTCTTCATAGCCGAAGAGTTCGCTTTCTGCCAGATCTTCAGGCAAGGCACTGAAATTGGCGGCAAGAAAGGGTCCCGTGCACCTGGGCGAGCCATTATGAATGGCGCTGGCGAAGAGTTCCTTCCCAACGCCGCTTTCCCCCGTTATTAAAATACTAAGATCTGCTGCTGCAAGCTTGGCTCCCGTTTGGACGGTATGGCGCATAATTGCAGAACTGCCTATGATATCTGCGAAATTATACTTCCCGATGAATCCTTTTTTGACAAGATTTTGCCGCAGCTTCGTCTCCATGTCAATGGTATCTTTTGTGTTTTTAATCGTGCATACTGTCGACTGCAGCTTTTCAATCCTGAATTTATTGATGATGACGTCGGTATCGCCAAGCTTAAAAAGCTGATCCGAGAGATCTGTGGCTGCCAGGAGATAATCGCAAATGCTTTTGTCCCTAATAACCTGACCAATGCTGCGGCCTATGGCATTGGGGCTTTTTACGCCGAAAAGCACCTCGCTCTTCTGATTGAAGACAGAAACGATGCCGTTGTCAGAAAAGGCAACGATGCCGTCATTAACCTGATTCAGCACTTTAACCAAATAGCGGTTCATGCTCCCAGCCTCTTCAATAGAGTCATGGAGCTGTTTATTCAGCCTGACGATGGTCTCCAGATATTTGGCGGAGACAAAATGCGATTTTTCATCCAGCAAGCCTAACAAACTCAGTATTTCTATAATCGTTGTCAGGTCGATGACTCTGGCGCCGATATCGATGATGGTTTCGATATGCTTAGGTACGAGGGCCACTTCACCAGGCGTAATGGCAATCTTCGCATTGCCCTTGACCCGATTTCCCGGTGCATAGGGGATATAATTCAGATAGTCCACGCCGATTTCGCGAAGGAGTTTAATAACCTCTTCGGCATTTTCCATTTCATCATTAACCAGCAGTACCTCCGTGCCTTTGGCAATGTGGAACAATTTATCTATGTTTTCAAGATTAAGAGATCTGTTGGCTATAATGACAGACTCCTTCGGATCTACATAAGGCTTCGCTTCCTCTTCCATCATTTTGGAGCTGAGTACAATGAGATCTGCGTGAACGAATCCGTCAATACCCGTTTCCGTGGCATACCCCTCAACGCGCATATATCCTTCAAGCAACGAGTTCAACTGACTGCATAACTCATCTTTTGTGGCTTCAGATGCCGTAACCAGGGCTAAGACTTTTTCCTGTGCCATAAATGCACCTTTCTGATAAAATCATACCGTAGCAATTAGTTCAACTAGGGGACAATTTTCTCCCTTGTTAGTAATCGTTTTATACTACTGCTTCTATTTTCTTCGATTCTTTTGTGCTGCAATATCCGCCCATTCAATTTCAGGATAATGGTATCTGCCTAATTTTTTTGTATAGTACCTGACGCCGATTGCTTGAACTGGGCAAAAGTTAAAACAAGCATAACAATAATTGCATTTTTCGCCCTCCCATTTCGGTTTGTTATCAATAAATTCAATTCGATTAGTCGTGCATACTTTCTCGCAAGTACCACAACCATTACAATTTGAGTCAAGCAAAAACTCGAGTTTTGGCGTTGAACGCGCATTGAGCTTCCATAATTGCTTCATCATCAAGTAACCCAACCCTTTTTCTTTTTTTAACAGTCCCAACATAGAACTTGAGTCTCTTGACTTTATAGAATTAGAAATGGTGTTGACTTCTTTTAAAGATTGTTCGAGTATCGGTATAATTTTCTCGCTGGTGATGTCCTTCTCCCATTCCAGTTTCATTAAAAATTTTGGAGCGATCCCTTTTGGCGTGTTGTTTATCATACATACCTCGAAATATGCTTTCAACTCAATACCCTTGTCCTCCAACACTTTGCGCATATGACATCCTGCCTTGCCCGGATTGCCCCCATGGGTTGCTATCGCATAAACATAGCAGTTCCTATCAATCTTTATTCTGTCAGCAAATTCACTGATGATATATGGGGCAGCATTCATATAAATTGGATAGACAATCCCAACCGTCTCAATATCGGCTGAAACAACGTAATCCCCCTCTATTGACAGTATCGGGATTACTGAAGAATCACCCAATTTATTTTGTAATTCTAATGCAATGGAAAGTGAATTACCTGTGCCTGAAAAAAAGAAAATCAAATTCTTAGACATCATAACTCTCCTCTTTAATTTTGAAATATATCCAATCAAATTGTAAACTAAATGCAGCCAAATTGCAGTCATTTTTTTAGCACTAATTTCACAAAACAACATTAAACGTTGATATTTAGGCCTTTTAAGGCAAATACACCTTAAAGGCCCTATTTTCAACTATAGACAAGTAAATCGCAAATAATTTCATGTTGAAGTGATAAAAGTGTTGCAATATTAACCTTCCATGGTTATAATAATCTTTGTTCACTAAATATGCTTCGTTAGCTCAGTTGGTAGAGCACCTGACTCTTAATCAGGGTGTCGCCGGTTCGAACCCGGCACGGAGTACCATAAAAATGGGGCTGTCTCAAAATGATTGAAAAA
>Ga0247840_10003637_pt1 | contig 25750 bp, 14 predicted proteins | sample LaCruzMarch2015__FD_192404 | JGI IMG/M metagenome (GOLD analysis project Ga0247840, IMG submission 192404) | Freshwater microbial communities from meromictic Lake La Cruz, Castile-La Mancha, Spain - LaCruzMarch2015_17m | ecosystem: Environmental > Aquatic > Freshwater > Lake | place: Spain...
TGGCGTGGGATGATGACAATCTTTATCTGCGCGTCAACGTCACCGACGATAAATTCTTCCATGAGAAAAAGAAGAACGTCGGCGGAGGATGGTACAATGATTGCCTGCAGGTCTATATTGACACGCTCTGCGACGCCCGGAGCAAGGCAACGCGCGGATTTGACGGGAACGATTATAATTATGACTTTTTCCCGAATATGACGACCAACTCCACCACGGTTCCGGATGGCACGCTGACCGCGTTCCGGCGTTACGCGCCGGAACAGCAGCAAGCGGGCGGGCTTTTCGCGCCGATGCCGAACATGGTGGAGCCGGAGATCAAAGGGACATTCCGGAAGACGGAAAAAGGTTATATTTATGAAATCGCCTTCCCGAAGCGCCTCATTGCGCCGTTACAGTTAAAGGCGGGAGGAGTTTCCGGTTTTGCAATATATATAGCCGACCATGATGGCAAATGCGTCAAGGGCGCGCTCTCAACGACCTCCGAGCCGGGAACAGGCGGCTACATGAACCCCCATCTTTACCCGGTCATGCTCCTGGTTGAATAATACGGATTCACAAGATGGCTGGTTTATATGTTGGTCGCTTTGATTTTGGCGGCCGTTGGTCAACCAGATTTTGGCGAGGATAATAAGCCATATCATCCCCGTTCAAGCACTGCGCGGTAACCTTGGGCGCAAAAGGCGGAAAAGGAGATGGTATGAATGATCAGAACGGTGGTGTATTCTATTCGCAAATGCGAATGGAGTAGACAGGTTACAGGCTGGATTTTAAGGTGAGGCACCTGCCCGCAATGCTACGCATAGCGTTGCAGGCGGGGTAGACCTCGTAAAGGAGATTAGTCAGACCTGTGACCGAAACGCCACAGTAAGAGTTCACGTAACCATACGTGAGCATCTTGGATAGGAGGATGGTGACCGCCGGAAAGAGAGCCACGCATAGTGCGTGGCAAGTCTACTTCATCGCGAACAACAAGGAGGAAAAGAAGCGATGAAGAAAAGGTATGTTGGAGTAGATTTGCATCGGAACTGTTTTACGGCCTGTTATCGTGATGAAGAAGGTTTAAGGCAAAAGCTATCCGATTTCAAAGCTCAAATGGATTCTTTTTTGGAAGAATTTGACCGCACAAAATAAGGAGATTCCAAACTATATTTTGGAAACGGGAACAGCAGTTTAAATCATCCTTTTGCGGGGAGCTCTTTTGGCTCTCCTCAAAGGCTGATTTAAAATTCGAATTTGAGCAATTTATACGCCCTCAAGCGGATTATTGAGTTTGGGTTTCGCGGGGACGCGAGATTAAGCCCAAGCTCAATCCCTCGCAGGCGCGTTCGGGAGAACGCGCCGAGAATGAGCGCGAGGGCGCATAGATTGCGAAAGAAAACTTTCGGAAGAACAAATAAAAAAACAAGATGAAGTAGACAATCATCATAGGAGAAGAAATGAACTGGGAAAAATTGACCGCGCCGGATTTTGAAAAAGCAGTTGAAAAATGCGGGCGAGTATGTCTCTTGCCGATCGGGGTGATTGAAAAACATGGCGAACACCTGCCGCTGGGCCAGGATACGCTGTACATTCATAGTTTCTGCGCCAAGGCGGCGGAGGCGGAGCCGGCCATGGTTTTCCCTCCATATTATTTCGGCAAGATCAATGAGGCCCGGCACCAGCCCGGCACCATCGCGATTAATTTTGACCTGCTTATACCTTTGCTGGAAAGTGTCTGCGACGAAATTTACCGGAACGGCTTCAAAAAAATCCTTATCGTCAACGGCCACGGCGGCAATGGCAGTCTCCTGCCCTATTTCACCCAAATGCTCCTTGAAAAGGAAAAGGACTATATGGTGTTCTTTACACACATGGAGCCGTGCGAGAAGGAACGAAAATTCATGGAAGCCAAGCTGGACGGCCATGGCGGCGAAAGCGAAACCAGCCGCGCCCTTTATTTTTTCCCGGAACTTGTAAAATCAAATGCCGCCGCTGAATATGGAAAACCTTTAAAAAGACTGGCGGCCTATGAAAAGCTCGGCCTGCGGACCAGTATCAACTGGTATGCCAACCATCCGGGGCATCTTTGCGCCGACCGGACGCCCGGGTCGCCTGAAAAAGGCCGGCTGATTGTTGAAACCAGGATTAAAAGACTTGCCGAAATGATCCGGCTTTTGAAAAATGACAATACCCCCTTTGAATTATACAAGCAATTTCACAAACAGGGCCGCAGCCCGAGATTAACGAAACGATGATTTTCGGTCCTTGCGTCAAGAGGATATTAAAAATGATTAAAAAGCAACTTACGGAGTGGACCGTGATTGGACCGGTTCCGTCGCCGCCGGCGGTGGACCGCTGGATCCCGCTGGAACTGCCGCCGTTTACCTGGGGACAGGTGGTGGCGATTGAAACCGACGTCGGACGCAGAAACTGAGAAAAAAAACTGAATCAAAAAGATGGAGGTTATCATCTCTACCCGGCAAACACAGAAACCGGCCAAGATATGCTTTTTCGCGGGTATAATTGCTGGGTTACATCGAACGGCATGAGCAAAGCGTTTCCCAGAGAAATGTATAAGGGCACATTGCGCAATCCGGTTTTTGAACGGACATTCACGGATTCCGGGGTGCCGGTCAGGATAACATGGATGCGGCATTCGGCTTTTTTTCGCTCCACCATCAATTGCCATCGTGAAATTGAATTCCAGTATATTAAACATGGGCACGGCTCCTATTTGATCGCAGGCGATTTCTATCCGTTTCGTGCCAATTCGTTGCTGTTAATCCCGTCTCTTGCGGTACATACACTTATACCGCACCCAGACACTCTCCTTGAGAAGGCGGCGATGATTTTTTCCCCAACAGCTCTGCTGGACCGGACCTTGCGCCAGCTGCTTGACCGGACGCCGCGTCAGTTGCTTTTGTCGGAACGGGATGCCACACGCGTGAATCTGATCCTGCATCAGATTGATGAGGAAAAAAGCCGTATCCGGCCGTTCGACTTGGAAATGATCCGATTAAAACTGCGAGAATTGATATATTTGATCCAGCGTGTGCCGGCGCAGGAAAATGCGGGCATTGGCGACCAACCGCTTGTCATGCAACTGATGGCGTATCTTGAGCAGAACTACAACAAGCCGTTTTGCATTAAGGAAGTGGCCAAACGGTTCGGGTTTTCCGAAAGCCATCTGTCGCATCTGTTCAGACTGCACGCCGGTATGGGCCTCAAACAATATTTACTGCATCACCGTATTCTGGAAGCGAAGCGTCTTCTGGATATAGATCCGCGGCTTAAAGTCCAGTCGGTTGCCGAGAAAGTCGGCTTCATGAATTTTTGCGTTTTCAACCGGCATTTTCAAAAAATGACCGGTTTCAAGCCTTCCGCCTACCGCAGGATTATACACACGAATTGCAGGAACTGATATTTACGCGGCGCCCCCTCTATTATAGTATTCCTGAATCAGTGACGGCATTTGCCGTCACTGATTCAGAAATAACATAAGAACAAGGAGAGTTATGAAACATATCACTCTGCGCGTTTTGCTGCCCCTGATGGTAATGGCCTTAATAACCGGATGCGTGGGTATAAAATCAGGCGCGGATAAGGGGCAAACGCTGACCGCGCCGCCTGCCCCATTCGCGGCGCAGAAAGTATTGCAGGCAATGCCGGAGATCAAAGAGCTTAACACCATGAAACCCAGCGCGGGCGGTTGCGGCTTTGTGCCGGTCAAGCAATATGGCGTCTTCTGCGGCGACAATTCCCTGACGCTATTGCAGGACAACCTGCTCGCTTTTAATTTGACCATCGGCGGGCAAAATGCAGGCGGGTTTAGTTATTGGGGCGGCACAAAACACGGATCGGGCCATCCTTTCAAAGGCGCCGATCCGACGGCAAGCCTCGGCAAGGACGCAAAATCCATCACGATAAAGAAAAGTTTTTTTGCCGGCTCTGAAACAAACGCCGACGGGGAATTCACGGAGCAGATAAAACTGCTTGAAAACGGACTCGTTGATATTAAATACGGCTATAGCTTGCCGGAAGGCGCGAAAGCCACCGACCAGGGGTTGTTTTTCAATTTTTACCCGTTTAAAATTGTAGAGGGTAAAAAACTTTTGATTGACGGCAAGCCGTATTCTTTTTCGCAGGAAAATGATCCGTACGGCAAGCGCAAGGTCTATGCGGGAAGCGTTGGCAGCATTGTTTTTAATCCGGACCGTCCGGAACGGAGTTTCAGCCTTATTTTCCCTGTAAAAACTCATTTGGAGATCAACGAAACTCGCGAGGAAAAAGACAAAGGCAATGTGCACAAATACTGCGCCAGTATCCGTATTTCCGCGGGCAATGCCGGCGAGCTTAATTTCCAACTGGACATGCGTAACACTTCCGAGGATTCGCTTAAATCGGCCGATACTTTTGCCGGGATAAATTTCTGGCAGTCCGACCGTTTGCATATTCCCGACTACGGCAAGTGCCGGAACCTGATCCAGAATCCGTCGTTTGAAGCCGGTCTGCGTTATTATGCCTATCCGTCGGTGGGGGGCTATCTTAAAACCGAATTTGACCAGTTGGCGCTGACCGATTCACAACAGTCTAAATTCGGCCATGCCAGCCTGCTCATGCGGGCTTTTACCAATTGTTCGGTAAGCCTGCAGACCTTTGCCATCCCTGTGTCTGCCGGTAAAAAATATACCGTGAGCCTTTATGCCAAAGGTGACAAGCCGCACCTGCGGCTGGATTTATCCGGGATCAGCGGGGAATGGATGGTGTTCCCTAAGATGGGGTCATGCGGTCCGACCGCGGAATGGAAGCGTTACAGTTTCTCTTTTACGGCGCCGAACAATGCGATCAGCGTGGAGATGAGCGGAAGTTGCGGCGGTAAGGAAGATAGGGCATTCGGGAATATCTGGATAGACGGTTTGCAGGTGGAAGAAGGCGACCAAGCCACGGAATATGTTGAAAAGCCTCTCAGTAGTATTCTCCTCACCTCAGATCCGGATAATTTTTTGAGCGTTGATGATAAAAAGATTGATGCGCGGCTGAAAATCACCGCGCCAGCCAATACGACCGGCAAGGTAACCTGCGGAATAGAGGACTTTTTTTATCGGAAAATATGGGAACAGGGCTTTGATTTCAAGACGGACGCGAAAGGGCTGGCGGTAGTCAATCTGCCGATAGAAAATCTGCTGGGCAAGGGGCTTTATGTTGTGCGCGCCGATTATGAACTGAGCAATGGATACAAGGATACCGATTATTACCGTATTTCCCGGATGGAGTTTTTGAAGAACACGCATAAAAACAAAGATATCTTTGCCACCTATAAGGAGTGGACCCGCTATTCGAGAGGCCGAGACCTGCTCAAGCGGATGCGCGACGTCGGGTTCGGTTCGGTTAATTATGGGCCGCGTAATTTGAATAAGGAATATTTCGACGGGATTGCCGAATACGGCGTATCATTCAACGATGAGGAAATGCTCAGCGGAAAGCCAGTGATAGAAGGGTTCCGTGCAATTGAAAGTGTTTCTCCTGAACTGGAGAAGAAGCTTGAAGACGCCTGTTATGAAAAAGCCAAAGCGTACCCATGGGTGAATTCGTGGAATCTTTGCAGCGAACTCGAACACATTGCGCTTGTCAAGAAAAACAATTTCAAGGATTTCGCCAAACTGGAGATAGCATTTTACAAGGGCGTCAAGCGCTTTGATCCGAATAAAAAAGCATACCTTGGCGGCTCGTGCAACATGGAGCCGCAGAACGGGACCTACTATGTGGACAAGTATCTTGAAGCGGTGAATGGCGCGGTTAAATTTGACGGGGTCACCATTCATCCCTACCGGACAACGCCTGAACATCCCGACCTGGACGATGACGCGGCCGTATTCTTCGCCATGCTGGACAAGCACGGTTACAAAGGCGCGCCGGTCTACTGGGATGAAGGGATTTATTATACGTGTTACAATATTCCGGCCTGGGGGCTTGATCCGCATAAAGGCTGTTCAACCGACCACTATCGCGCCGGCTGTCCGAGCTATCACATGGGCTGGGGTGAGCGTATTTCCGCCGCCTATTTTGCCCGGAGTTGGCTGGTGGCGCTGAAATATCAAGACCGGGTCAAGGCGTTCAACGGCTGGTGCGGCTGGATGGAGATGGACGCTTATTTCACCCCGCTGGCACTCCAGAAAATACCCAATACGCTGGGGATTATTCTCGGCAACGCGGCTTTCAAAAAAGACATCCGCTTTGCCCCGGAAACAAGGTGTTATGTGTTTGAGGATGAAAAGCAAAGGCCCATCGCGGCCTTGTGGTCCCATAATCCCAAGGTTGACCGGGGATATGAGGAGAGCCCGGTGGCGCGCCTCAATTTTGAAGGGAAAACCTTTGAGATCATTGATTTGATGGAAAACGAGCGTTCGGTCAAGAGCGATACAAAGGGCTTTACGGATATTCCCGTTACTCCGTTCCCGGTTTTCATTCGGGGCAGGGCGGGCGAACTGGAAAGTCTCTGCAAGACGATCCAGGACGGACGGATAATTGATTCCGACAAGGCCGTGGTCCAGATTTCAGCCAAGCCCTCCAATGCCGCGGAACTTGAGGTTGAATTCCGGAATCTTGTCACGCGTGAATTCCAGGGGCAGGCGGACATAAAAATCCAGGATAAAGTGATTGAGAAGAAAATCCAGCTGAAGGAAAAAGGCGTTGAAAACGTGATTCTTCCCATGCCGGAAAAGATACCTTTTGACCGGATCGCGGAAATCAAACTGCCGGTCACGTTGAAGGAAGCGGGGGGCAAGCCGCTGGCCGTTGACCTTTCATTCAAGGCGTTTGCCGTGAAAAAGCTGAAAGGGAAAATGACGGTTACCGGGAACGCCGGGGATTGGCAGGACATTCCGGCCATCCAGATTACAAACCGGTGTATCAGCACAGACAAAGATGCCAGCGGCCTCCACGGCAATATATCACCTGACAAGCTTGAAAAAGTCGGCTATCCGGGGGACCATGAGGCGGAATACCAGATGGCATGGGATGATGAAAATATCTACCTGCGCGTCAATGTCACCGACGACAAATTCTTCCATGAGAAAAAGAAGGACGTCGGCGGAAGATGGTTCAATGATTGCCTGCAGGTCTATATTGACACACTCTGCGACGCCCGGAGCAAGGAGACGCGCGGGTTTGACGGGAACGATTATAGTTATGATTTCTTCCCGAATGAAGACGGCACGCTGACCGCGTTCCGGCGTTATGCGCCGGAACAGCAGCAAGCCGGCGGGCTTTTCGCGCCGATGCCGAACATGGTGGAACCGGAGGTTAAAGGGACATTCCGGAAGACGGAAAAAGGTTATATTTATGAAATCGCATTTCCGAAGCGCCTGATTGCGCCGTTACAGTTAAAGGCAGGGAGCGTTTCCTGTTTTGCGATATATATAGCCGACCATGACGGCAGTTATCTCAAGAGCGCGCTGACGACCACGCCGCCGGGGACGGGCGGATACATGAATCCGCACCTTTATCCGGTCATGGTCCTGGTTGAATAATGCGGATTTACAATCTTGGCCGGCTGATGTATAAATACAGACTTCCTGGCCTCGTGTGAGTTTTAAAAGGGATTTTCTGATAAAGGCCGGAAAATGATTTGGCACATTATTTGGAGGGCGGCAGGCCCCTGCCGCCGGAATACGGCGATGAAAATAATGAGACCGGTGCAGATATTCCGGATTTTGGTACCGGCGCTTGTGTTGTTGGTAATGGCCGGGGCGCAAGCAGCCGGGCCATGGTACGTGGCCACGAACGGCGCGGACAGCAACGCCGGGACGAGCTGGAGTGTTCCCTATTTAACGATCAGCAACGCGCTGACCAACGCGTCAACCGGGGGCGACACGATCTGGGTTTCAAACGGAATTTATACGCTCACCGCCATGGTGAGCAATCCCGCCGCCAAGAAATTCAATATCTGCGCCTGGAGCACGAATCCGGCGGACACTGTGCTCCTTGGGCCTGGCTCCAATGAAACGGATAACTTTCGCGGCGCCTGGATGTCCGGCACCGGCAGTCTGCAAGGCTTCACCGTGACTAATTTTTATTATACTAATGAAAATACCGGCGCCGGTGTGTATTGCAGCGCGGGGCTCATCTCAAATTGCGTTATCGCGGGTAATATCATGGGCTATAACGCGGGCGGCGGAGTATTTTTATCGGGTGGCGGTATGATTGAGAATTGCGGTATTATTGGCAACAGTATTTATCCGGCAAATTATGACAGTGGCGGCGGCGGGGTTGCAATGTCTGGTTCCGGCCGGATCAGGAACTGCCGGATTGTGGGCAACAGGGTGAATGGTTCGCAATCCGGCGCCGGCGTTCGCGCATACTATGGGAGCAGTTTCGTCATTCAGGACTCGGTCATTGCCAGCAATACCGGAGGCAGTCAGGGTGCGGCCGGCATTGACATGACGGGAGGGCTTGTCAGCAACTGCCAGGTGTTCGCTAATTCTTGCCCAAATGTAGGCGGCATTTATTTTCATGCTTATTCTGGTTACCTCAACTACGCTCGCCTTGAGCGGTGCGTGATCAGTAACAATGTCGGATCGTGGTATCATGGCGGGTGCTTTATTGATCGCGTTGGTATTACAAATCTGCTGATCTCGCAGTGCGCGATTGTCAGCAATTACTGTGAGTCAAGAGAAAATGGCGGGTTGGGTGTGGCAAATATGGTCTCAAATGTCCGGATCCGGAACTGCATAGTGGCGTATAACCTGGCCCCCAACGGCGACAACACTATAGGTGGATGTGGCATGGAGATACTTTCCACCAACGCCCTGATTGAGAACTGCACGATTGTCAGCAACACGACCAGCAAGGGAGCTTATGCGGGGCTGTATGTGATCAACGGGGTGCGCGTGGGCAATTCCATCATCTATCACAATCAACATTCGCAGAATACTTCCTCCAATGTCTATGCGGCGGCGGACTGCACATTCAGCAACAGTTGCACCGCGCCCCTGTCGGCGGTGGTGGGATCGGCGAACACGGATGCCAACCCGCAGTTTGTCTCAAAGGATACCGGCAATTTCCGGCTCGCGGCAAATTCCCCCTGCATCAACACGGGAATGTATCAGGATTGGATGACCGGCGCGGTTGATCTGGAAGGAAGGCAGCGCATCCGTTACGGGACCGTGGACATGGGGGCGTATGAGCGCATCCATTCCGGCACAATCTACGGTTTCCGGTAGGTGAAGCCAAACGGAACTGCGGCGGAGCCGACATGTAAAGCCGGAAGGCACGGGGGATTTCCTGGCACGAACATGGTTGTGTGTCGGCATGATGGCCGTTGTTCGGAGCACCTGCAGTGCCAAGGCCGGACCAGTGACGTCGTCGCCAGCGGCTCACGCACGCCCTGACTCGTCGTCGTTTACTTTTTGAGCGCGGAAAAATATATTAAACGTCTTGTAATCAGACAGAAGACGAATAGGATTATGACCTATGATTGGGTTGGATATTGCGTCTGGTTATGTAACATTAACATAAGAACAAGGAGAGTTATGAAACATATCACTCTGCGCGTTTTGCTGCCCCTGATGGTAATGGCCTTAATTGTCGGATGCGTGGGTGTAAAATCGGACGCGGACAAAGAACGCGCTTTGACCGCGCCGCCCGCCCCATTCAAGGTAAAAGACCTGTTCTGCTCCGTCCCGGAAGTAAAGGAAACCGACTTCATGGATACCGGGAACTGCTCTGCTAAACGGGCCAAGCAATACGGAGTTCACTGCGGCGACAATATGTTGATCACTACTAAGCATGGGGAAGCTACTTTAGCCTTGACGATGGGCGGTCAGGCGCGGCCCATCGCATCTATTTCATATTGGGGCGCAACCGCGCAAGGTTCCGGCCACCCTTTCAAGGGTGAGGATACGGAAACAACTTGTGACCAGACCGCCAAAACCATCACGATCAAGAAAAAATTCCACGCCGCGTCGCCCTCCGAATTTGACGGCGAATTCCTGGAGGAGATGAAAGTGTTGGAAGACGGGCTGATTGACCTGAAATACAGCTATCAACTGCCGGAGGGGGCCAAAGTCACCGACCAGGGATTGTTCTTCTCGTTTCGGCCTTTCACGACAGTAGAGGGAATGAAGTTTACGGTTGATGGCAAGCCCTGCAGCTTTTCAAAAGATGACGCTCCTTATGGAAGCCGGGAGCTTTTTAAGGGGGAAGCCGAGTCCATCGTCTTTGCCCCCGACCAGCCGGGAAAAGGGTTCCGCATCGTCTTCCCGTCCAAAACCTATCTGTATATCCAGGAGGACCGGTTGGAAAAAGACAAAGGGAACCTGGATAAATACTATGCATATATGCGCGTTAATCCGCAAAGCGACGGCGCCGTTGGGTTGCGTCTGGACATTCGCAACACCTCCGCCGAATCGCTTAAATCGTCCGACACTTTCGCCGGAGTTAATTTCTGGAAGTCCGACCGGCTGCATATTCCGGATTACGGCAAATGCCGGAACCTGGCGCAGAATTCATCTTTTGAAGCCGGTCTCAGATATTATCAGCTTTTTGAAACTTGGGGACATTTCAAGAACCGGAGCAAACCGGTTTTTTCCGTGGATGAAAACGTCGCTAAATTCGGCAATTGCAGTCTGATGATAAATGCGTTTAAAGGCGATACCACAACGGGTTATTTAAGGACTTTTGCAATCCCGGTGGTGGAGGGCAAGAAATACACGGTCAGTTTTTATGCGAAAGGCGATAGAAAAGGAGGACTTGGGCTTGATTTAAGGATTGTGACCGGCGTGTGGATGGAATTTCCAGCACTTAATCCGGGTAATAAAAAATGGCCGGCAAATGGTTCATGTAATATTACCGAAGACTGGAAAAGGCACAGTTTCACCATTACCGCCCCGAACCGTGTTTTTACATTTTTGATGCGGGCTGATTATTATGGGAATGATCCCTCCGGGGAAGGTACGGTCTGGGTTGACGGTTTTCAGGTGGAAGAGGGCGACCAAGCCACGGATTATGTTGAAAAGCCTCTCAGCAGTATTCTCCTCACTTCAAACCCCGACAATTTTTTGAGCGTTGAGGATAAAAAGGTTGACGCGCGGCTGAAAATCAGCGCGCCATCCAATACGGCCGGCAAGATAACCTGCGGAATTGAAGATTTCTTTTACCGGAAAATATGGGAACAGAGCTTTGATTTCAAGACGGACGCGAAAGGGCTGGCGATTATCAATCTGCCGATAGAGAGTCTGCTGGGCAAAGGGCTTTATGTTGTGCGCGCCGATTATGAACTTAGCAATGGATATAAGGATACCGATTATTACCGTATTTCCCGGATGGAGTTTTTGAAGAACACGCATAAAAACAAAGATATCTTTGCCTCAAATAGGAATTGGACTAGAAATGGATCAAGAGGTCGAGACGTTCTAAAGCGGTTGCGCGCCGTTGGGTTCGGTTCGGAAAATTATGGCCCGGGCGATTTAAATAAGGAATTTTTTGACGGGATTGCCGAATACGGCATAGCATTCAATGATAATGGGATGCTCAGCGGAAAGCCAGTGATAGAAGGGTTCCGTACAATTGAAAACGTTTCTCCTGAACTGGAGCAGAAGCTTGAAGAGGCCTGTTATGAAAAGGCCAAAGCGTATCCCTGGGTGAATTCGTGGAATCTTGGCAGCGAACTGGAAGGCGTTAAACTTGTCCGAATGAACAATTTTAAGGATTTCGCCAAACTTGAGATTGCATTTTACAAGGGCGTCAAGCGCTTCGATCCGAATAAAAAAGCGTACCTTGGCGGCTCGTGCAACATGGAGCCCAGGAATGGGACCTACTATGTGGACATGTATCTTGCCGCCGTGAATGGCGCCGTGAAATTTGACGGTTTCACCATCCATCCCTACCGGACCACCCCGGAAAATCCCGACCTGGATGATGATGCGGCCGTATTCCTTGCCATGCTGGACAAGCACGGTTACAAAGGCGCGCCGGTCTACTGGGATGAAGGCATCTATTATACGTATTACAATATTCCAGCCTGGGGTCTTGACCCGCATAAAGGCTGTTCAAGTGACCATTACAGCGCCGGGTGTCCGAGTTATCACATGGGCTGGGGCGAGCGCATTTCCGCCGCCTACTTTGCCCGGAGCTGGCTGGTGGCGCTGAAATATCAGGACCGGGTCAAGGCGTTCAACGGCTGGTGCGGATGGATGGACATGGACGCCTACTTGACTCCGCTGGCGCTGCAGAAAATACCCAATACGCTCGGCAACCTTCTCGGCAACGCGGTTTTCAAAAAGGACATCCGCTTTGCCCCGGAAACGCGGTGTTATGTTTTTGAGGATGAAAAACAAAGGCCCATCGCGGCCTTGTGGTCCCATAATCCCAAGGTTGACCGGGGATATGAGGAAAGCCCGGTTGGCCGCTTCAATTTTGAAGGGCAAGCGTTTGAAATCATTGACTTGATGGAAAACGAGCGTTCGGTCAGGAGCGATGCAAAGGGATTTACGGATATTCCCGTTACGCCCTTCCCGGTTTTCATCCGGGGCAGGGCGGGCAAACTGGAAAGTCTCTGCAAGACGATCCAGAACGGCCGGATAATTGATTCCGACAAGGCCGTGGTTCAGATTTCAGCCAAACCCTCGAATGCATCGGAGCTGGAGGTTGAATTCCGGAATCTTGTCACGCGTGAATTCCAGGGGCAGGCGGACATAAAACTCCAGGATAAAGTCATAGAGCAGAAAATCCGGCTGAAGGAAAAAGGCGCGGAAAACGTGATTGTTCCCATGCCGGAAAAGATACCGTTTGACCGGATCGTGGAAATCAAACTGCCGGTGACGTTGAAGGAAGAGGGGGTCAAGCCGCTGGCCACGGACCTTTCGTTCAAGGCGTTTGTTGTGAAGAAGTTGAAAGGGAAAATAACGGTTACTGGGAATGCCGAAGACTGGAAGGACATTCCGGCCATCCAGGTTACCAACCGGTGTATCAGCAGAGCCAAAGATGCAGGCGGCTGTACCGGCGATCTGCCGCCTGACAAACTTGAAAAAGTCGGCTATCCGGGGGATTTTGAGGCCGAGTATCAGATGGCGTGGGATGATGACAATCTTTACCTGCGAGTCAATGTTACCGACGATAAATTCTTCCATGAAATTAAAAAGGATGTCGGCGGAAGATGGTACAATGATTGCCTGCAGGTCTATATTGACACGCTCTGTGACGCCCGGAACAAGGAGACGCGCGGGTTTGACGGCAATGATTATAATTATAATTTCTATCCGAACATAGCTACAGGCTCCACATCGGTTGCAGACGGCACTCTGACCGCGTTCCGGAGTTATGCGCCCGAGCAGCAGCAAGCCGGCGGGCTTTTCGCGCCGATGCCGAACATGGTTGAGCCGGAGGTTAAAGGGACATTCCGGAAGACGGAAAAAGGTTATATTTATGAAATCGCATTTCCGAAGCGCCTGATTGCGCCGTTACAGTTAAAGGCGGGGAGCATTTCCGGTTTTGCAGTATATATAGCCGACCATGACGGCAATTATCTCAAGAGCGCGCTGACGACCACGCCGCCGGGGACGGGTGGATACATGAACCCCCACCTTTACCCGGTCATGGTCCTGGTTGAATAATGCGGATTTACAATCTTGACCGGCTGATGTATAAATACAGACTTCCTGACCTCGTGTGAGTTTTAAAAGGGATTTTCTGATAAAGGCCGGAAAATGATCTGGCACATTATTTGGAGGGCGGCAGGCCCCTGCCGCCGGAATACGGCGATGGTGGCCCATCGCCCTCCATGGAATCGAAGAAAAGGTGCCATCTTATTTTCCGCCCGGATCAGGATATCTGAAATATTACAAATAAATGTCATGGAAACGGCGATGAAAATAATGAAACCGGCGCAAATATTCCGGATTTGGGCATCGGCGCTTGTGTTGCTGGCGGCGGCCGGCGTGCAAGCAGCCGGGCCTTGGTACGTGGCCACGAACGGCTTGGATAGCAACGCCGGGACGAGCTGGGCTGTTCCGTATTTAACGATCAGCAACGCCCTGACCAACGCATCCGCGAGCGACACAATCTGGGTTTCAAACGGCGTTTATACGCTCAGCACCACGGTGAACAATCCTGCCGATAAAAAATGCCTGATTCGCGCCTGGAGCACGAATCCGGCGGACACGGTACTGCTTGGCCACGGCTCCAATTCTCCACCGGACGGCATAAACTTTCGCGGCGTGTTGATGTACGGCTCCGGCAGTTTACTGCAAGGCTTCACGGTGACGAATTTTTATTTGACCAATTCAAATTATGGTGCCGGCGTGTATTGCGACGCGGGTCTCATCTCAAATTGTGTTATCGCGGGTAATATCTTATTGCATTCCAGCGCGTGGGGTGGTGGTGGCGGCGTAAATTTAGCGAATGGCGCTGTGATTGAGAATTGCAGCATTATTGGCAACAGGGTTCATCCGGGAAGTTATGGCAGCGGTGGCGGCGGGATTAAGATGGATGGTTCCAACGGCCGGATAAGTAACTGCCGGATTGTGGGCAACAGGGTGACGGTGATTAGCGGTGGCGGACCAACATGCGGTGCAGGCGTTTTCGCAGGCTATTACGGCGGCTTCGTTATTCAGGACTCGGTCATTGCCAGCAATACCGGAAGCACTTATGGGGGCGGCATCCAGATATCTGGAGGGATCGTCAGCAACTGCCAGGTGTTCGCGAATTCCGCGGACACCGCCGCCGGCATTTATTTTACTGCAGAATCGGATTGGTATGGGACTGGCAAGGCCTACGTTCGTATTGAGCGGTGCGTGATTAGCAACAATGTCGCGTTAAATTATTATGGCGGGTGGCGGATTGTTGGCAACCCTATAACGAATGTGCTGATCTCGCAGTGCGCGATTGTCAGCAATTACTGTTCCGGGAGAGCAACTGGCGGTGGTTTGCATGTGGCAAATCTTTCAAATGTATGGATTCGGAGCTGCCTGGTGGCGTATAATTGGGGCCACAACGGTTGGGGTGAGAGCGGATATGGTGGATGCGGCCTGGCGATATTTGCCACCAACGCCCTGATTGAGAACTGCACGATTGTCAGCAATAGGCTTACCGGCTCCGGGTCTCCCCAAGGGGCGGGGCTGTGGGCGACCAACGGGGTGCGCGTGGTCAATTCCATTATCTATCACAATACCGGGGCAACAATGTCCAATTTCTACGCGTTTGCGGACTGCACATTCAGCAACAATTGCACCGCGCCCCTGCCGTCGCTGGGAACGGCGAACACGGATGCCAACCCGCAGCTTGTCGCGAAGGATACCGGCAATTTCCGGCTCGCGGCAAATTCCCCGTGCATCAATACGGGAATAAACCAGGAGTGGATGACCGGCGCCGTTGATCTTGATGGAAGGAAGCGCATCCGTTACGGGATCGTGGACATGGGGGCGTATGAGCGCATCCATTCCGGCACAATCTACGGTTTCCGGTAAGTGAATAAGTGTATCGGGGCGCTTCACTTGTGATGTAATTTCCTGGCACGAACATGGTTGTGTGTCGGCATGATGGCCGTTGCTCGGAGCACCTGCAGTGCCGTGGCCGGACCAGTGACGTCGGCGCCGGCGGCTCACGCACGCCCTGACTCGTCGCCGTTTGCTTTTTGAGCGCGGAAAAATATATTAAAAGTCTTGCAATCAAAAAATGAGGGCGTATGGTCATGATCAAAGAAATTTATCATGTGGTGGCCATAGTCCGGCTTTCTTGCCCTAATTAGAAAGGGTGCATGAATTCTATTCTGGCGCTGGGTCTTGTTTTGTGTATCGGCATGATGGCCGTTGCTCGGAGCACCTGCAGTGCCGTGGCCGGACCGGCGGCGCCGCCGACGGCCCACATGGAAGGATTCCGCGCCGAACTGCCGAACCTCCTCTGCCCTCTTTCTCTCATTATTGATGACGGGACTCCCATCACGGAGAGTCGCCTGACCGTTGAGGAAGTGGCCAAACTCCGCGCTGAAGGCAAGAGCTTGGGCAGCTGGACCGCTCTTGATGATTTTGTCAGTCTCTGCAATGAATTCGGCGTGAAAGGCAAGTTCACCATGTTGTCCTACCAGGGCCGCCATGGCTTGGTTGACACGGTTACCGATCCGCAACAGAAAAAGAGATTGGACACTTTTTTTGAATATCTCAAGACGCACCTGATGCCGAATTTTGACATCACGCCGGAGATAATTTCCCACGGCATGGTCATCAATATTGATACCGGCCAGCCGCTGGCCCGGCGGTACACACCCGAGGAGTTGACCAAACTGGCGGTTGTCAACTTGCACGGCAAATGGCGGTTCAGCCTGGGAAAATCATGGCCGGGCTTGGACGTGCCCGGGCAGATGAGCAAGGAACCGGCCGGTGAAGATACTGGCGTGACCGGGCACTGGGAGAAGGTGGACTTCGACGATGCCGCGTGGAACGAGCTTGTCGTGCCCGGCCTGTGGAATGACCAGGGATTCTCCGGCAAGAACGGCTACGGCTGGTTCCGAAAGCGCTTCCGCGTCCCCGCCGAAGCGGGGACGAATAAACTGTACCTGGCCGTGATGGGCATTGAACATCCGAGTTCGATCTACATCAACGGGGAGTTGATCGGGCCCGAAAAACAGCGGCGCCTGGATTGCATTGAAGTGACGTCCCGTCTCAAGCGCGACGCCGACAACTTCATCGTCCTGCGAATCTCCGACTTTGACAAACGCGGCGGCGTGACGGGATGTATCCAGTTGATTGACTTTGAAATCCAGCCGGCGCTTTACAACGAGTCGGATTGGTCGCAGACGCAGGATGAGGACACGCTGGAGAAGTATATCGGCCGGGCGCTGCTGGCATTGAAGAATGTCGGCATTGTGGCCAACGGCGTCACCTCGCCCTGGAGCTTCGGCGGTGCCAACCAGGGCAACTATGCCCGGGCCGTGGGCCGTGCCCTGAAACGGGTGAACGGAATCAAGGGCGGATGGTACTTCCTGAGCATGTCGGGTGGCGAGCCGCGCCTGATGTGCTTTGATTGGTGCAACGGCGACTATGTGGTGAGTGTTCCGGCAGACGGACGCATGGTGGATATGAACATCTGGGCGACAGTCGGCCGGGACGTCGCGCGCCAGGCGGACGTCTACATCACTGCCGACGGGCAGGGCGGAGTCCTGCCGGCCCAGATCGCCAATCATAGCTACGGCATCCTGTGCGGCCACGGGTGGTCGCAAGAAGGGGTTAAAGTGTACCGCGAAGTTTTCAGCCGGCTCCGGAAGTTCCACAACGACAAGGTCCAGTGGATGACCTGCTCGGCGATCGCCCGCTACTATGCCGTTGCCAAGACCTTTCGCCTCCAGGCAAAGAATTTATTTGACGGGGCTGGGGAATTTGGAGCATGGAACATCCAAACGGCCGTGCCGTGCCCGGACTTCACCATCAGCTTCAAGGCGACGGCCGCAGTACGCCGGTTAGTCGTCAACGGCACGGAACTGAAGAAGGATGAGGCCGGCGGATTACTGCGCCTGGATAAGGGCTCCTGGCGTCAACAGGGCGATATGGTTTATGTTTGTTTTGACATTGAAAAAGACGCGGTCTTGAAAGTGGAGTTCTGACATGAACCCGAACGCCGAACAGCGCGGGGATTATTCGCTGATCGCGCATATGATTTGTACTGAGTTTCGCAATGTGAGCAACGCATTCAATCAAACAGGAGGGTAAAATCAAATGCAATCCGCCGAAACCGTTCGCAAAACCATCCAGGCTCAACTTCAGCGCTGGACGCTGATTGGTCCTGTCCCGTCGCCGTCCGGGATGGATCGGTGGATTGGCATGGAGTTGGATGCCGCCACGAAGGTACCGGACCACGTGGCCGCCGTTAACGGGCACAAGGTGCAATGCACGCAAGCGTCACTTGACAAGCAGAAGATGGATTTACGGCAGGTATTGGGCCGGCAAGATGGCATGCCGCAGGCCTTCGGTATGGCTGAATTTGATGTCCCGGTGGATAGCACGCTGACCCTCGTGATGGATGTGGATTACTTTGCCGCGGTCTGCTGGGTGGGCGGGAGGTCTGTTCGCTCCGGGGAGGCAACACCGGCCCCGTCGGGCTCATGAAGAATCGGATTGTTGTCGCCGTTCCGGCCGGTCACCATGTCCTCTGTCTCCGTCTGATCAGCGGCACCGGCGGGTGGGGATTCATCCTGGATGTGGCCGGGTGGCATGCGGGTCTGGATGATATGATGAAAACGGATCGGGAGGCTGGCTGGCGGGATTATACGCGGTCCCTGGTGCGTTATGAAAACCGGCCTGCACCTGACGGGCAATGCGGAGGCATCCCCATTGAACAGTGTGCGTTGTTAATGGCCAACATGGGGGTGGATGCGCGCTGGATTTCCGTGATGAATCATGCCGCACTGTTGTACGACTCGGCTTATTTACCCAAGTGGAAGGATGCCAAGCCTGAACATGAAGTCCAATTAAAGCGGTGGGTTCAACTCCTGCATGATCGGCGGATTTCCGTCATGAGCTGGATGGATTTCTCCATCAATGATCCGGCCTGGGAAAAGCATCCGGACTGGCGCCATCAATACCTGGTGCCGCCGCCGGCCGACTCGGCGCTATCCCACGGCGCCTGCTGTATCAACAGCCCTTATGGCGAGGCTTTGATCCAATGCAGTATTGAGGCGCTTAAGAAGTTTGATTTTGACGGCTTATGGTTTGACGGCGCTTTCTTCAGTCCGATCTGGTGCACGACCCAGCCGGTCTCCTGCGTTTGTCCGCATTGCGGCCGGAAATTCAAGGCGGAGACCGGGTTGGAATTGCCGGAGCGCTATGACTGGAGTCTGCCGATGTTCCCGCAGTGGGTCCAATGGCGCTACGCGATGTTCAGCGCCTATTGGCAGCGGCTGGTTGATGCCGTGCACGCCGAAGTGCCGCAGGCGAGCATTGTATTCAATCATTATCACCGGGAAGGCGTCAGTTGGAACGGGGCAATACCGTTGAATCCGTTCGGACATGACTTTGTCAGCGGCACGGAAGCGGACGGCGAGGCGCTCAAGGGCGCTTTTTATACCCGCTGCATGCGGGCCTATGACCGTCCGCACACGGAGGTATGGATGGGATTGGGCGGGGCGGCGAAAAAAACCATTCGGGGTACGATTTGCCATCCCCGCCAGATCATGAACTTTGCGCTGTCCTGCGCCACGGCCGGCGGGCACGCCAGCGTGGGCGGAGGATCGCCGGCGGTGGAATCGCTGGTACTGAGCCAGATGGCCGACGAACTCAAGCGCCGCGCTCCATATCTGGAACTGCCCACAGTGCCTTATGCGGCTTTGCATATTTCGCAGCAGACGGACACCTTTGTATTCGGCCGGCATCCGCGCTATACAACCTTCGGCAAGATTGATCTTTATTGGAACAGCCTGACCGGCTGGCATCATTTGCTGGCCCATGCCGGATTGACCTTGGACGTGGTGTATGACGATCATTTAAATAATGCACGCCGCATCGGGAAGTATCCGGTGCTGATTATGCCGTTGGCGCCGGCGTTCAACGAGACGCAATATCAGGCCGTGATGCAATATGTTCGCCAAGGCGGCATCCTGATCACCGGTCCATGGTTCGGCGTATGCAACGCCTGGGGCGAACCGCGGGCAAATCCGCTGGGCGATCGTGCCCTGTTTCCCCATGGTCAACGGTTTCCAAGCTGGGAGGCCGTGGACCAGCGTCCGACAATAACTTTCCAGGGGCCGAGGGGGCGGGAGACGATAAAGTCTCGGCCATTGAGTGCGTTGCCGGCGGACATGACCTCCGTTCCCTTGTCATTTGACAAGAAATCGCCCCTGTTGGTTGACCAGCGGGTCGGCAAAGGACGCGTCATTCAAGTTGCCGTTGACCTGGGAACCCTGTTCCGGCTGTCGCCGGAAAAAGAGGTCGTGGATGCAGTCCGGCCATGGATGACGAAATTGGTTAGTCCGCTGGTGGAAGTGCTGGATTATGACGGGCTTATTCTGGGAGTGTTTGAAAAGAAACACGAGGTGGTGGTGCAAATCCAGCAGTTTACTCCGCCCTGGAAGCCGGAAGCGACGGAGACTCCCCGCCCGGTGATGCGCTGGAACAGCCGTCTGATCTGGCATGGCGCCCGACCCAAAAGGGTGCGGTGCTGTCTGCCGCAGGTGGGACCGGAATTGCCGGTGCGTAAAAAGGGAACCGGCTGGGAAATTGAACTTCCGGCATTTGAATGGGGCCAGATTGTCGCTATTCAAAGATAGGTGAAAATTGAGTATTGCAATATATAGAGGAGGTAGACCATGTCGCGATTATTATTGATTCTGCTCATGACAGCCTGTGTTGGATGCCGATCCATGAATGCGGCAACAACCGAAAAGACTGAAAATAAGCCGTTACCGACAATGAAATTATCGGACGCGCAGCGACAACGCATTACCCGATTCCTGTTTCCTCTCCCGCATGAATGTTGGGTCGGGAATGCGGCTGTGCCGCTAAATCCCGGGGAATGCCGGCTCTTCTTTGATTCCAAGTTGACGGAACAGGAGCAGATGTATGTCAACGATTTCCAGGAACGCTGGCGACAGCAGTATAACGCGCCCATTCCCGTAACCGATACAAGCGAGGGGCAAGGACTGACGGTGATCATCGCCATGACCGGCCGGGGTGGGCTGTTGAAAGAAGCGGATCAAAGCGGACTCATAAATGCCGGCTATCTAAAGGAACGGCCGAATGCGGAGCAGGCTTATACGATCCGGTGTGAAATGAAATCCAACGGACTGAGGGTATGGCTGGTGGCCAATGATGCGTCGGGTTTGTATTACGCCCTGGGCACCCTGGAGCAGTTGATGAGTGGCGCAAAACAGGCCGACAAGATCGTAATGCCCCTGGTTGACATCGTGGACTGGCCGGACATTCAAAAGCGGGGACTGTGGTCATGCAGATACCCGCGAATAGTGCCGGGCGAGTCGGATCAAATGCGCCTCTATTCACAGATGAAACTCAACACCTATTGGGGACCTTTTATGTGGTTGACGGTCTCAAGCAACCGGGAATGTTCATTCGGCAATAAAGACAAGGTGTTCAGTGAAGCTGCCCGATGTAATATTGAGTTGATTCCCCCATTTACCCATATCACGCATCTCTTTTTAAAAGGCCAGGCCTTGGAACATTTCACCGATATCAAGGGTAAAGATAAAAGCACCAATGATACGTGTGTCGCGATGTGCCATGCCAATCCGAAGACCCAGGAAATGCTGGATAATATATTTCAAGCGATTGTTCGCGATGTCCATCCCAAGCGCATCTGCTTCTGGCCGTCCGAAGGAGTGAGCGCCTGCCATTGTTCCGAATGCAAGGGAGATGAGCGCAAGCAGATGCTCAACGAGATCAAGGCAATTATCAGCGCCTACGAGAAGGTGCATTCCAATCATCCTGAATTCAATATGGACATTATTACGACCCAGGGCTCCTACCCCTATAACCTGGCGATGCTGGACTATATTCCCAAGGACGTCGGCATTGATATTTACAGCGGTTCCGGAAGATGGTCAACGTATCAGACGTGGATCGGCGAATCTATCCTGCCGCCGTCGGTGGCGGAAATGCGCCGGCGCGGGTATCAAGTGGGCGTCGTGCCTCAACTTTCACCTTCATCATCCCCCAGCAACATGTTGTTCCCGTTCCAGACGCCCTATTTGGTCAGGGAACGCATGACGGAGGCGAAAAATATGGGGCTCGTGCATGTTGACGGCTGGTTTCCTGGAATATTGGGGCTTAATTTTAATCTCCAGGCTGAAGCGGAATATACGTGGAATGCTTTTGGCCGGACCCCCCGTGAATTTTCAGCGGCCTGGGCGACCCGGCGCGGGCTCAGCGATCCGGAGTGCGCCGCGGATATTATTGATCAGTTGGAGTATCCGGAACGGGCGCTGAGCGCGGGCATGCGTGCGGAAACCATGGATCGGAGCATTGAGCGGGTGACCTCGGAATTGCAGGGCAAAGCGCCGGTGTGGGGTTCGTATTTCGCCATGCAGAATGCCTTTGAATTCCCGACGCACGCGGAAATGGAACGGGTATTGAACATATGCAGCACGAACATCGGGAAAGCCGAGTCGCTGGGGGACAAGGAATTCATCACCGGGACCCGTCTTCTGAAACAGTGGATAATGCTCTTTGAACGCTACACCTATTTCCTGGAAAACAAAACCAACACGGCGGTTACAGTGAGCGTGAAGAAGGATATCCGGAATATCACCAAGGAATTCCCGTCTGTATGGGAACAATGGATAGCCACGCAACCGATGGAAAATTCCAATACTTGGGCGGGAATACGGGCCAACATCATCAACATGTGCACAAATTTTAATTTTCTGGCCGAAACACAACAGCCGACGCCGTAACCCCGGCCCGGAACACGGCTTCAGCCATAGACTGGCCAGAGTCAGAGACAGCCCTGATGCTCGCTACTCTCTATATTACCGGTGCTTATTTCTTGTTTAAAATTATTATTCTGTGCTGCTTTAAAAGCGGAATATTTATCTTAATCAGGCCGGCCGATCTTTTATAGCTATACTCAAGATCCGGATATGGAGACAGAATTTCCCCCCATTGGCCGGGGCCGTTTTCCCGTTGAGCGCTTTATCCGTTCCATCAATCAGGTTATTTCTTCTTAGCCGTGTCCGGCTGATTGTGTTGACGGAACTTCAGCGGTGAATAGCCGGTGGTGCGGCAAATAACCCGGGAAAAATAGTTTGCATCGGTATATCCGCATTGGGCCGCGGTCGTGGCAATGGATAAGTGCGTATGTTGCAGCAAGGACAACGCTTTTTGAATGCGTAATCTTTCCAGATAGGCGCCGGGCGGTATTCCCATGGCGGCATGAAAACGGGTGTAAAATGCGACGCGCCGGATACCCAGCGATGCGGCCAGTGTTTTGATATTTAACGCCGGCGAAGCATATTGTTTGTGCATGCGCCCAACAGCCGTGTCCACCAACTCGTCTGTTTGATCGGAGTGTGAACCTGTTGCCCGGATAAAAATAGAAAAAGCAGCCTCGCAGGCGTGCAGCTCAGCCTGTTTCGAGGGTTGACCTACAAGCCGCAGTAACTTCTGAAATAGCGCCACCGGCGCCGGTCCGGCGTCATAAATACCCGCTTCCAGTCCAAAAGCCGCCGGCATGGACGACGCAAAAGGACCGTCTATCGTCAACCAATAAAATTCCCAATCCTGTCGGTCGGCATACCAATAGTGCCGCATATTTGGATATAACAACGCAATTTGGTGTTGTTTGAGCCGGCGCCGGCGGCCAGCCAAGTCAATAAAACCGGAGCCGCGCACGCACCAGAACAATTGGCTGAAAGTGATTATTTTATCGCAGCCAATGTGCGGAGGGCGAATCTTGTAATATCCGGCGCTGCGAACACTGAACGGCAGATAGCAAGCTGCTGCCGGCCGATAAATCAACTGATTTAAAAGAATAGGCATACAAAAGTCCAGAAAGTTGAGACAAAATTCCTGTTGACGCAACCGAGTTATGATGGCTTAATTAACAAAGTAAAATTTATAAAGGGATATTTAGGTATTGTAAAGATGATTATACGTCTTTGACAAAGGATGCGTATCCGTATGAGCCTGACGCGGAGCTTTTTAACAGTTAACGTTGCTTTTGTTACGACAGAACGTCAAACAACAAGGAGAGTTATGAAACATATCACTCTGCGCGTTTTGGTGCCCCTGATGGTAATGGCCTTAATAACCGGATGTGTGGATATGAAATCAGGCACGGACAAAAAACGCGCGCTGACCGCGCCACCCGCCCCATTCGCGGTAAAAAACCTGTTATGTTCCGTCCCGGAAGTAAGGGAAACCAACTTCATGATTACCGGAGACTGCAAGGCTAAACCGGCCAAGCAATACGGAATTCACTGCGGCGACAACATGTTGCTCGCCAAGGCCGGGGAGGCCGGTTTGCAATTGACGATGGGCGGCCAGCCGCGGCCCATCACGCATATTTCATATTGGGGCGCAACCGCGCAAGGTTCCGGATCACCTTTCAAGGGTGAGGAGACGAAGACAACTTGTGACCAGACCACCAAAACCATCACGATCAAGAAAAAATTCCACGCCGCGTCGCCCTCCGAATTGGACGGCGAATTCCTGGAGCAGATGAAAGTGTTGGAAGACGGTCTTATTGATGTGAAATACAGCTATCAACTGCCGGAGGGGGCCAAAGTTACCGACCAGGGATTGTTCTTCTCGTTTCGGCCTTTCGCGATAGTAGAGGGGATGACATTTACGATTGACGGCAAGCCCTACAGCTTTTCAAAGGAGGACGCCCCTTATGGAAGCCGGGAGCTTTTTAAGGGGGAAGCCGAGTCCATCGTCTTTGCCCCCGACCAGCCGGGAAAAGGGTTCCGCATCGTCTTCCCGTCCAAAATGTCTCTGTATATCAAGGAGGACCGATTGGAAAAAGACAAAGGAGACACATGGAAATACAGTGCACATATGCGCGTTTCTCCGCGAGGCGACGGAACCGTCGGGTTCCGTCTGGACATCCGCAACACCTCCGCCGAGTCGCTTAAAGCGTCTGACACTTTCGCCGGCGTAAATTTCTGGCAATCTGACCGTCTGCATGTGCCCGATTACGGCAAGTGCCGGAACCTGGCGCAGAATTCATCCTTTGAAGCTGGGCTCAGATACTATGCGCTTTTTAAAGTCTGGGCGAATTTCAAGAACAGGGGCAAACCTGTTTTTTCCGTGGACGAGAATGTCGCCAAATTCGGCAATAACAGTCTGATGATCAACGCGTTTAAAGGAGATGACACGGGTTATCTGAGCACTTTTGCGATCCCGGTGGTGGAGGGCAAGAAATACACGGTCAGTTTTTATGCGAAGGGTAATAAAAAAGGGCTCTGGATTAATACAAGGATAGTGACCGGGATATGGCTGGAATTTCCCAAGTCGCCCGGTTGCCATGCTCCCACCAATGACTGGACAAGGAACAGTTTCACCATTACCGCCCCGAACCGCGCTTTAACCTTTCTGATCCAGGCCGCTTATCATGGGGATGATCCCTCCGGGGAAGGCACGGTCTGGATAGACGGCTTGCAGATTGAGGAAGGAGACACGGCGACCGATTATGTTGAAAAGCCGCTCAGCAGTATTCTGCTGACCTCAAACCCCGACAATTTTTTGAGCGTTGATGACAAGAAGGTTGACGCACGGCTGAAAATCACCGCGCCGGCCAATACGGCCGGCAAGGTAACCTGCGGAATAGAGGATTTCTCTTACCGTAAAATATGGGAACAGGGCTTTGATTTCAAGACGGATGAGAAAGGGCTGGCGGTTGTCAGTCTGCCGCTGGAGGGGTTGCTGGGCAAGGGAATTTATGTTGTGCGCGCCGATTATGAACTGAGCAATGGATACAAGGATACCGATTACTACCGTATTTCCCGGATGGAGTTTTTGAAGAACACGCATAAAAACAAGGATATCTTTGCCACCAGTTCAGGCTGGACCGGCAGTTTGCGAGGCAAAGACCTGCTCAAGCGGCTGCGCGAGGTCGGGTTCGGTTCGGTGAACTATGGGCCGGGCGATTTGAGCAAGGAATATTTTGACGGGCTGGCCGAATACGGCCTAGCATTCAACATGGCGAGCATGCTCCATCAGGGCGGGAAACCCGTGTTGGAAGGGTTCCGTGAAATTGAGAGTGTTTCCCCTGAAATGGAGAAGAAGCTGGAGGATGCCTGTTATGAAAAGGCCAAGGCATATCCGTGGGTGAA
>Ga0247840_10003644_pt1 | contig 25722 bp, 19 predicted proteins | sample LaCruzMarch2015__FD_192404 | JGI IMG/M metagenome (GOLD analysis project Ga0247840, IMG submission 192404) | Freshwater microbial communities from meromictic Lake La Cruz, Castile-La Mancha, Spain - LaCruzMarch2015_17m | ecosystem: Environmental > Aquatic > Freshwater > Lake | place: Spain...
ATAACTGATTGGTAGTCAGCTATAAAGATACGAAATTTCAAGGTCTTTACCAAATAAAATATAACTTATTTTATTGATAATCAAATAATTATATCGCTATATAATTTTTGTCATGTACTAAAAATTATTACTCAAAAAATTAATTAGAGAAATATTTCTGCAATTAAAATTTATTTGGTACTTTTGTGGGTAAATTCCATAAGGAGTTAGTCATGCGGATTCATCCTTCAAAAATCAATTTAAAAAATTATAAATCAAAGTCTTACAACAATTAGTATGTAAGGTTAAACATTTCAATTTTATGGCCAAATATAAATTTATGACTGCCGAAGAGGCTGCAAGCATTGTAAACCACAACGACATTGTAGGTTTTAGCGGCTTTACACCTGCCGGAAGTCCAAAAGAAGTTCCTACCGCAATTGCAAAACGCGCCGAGGCATTTCATGCCGAAGGCAAAGAATTCAAGATTGGAGTTTATACAGGTGCTTCTACGGGCGATTCGCTGGATGGTGCATTGGCTCGTGCTAATGCTATTCTTTTCCGCACACCTTACCAATCGAACAAAGACCTTCGCACCGCACTCAACTGCGACCGTGCTCCTTATTTCGACATGCATCTTTCGGCTTTGGCGCCCCATTTGCGTTTTGGTTTTATGCCTCGCCCTACTATTGCCATTCTTGAAGCCTGCGATATAACACCTTATGGCGAAATTTATTTAACATCGGCAGTTGGCATTTCGCCAACAGTTGCTCATTTGGCCGATAAAATTATTATTGAATTAAACCACAATCATCCAAAAGAATTGCGCGGCTTTCACGATATTTTCGAACCGCTTGACCCACCGCACCGTTTGCCACTTACACTTATGACACCCTCTGACCGCATGGGCGTTCCGTATATCAAAGTTGACCCAAAGAAAATTATTGGTATTGTTGAAACATGGCGCGACGACGAAGTGGGTGGATTTACACCAACCGACGAAGTAACAGATAAAATTGGTCAGAATGTAGCCAATTTCCTTGCTGGTGAAATAAAAAGTGGCCGAATCCCAAAAGAGTTTCTTCCTATTCAATCAGGTGTAGGAAATATTGCCAATGCAGTAATGGCTTCATTAGGTGCAAACGACGAAATTCCATCGTTCGAAATGTATACCGAAGTAATTCAGGACTCAGTAATTGACTTATTGCGCAGCGGTAAAATTCGTTTTGCAAGTGGTTGTTCGCTGACTGTTACAACGCCTGTTTTAAAAGAAATTTATGCCGACATTGAGTTTTTCCGCAGCAAATTAGTGTTGCGCCCACAAGAAATGTCGAACAGTCCTGAGTTGGCACGTCGTTTGGGCTTGATAACCATTAATACAGCACTCGAAGCCGATATTTTTGGTAACGTTAATAGCACACATGTTATGGGTTCGAAAATGATGAATGGAATTGGTGGATCTGCCGACTTTACCCGCAGTGCCTATATTTCAATATTCACAACACCTTCAACAGCTAAAGGCGGACAAATTAGCGCTATAGTACCAATGGTAAGCCACGTTGACCAAAACGAACACTCGGTAAACATTATTATTACTGAACATGGTGTAGCTGATTTGCGTGGAAAATCGCCGATACAACGTGCCGAAGAGATTATCGAAAATTGCGTTGACCCTGCGTACAAAGAAATTCTACGCGGTTATCTCGCACTTTCGGGACCTTGCCACACGCCAACAAACCTGCATGCTTGTTTCGAAATGCATACCGAATTTATGAAATCAGGTAATATGCTTAATACCAGCTGGGAAGAGTACAAGAAATAGAAAAGAAGTTACAAGTAACGAGTTACAAATAAAAGTGCTGCTCTGAGTAAAAACTCAGGAGCAGCACTTATTGTAAAAGACACCTTAAAAAACTAATTTTCAAATTGTAAGTAAAAAGTGCAATCTGTTTTTATTTAATCCTATGCATCACTTGTTTCATGTATTGAAAAAAAATAATGACATATACGATAAACATAACGCCGAGTCCAAACAGAAAGTAAGCAAAATTGTTCATTGATTTCATAAGTTAAGTGGTTTGATGTTGAATAAAATGATTTTAGATAAAAAGGAATAAACAAACAGCGTGCCAGTTTTTAAGTTTTTATTAATTATTTACTGAGTTTTTGGAAGGAATAGGGTATAAAACTAAATATCAAGTGTGATATTTAATACCTATAACTCGTATGCTATCAGATTAATAAGAGTTTTAGGCAAGTATTCATTGACTATAAAAGTAATAATATTGATAAAGTATTTTGTATTTCAAAAAAAATACACTACTTTTGTACTCACAAAATAGCGCGGAGTGGAGCAGTGGTAGCTCGTTGGGCTCATAACCCAAAGGTCGTTCGTTCGAGTCGAGCCTCCGCAACTTAGGAAAAGGAAATTGTTATCATTAACAATTTCCTTTTTTTAATTTATAAAAGTCCAAAATATATCAACAAACAAGAGAATATATAAATTGTTTTTTGTAGTTTTGAACTTTGAAATATTTAATAAACCAATTCACAAAACTTTTTTATAGTACTTCATTCCAATATTGTAAGAAACAAATACATGAATAGTTTTAATCCCGAAAAAAAGATATCACTATAAATAATTGAATATGACTCAAATAAAACAACGTATAGCGCAATTGCGACAAGCGATGAAAAAGGCAGGCGTATCGGCTTGCATAATTCCCGGAACTGACCCACACGCAAGTGAATATATTGCTGATTACTGGAAAGAACGCGAATGGATTAGTGGTTTTGATGGTTCGGCGGGTACTGTGGCTTTTACACTCGAAAAAGGTGGATTGTGGACCGATTCGCGCTATTTTTTGCAAGGTCAAGAACAAATTGATGGCAGTGGAATTGATTTGATGAAGCAGGGTTTGCCCGAAACGCCAGAAATGATTGCATGGATTTGTTCTGAGCTGAAAGCCGGCGAACGTGTAGGAGTAAATGCACAAATGTTTTCGGTAAACGGCTATGCGGCTATGAAAAATGAGTTAACGGCAAATGGCATTCAATTAATTTCCATTGATTTAATTGCCGAAGTGTGGACAGATAAACCAGCATTGCCACTGAAGCCTTTTTATGTATTTGATACAAAGTATTCCGGACAATCGGCAGCCGATAAACTAACAGCTCTGCGAGCTGAATTAGCAAAATCGAATGCCGATTTTATGGCGCTTTCGGCACTCGACGATATTGCGTGGCTATTTAATATTCGTGGAAATGATGTGGCCTACAATCCGGTAGTTATTGCCTATTCGTTGGTTAGCAACAACAATGCAACTTTATTTATCGATACCGAAAAATTAACTATTGAAACAAAACAATATCTTGATAGTCAGGGCGTAATCACTGCTCCTTATTTGGATATTTACACCGCATTAAATGCTATTCCACACGGAAAATCGGTATTAATAGATGGCGCAAAACTCAATCAGTCGTTGAACGAAGCCATTCCGCTCAATACGCAACGCCGCAACCAAATGTCGCCGGTTTTTAAGTTGAAAAGTATTAAAAACGAAACAGAAGTTGCAGGAATTCGTTGGGCAATGGTGAAAGATGGTGTGGCACTTACACGCTTTTTCATGTGGCTCGAAACAAATCTGAATTCGGGCAAACTGACTGAAATGTCGATTGCAGAAAAATTATTTGAATTCAGGAAAAAGCAGGAGAATTTTGTAGGCGAAAGTTTTGGAACGATTGCCGGCTACAAAGGTCATGGTGCCATTGTGCATTACCGTGCCACCGAAAGTTCGGATGCAACTTTGAAAGCGGAAGGCATTTTGTTACTCGATTCAGGCGGACAATACCTCGACGGAACAACCGATATTACCCGAACGATTACACTTGGTGAAGCAACACGCCAACAAAAAAGCGATTTTACCTTGGTGCTTAAAGGCCATATAGCGTTGGCAAAAGCCATTTTCCCTTCCGGAACACGCGGTTCGCAGCTCGATATTTTGGCTCGTAAAGCATTGTGGGATATGGGATTGAACTACGGACACGGAACAGGACACGGCGTTGGTCATTTTTTGAATGTACACGAAGGACCACAAAACATACGCATGGATGAAAATCCTGCTGTGCTGCAACCCGGAATGATAATTTCTAACGAACCCGGCATGTATCGCACAGGCGATTACGGCATACGAACCGAAAATCTGATTCACGTAGTGCCGGCAGTAAATACGGAGTTTGGCAATTTCCTTGAATTTGAAACGCTAACTCTTTTCCCCATCGACCGTAACTTAATGGAAATAATGCTTATAAACGAGGAAGAGGGCGAATGGATTGACGATTATCACCGCAAAGTTTTTGAATCGTTAGCATCGCATTTAACCATCGAAGAGCAGGATTGGTTGAAAGAAAAATGTAAACCGATTTACGATTTGGTTTTTTGAAAAAACACAGGTACAAGAAAATATAACAAAAGAGCTTTTTGAACGCAAATAACGCAAATTTTCACAAAATTAATTGATTCTCAATTACATAAATTATTGAAAAATAAATATTTATGATTTGTGTTAATTTGCGGTTATTCGCGTAATTTGCGTTCCATTTTCTTTTCGACCCATCCTTTTCTAATTTACATTCTCCTTATTTTGTTGTATCTTTGCAAAAGGTTTTTTTTCACTGAATATATTTCAGTGTCATGGGTTCACATCTAACTTTATGAACTTTAAAAACTTTATGAACTTTATAAACAAAAAAAATGCACAAATCAGGTTTTGTAAATATAGTTGGCAACCCGAATGTAGGTAAATCTACCTTAATGAATGCTTTGGTAGGCGAGCGAATTTCAATTATTACGTCGAAAGCGCAAACCACACGCCATCGTATTTTGGGAATTGTAAACGGTGAGGATTTTCAGATTGTATATTCCGATACCCCTGGCGTACTGAAACCAAACTATCGTTTGCAAGAGTCGATGCTTAACTTTTCGCGCTCCGCACTTAGCGATGCCGATGTGTTGCTCTACGTTACCGATGTGTATGATTCGAACGAAAAAAATGCTGACTTTGTAGAAAAAGTAAGCCTCAACCCTGCCCCACTTATACTGATAATCAACAAAATAGATTTAATCGATGAGGAAAAGCTAATTCTGTTAGTTGAAAAATGGAAAGAACTTCTGCCTCGTGCTGAAATTTATCCCATCTCGGCTTTGGAAAAATTCAACATCGAACCGCTATTTAAACGCATAAAAGATTTACTCCCCGAGTCGCCGGCATTTTTCGACAAAGACCAGCTTACTGATAAGCCTGCTCGCTTTTTTGTTACCGAAATTATTCGCGAAAAAATTTTGACTAACTACGAAAAGGAAATACCGTATTCGGTAGAGGTGGAAGTAGAACAATTTCAGGAAGATGACAGGCTGATACGTATAAACGCTATCATTTATGCCGAGCGCGATTCCCAAAAGGGAATTATAATCGGACATGGAGGTAAATCACTTAAAAAAGTGGGTACAGAAGCCCGCAAAGATTTGGAAGTTTTCTTCGACAAAAAGGTTTTTCTCGAACTTTTTGTAAAAGTTGAAAAAGACTGGCGCAACAAAGACAATAAACTCAAAAGCTTTGGTTATCAATTGGATTAAAGCATGACGGGCAGCACAAAACAACAAAGCTGGGTTCACTATTTATTGCTGCTCACAGGAATTTTATGCATTTCGTGGTCGGCAATTTTAGTAAAACTAGCCGATGTAAGTGGTTTAGGTTCTGCCTTTTACCGCATGTTTTTTGGCACGCTCGGCATTATTCCCATTTGGCTCTATTTCCGCAAACCACTTACCGACCGCAAAGGAATTTGGATAGCCATAATTTGCGGTGTACTTTTCGCCTCCGATATTGCACTTTGGAACACATCTATTCTACTTTCAAAAGCCTCCGTATCAACACTTTTAGCTAATTTAGCTCCAGTTTGGGTGGGAATAGGTTCACTCCTATTTATGAGCGAAAAGCCCGGAAAAATATTCTGGATTGGCACAATTATTTCAACTATTGGTGTAGGAATAATTGTAGGGATTCGAAGTGTTTCAGACCTTTCGCTCACTACCGGAAATATCCTATCCATTATTGCCAGCGTATTTTACGGCGCTTATTTACTTACTGTTCGCAAGGGCAGAGTAGGATTGGATACATTCAGCTTTACAACCATTTCGATGGTGACAAGTACAGTAGTTTTAGGCATTATTTGTTTGTTAACTAATACACAATTAACCAGTTACAGTTCCAATTCCTGGCTATTTCTGGTTATTCTCGGACTTATTCCGCAAGTTATAGGTTGGCTTTCTATCAATCAGGCATTGGGACATATAAAACCTACAGTAGCATCGGTAAGTTTGCTCAGTCAGTCCGTTTTTACAGCCATTTTTGCTTATTTTGTTATAGGCGAAACACTTACTATCAGCGAGTTATCTGGAGCAGTGCTGGTGCTTAGCGGTATTTATTTAGTCAATCGAAAAGAATAAGATTTTATAGTCCTGCAATAATTCCAACAGCCTTTTCGGCAGCCTTCCCTTTTCCATATAAATCAAGACTAAAATCGGACTTTTTGGAGTTGAAGTAAGAATAAGCCTCGTAGAGCAACTGTGTGTTACTCCCCACCAATCGGTTATAATCGTGGTGAATTAACTCTACCCACTCGGTTTGTTCGCGAAGAGTAATGCAGTGTTTACCAAAAAAGAAAGCTTCCTTTTGTACGCCACCACTATCTGTAATAACCATATCACAATTTTTGAGCAGCATAATCATATCAAAATAACCCACAGGGTCGATAATTGTAAAATCGGGCAAACTGTAATTTTGAGCTAAAATATTTCGTGTGCGTGGATGCAAGGGCACAACCACCTGTACATGTTTGTTAATTTCAGTTAGACCATCTATAATTTGTTTCAAATTTTCGGGATTATCCGTATTTTCTTGTCGATGAATGGTAGCCAATACAAATTTTCTTACTCCAATTTTTCGAATAATATCCGACTTTAGCTGCGCCTTTTCTGTATAATACAAGGCTGCATCTTGCATAACATCTCCGTTTTTTACAATTTTAATCGGCATGTTTTCATAACCTTCACGTTTCAGATTTTCAACAGCTGTATCAGTTGGACAAAACAGCACATTCGAAATTCTGTCGGTAAGTATTCGGTTAATCTCTTCGGGCATTTTCATATTATATGAACGCAAGCCGGCTTCCACATGAATAACCGGAATGTGTAGCTTTGAAGCTGCCAAAGCCCCGGCAAGTGTTGAATTGGTATCGCCAAAAACCAATACGCCTTCCGGTTTTTCAATCTGCAAAACCTTTTCGATACCTTCGAGCATTCTACCTGTCATTGCACCATGCGAAACACCATGAATATCAAGCTGATATGCTGGCTTTGGTATTTCCATCTCGTCGAAAAATACATCCGACATATTCGCATCGAAATGCTGACCGGTATGTATAATTTTTTCGTTAATACCCTGCAATTGGAACTGACGACTTAGCGTAGCTGCTTTAATAAACTGTGGTCGAGCGCCTACAATAGTAATTATTTTTTTCATTTTTTTCGAGATTAAAGAACCAAGAGCCTAATATACAAAGACTTAAGATTCAAGTATATTTACCAATTGCGATGTTAAATTTTTTCGTGAATATTTTTCAAATGAAGTAGAATCAATATTTAAACTTCCTTCTTTGTATTTTTTGTAATAATTGAGAATGACTTTTTTTGTGTGTTCAGCATCTTCGAAGCCAACCATTTCGCCAGCCAAAGTTTCATTTAACACTTTTGCCACATCGCCATCAGCAGGACCTACAGCAAAAATTGGTCGTTTGGCTGCTAAGTACTCAAAAAACTTGCCTGTAAGTATTCCTTTGGCATTATTCGAATTATTTATTAGCAGTAGCAGCACCTGCGATTGTTGTTGCTTTTGTATGGCTTCGGTATGAGTTAAGTAGTTAATTTTTTCCACATTGTCCAAAAGTCCGTTTTTCGTAATATCGCTAATTACCGAAAAATCTGTTTTTCCAACTAAGCAAATTTGTAAATCAGTTTTAAATAGAGGGTTTTGCAAACACAATTCGCCCAGAACTTTCCATAAAATTATTGGATTACGGGCAGCATTAAGCGTGCCTATGTGCGCTAACGAAAATTTTTCATCAAGGGCTACGTTATCAACTGAAGTATCGTCATCATCGTATCCATTAGTAATAATTTCCAAACTTTTTGGAGTCAACAGTTCAAACTCATCTTTCATTCCATTTGATACAACAATTACATTATCAGCACTCTGAATTACTTTTCTCTCCATTGCTCGATGTAATTTGTCAGCAAAAAAAGTTAAATTTAAATCGGCATAAAAGTCAATATTTGTCCAAGGGTCACGAAAATCAGCTATCCATTTTAAAGAAGGAAACCGTTTCTTCAAACCCAAACCTATTAAGTGCATCGAATGTGGTGGCCCAGTTGTAATAATAGCATCAATATTATTTACTTCGATATATTTTGTAAGAAAATTTACTGAAGGCCGAATCCAAAATTTGCGTGGGTCGGGAATTAGAAAGTTGCCTCGAATCCAGATGGATAATTTTTCCATAAAACCCGATTTTTTATTTTCCGAAATAAAACCGGCATTGATTTGTTCCCCCTTTTTGCCAAGCAAATTACGATAAATGTTGTAAGGCTCCCAAATTGGTTTTTTAACAACCACTACATCGCTTGGAATATCGCTCGCAAAAGAGAAATCTTCTGAAGGATATTCGGGGTTTTCGGGTGTATAAATCACTGGTTCCCAGCCAAAACCGCGTAGATATTTGGTAAATTTTACCCAGCGCTGCACACCTGCTCCACCACTCGGAATCCAGTAATATGTAATTATAAGCACCTTTTTCATTGAAGACCTAATTGGATGTAAAAAGCTTTCCTTTTTTTATTTATCGAATACAAAGATATAATTTTAGGTCGGAACTTAAAAATACAAACAATTTAGACACCACAAAGAATTATGTTGCGTGTAAAAAAACAATTAAAAAACTACAGAATTATTTAAAACTAATTGCCTTCGCAAGTTGTTTGAGTTTCATAAAAAGAAAATATGCTCCGCGAAATACGAAAACAGTACAAAACAGCTTCATTAAACGAAAGCGAAGCCGACAAATCGGCAATTATTCAATTCGGCAAATGGCTTGACGACGCCCTTAGAAGCGCCGAGATTGAGCCTACAGCTATGGTTATTTCTACTGTCGATGAGCAACTTCAACCTCATTCAAGGGTTGTTTTACTCAAAGAATTTGACAAAAACGGGCTGGTGTTTTTTACAAATTATGATAGTAATAAAGGGCAACAAATAGCAGCAAATAATCGGGTTGCAGTATTGTTTTTTTGGGAAACCTTGGAGCGTCAAGTGCGTATTACGGGCAAAGTTGAGAAAGTCCCCGAAGCGGTCTCTGTTGATTATTTCAACTCCCGTCCGCTCGATAGCCGCATTGGAGCTTTTACCTCGCCTCAAAGTAAAGTAATTGAGAGTAAAGAATTTTTAGAAAACCGATTTAAAGAAATAAAACAACAATATGGCGAAAATATCCCTAAACCAAATCAATGGGGCGGTTTTCGAGTTATCCCCGATACATTCGAGTTTTGGCAAGGCCGACCTAATAGACTTCACGATAGACTTTTTTACAAAATATCGGAAATGGACAAATGGGAAATGGCACGTTTAGCCCCCTGAATATTTACAGCCAAGTATGTCGTTGTCATTAAGCGTGAAAACTATCTTTTCAGTCTTTCTTTTTTAGCTACTTTGCCAATTCGGTCGAGGTTGTTAGTGTTGATTTTTTCTTCCACAATGGCATCGAGCACTGCAACGGCAGTCATGTTTACAATATCACTCACCGAACTTTCTACGTCGAGAATGTGTACGGGCTTATTCAATCCCATTTGGATTGGTCCTATAGATTGAGCTAATCCCATTTCAATAAGCATTTTGTATGCCGTATTTGCCGAACTAAGATTAGGAAAAATAAGCGTATTTACATTTTTTCCGGCAATTTTCGAAAACGGAAATTTTCTATCGCGTAGTTCTTTGTTAAATGCAAAAGTAACTTGCATTTCGCCATCTACAAGCATATCAGGATAAGTTGTGTGCAAAGTTTCCACCACTTGATGTACACTTGCCGGACTTCCGGTTTTGTCAGATCCAAAGTTGGAATACGAGAGCATAGCCATTACCGGATCGTGAGCAAAAAACTTCACGGTATCGTGTGTTAATTTGGCAATGTCAATTAAAGCTTCTGTTGTTGGGTGTCTGTTGAAGAGGGTATCGGCGAGGAAAAATGTACCTTTTTTGGTAATCATAATGTGCATGGCGCCAATGTGTTTAGTGCCTTCGCGAATTCCAATAACGTCTTTGGCAGCCTGTACCGTATCGGCATATTTTGTATAAACGCCTGTAATAAGTGCATCTGCTTGTCCGGTTTCAACCATCATCATACCAAAATAATTGCGCTCATACATTTTTTCGAACGCTTCGTCGAAGGTCATTCCTTCGCGACTGCGTTTTTCGGCTAATATTTGTGCAAATTTAGCTCTTCGATTTTCTTCGCGATCGTGACGAAGGTTTACAATTTCAATTCCTGTAAGATCAATGTCATTTTCGGCAGCAATATTGGCAATTTTTTCTTCGTTACCTAATAACACCGGAAAACAAATTCCTTCTTGAAGTGCTAATTCAGCCGCTTTTAGCATATTTATATGGTTCGATTCGGAGAAAACAACACGTTTTGGATTCTGACGTGCCATATCGTAAAAATGGCGTAGCATTTTATTATCACTACCCATTATTTCGTTCAATTTAACATTGTATTCGTCCCAGTTGGTAATTACTTTGCGGGCAACACCCGATTGGATAGCTGCTTTGGCAACTGCAGGTGCTACAATGGTAAGCAGGCGGGGATCTAAAGGTTTTGGAATAATATAATCTGTTCCAAAACTTAATCTTTTGAGATTATAAGCCGCATTTACTACATCGGGAACTGGCTTTTTGGTGAGCTCGGCAATGGCGCTTACAGCCGCAATTTTCATTTCTTCGTTAATACATTTGGAACGCACATCCAATGCACCTCTAAAAATGTAAGGAAATCCAATTACATTGTTAATCTGGTTGGGATGGTCGGAGCGACCTGTTGCAAAAATAATATCCTTGCGGGCAGCCATAGCATCATCGTACGAAATTTCAGGATTTGGATTTGCCAAAGCAAACACAATTGGATTTGCATTCATCGATTGTACCATTTCGATGGTGAGCACACCTGCAATCGAAAGCCCCAAAAACACATCCGAACCTTCTACTGCTTCAGCCAATGTGGTGATTTTGCGTGTGGTAGCAAAGGGTTTTTTGCGCGAATTCAAATCGGTGCGTTCCATATTAATAACACCTTTCGAATCGACCATTACGATGTTTTCGAGCTTTGCACCAAGCATCATATATAATTGTGTACAGGAGTTCGCTGCTGCACCTGCACCATTTACAACTATTTTTACGTCCTCAATTTTTTTACCAACTAATTCTAATGCATTAATAAGACCTGCCGACGAGATGATAGCTGTGCCGTGCTGATCGTCGTGCATAAGTGGAATGTCGAGTTCGGCTTTAAGACGTTCTTCAATTTCGAAACATTCCGGCGCTTTAATATCTTCGAGATTTATGCCACCAAAAGTAGGTGCAATAGCTTTTACTACCTGAATAAACTTTTCTGGATCAGTTTCGTTCACTTCAATGTCAAATACATCTATACCAGCAAATATCTTGAATAACAAACCTTTACCTTCCATAACAGGTTTTCCTGCAAGTGCTCCAATGTTACCTAAACCAAGCACAGCAGTACCATTCGAAATTACAGCTACAAGGTTGCCTTTAGAGGTGTATTCGTAAGCAGCGTTGGGGTCTTTTTCTATTTCCAAACAAGGCTCAGCCACTCCCGGCGAATAAGCCAATGATAAATCGCGTTGAGAACTATACGGCTTTGTTGGGATAACTTCAATCTTGCCTGGTTTTCCCTGTGAGTGATAAAGAAGCGCATCTTCCCGTGTTGTTTTTGCCATTTTTTTGTGTAAATAAATGATTAATACTATGTTGAGTGAATTATATGCGTGTTTACTATTGAATTGTTGCAAATTTACAAATTATACTGTCAATATAGTTATTTATTTGCAATATTTAGTACAAAATATAATTTTCAAAATAGCCAAAGAGTAGCGTAGATGAGGTAAAAAAATATTTTGCTAAATTAGAGCTAAAAAATTTTTACCTTTGCAAACCGAAATATATATAAAAGATGAAAATACTTGTTCTTGGTGCCGGAAAAATGGGCACTTTTCTTACTGACGTGTTGTGCATTCAGCATGAAGTTGCACTTTTTGATACCGATCCTCGAAGGTTGCGTTTTGTTTTCAATACTTTGCGTATGACCGAATACGACGAAATTGCGGCATTTGAGCCAGAATTGATAATCAACTGTGTAACATTGAAATACACTATTGCAGCTTTTGAAAAAATAGTACCTTATTTACCCAAAAACTGTATTATTTCGGATATAGCCTCTGTGAAAACTGGATTACAAGCATACTACGAAAGCACAGGTATGCGTTATGTTTCTACGCATCCCATGTTTGGACCCACATTCGCAACGCTCGATAATTTAAGTACGCAAAGTGCTATTATTATTTCGGAATCGGATCATTTGGGAAAAGCATTTTTCAAAGATTTATATGGTTCACTTCGGTTGAAAATTTTTGAATATAGTTTTGACGAACACGATCAAACTATTGCTTATTCATTGTCTATTCCCTTTGCTTCAACTTTGGTTTTTGCCTCGGTGATGGTTCCTCAGGAGGCTCCAGGTACTACTTTCAAACGCCACATGGATATTGCTAAAGGTTTGCTTGGTGAAGAAGATTACTTGCTCTCTGAAATTTTATTCAACCCTTACACGCACAATCAAGTCGAAAAAATCAGGGCTGAATTAAAAACGCTACTCGAAATTATTGACCAAAAAGACACCGAAGCAATGCAAGGATTTTTGAAGAAGGTAAGAGGGAATATTGCTTGAAAATTTAGCGTGGGGTTGAAACCCCACGCTGACAAATCGGTCGTCGCTATGCGACTTTGGGAAATGTTTATTAAGTTTATGGTTTACAGCTTTCGCAGATTTGATGGGTTGTGGATTTGCGACTTTGGGAACAAATTCGTTATTTATTTGTTAATTTGTTAAATACACACACTAAATTTACAAAAACAATGGATTATCTTCTTATTCTTGCTGGTTTTGCAGTGCTTATTGCAGGCGCACATTATTTGGTTGATGGCGCTTCGGGCTTGGCAAAACGTTTTAATGTACCCGATTTGGTTATTGGGCTAACCATAGTAGCTTTTGGTACTTCGGCTCCCGAATTAGTGGTGAATATTATTGCTACATTGAGCCCAGATACCACCGACATTGCTTTAACAAATATCATTGGTAGCAATATGGTAAACCTTTATTTTATTCTGGGTTTTGCTGCACTTGTTTATCCTATCCAATCTCAAAAAAGTTCTCGACGATTTGATATGCCTCTTAATTTATTAACAGCCGTAGTTGTAATGCTTCTGTTGTGGGGTATGAGTGGCGAATTAAACAGAGCTGGTGGATTTATTTTGTTGCTGTTCTTTATCTGGTTTATGACCGTTGTAATTCGTAAAGCTATTACACATCCCGAAGATGTTGTAGAAGAGGGATTTAAACCAGTAAAAATTTGGCTGGCATTAATAATGATTGTTGGTGGATTGGGAGCATTAATTGGTGGTGCTCAACTTATTGTACCTTCAGCAACGCGAATTGCCGAAGCTATGGGTATCAGTCAAGCAATTATCGGACTAACTATTGTTGCCATTGGAACTTCGTTGCCTGAACTTGCTACATCTGCCGTAGCTGCATTCAAGAAAAATTCGGATATTGCATTAGGTAATGTATTGGGTTCTAATATATTCAATGTGTTTTTTATTTTGGCTACAAGTGCTATTATTCGACCATTGCCAGCATATACCAACATTTATTACGATCTTGCATTCACTGCTTTGGGAAGTTTGTTTCTTTTGATAGTTGTTTATACAAATAAATCGCACAAAATTACCCGAACTGCAGGCGCTTTATTAGTTTTGGGTTATGTGGGTTATATCAGTTGGGTTCTTTTTAAATAATATTTTTTGTAGAAAGCGTTAAATAAAAAAGGCAAAACCACAAATTAAACTGCTGGTTTTGCCTTTTTTTATGTACGTAAATTTTACTATTTTTCGTTTCGCTTTTGAACGTTGTAAAAAATCTTCATTTGATTTCCTAAAATTTTCGTAAATCCTTTAACATCGTCGGCACTCCAAGCGCGGTTTATTTCGCCATATTCGCCAAAGTCAGTTTTCATTAAATCGAACGTACTATCCACGCCTACAAGCGTATAGCTATACGGGCGGAGTTTTATAATTACTGTCCCGGTTACGTTTTGTTGCGAACTTTGCAGAAACTGTTCCATGTCGCGCATTACTGGCTCAAGGTATTGTGCTTCGTGCAGAAACATGCCATACCAATTACCTAACTGCTCTTTCCAATATTGCTGCCATTTAGAGAGCGTGTGTTTTTCGAGCATTTTATGGGCGTTAATTATCAAAAGTGGTGCAGCGGCTTCGAAACCTACACGTCCTTTTATGCCAATAATGGTGTCACCAATATGCATGTCGCGACCAATGCCAAATTTGTTTGCAATGTCCTCTAATTGATTAATAAGCAATACTTTATTTTCATTCGTTACACCGTTTACCGCTGTAATTTCGCCCTTTTCGAATGATATAGTTACCGTTTCTTCGTCTTGTTTTTCAACCTGACTTGGATAAGCTTCTTCGGGTAGCGTTTGGTCTGATTTCAGCGTTTCTTTTCCGCCAATCGAAGTTCCCCACAAGCCTTTGTTGATAGAGTATTCCATTTTGGTAAAATCGGCCACAAAACCATGCTCTTTGAGGTAGTTAATTTCGTATTCACGAGTAAGAACCAAATCGCGAGTAGGAGTCAAAATTTTTATTTCGGGTGCAATAACATCAAAAGTCAAGTCGAACCGTACTTGGTCATTTCCTGCTCCAGTGCTGCCGTGAGCTACATAATCGGCGCCAATTTCTTTGGCATAATGGATAATGGCCAATGCTTGAAAAATCCGTTCGGAACTTACAGAAATAGGATAAGTGCCATTGCGAAGCACATTACCAAACACCATGTATTTGATACTTTTTTCGTAATATTCTTGCGTTACATCAAGTGTAACGTGCGAAGCTGCACCTAAACGATAGGCTTTATCTTCAATTACTTTTAATTCGGCTTCGCTAAATCCACCTGTATTTGCCACTGCGGTGTGTACTTCATATCCTTTTTCTTTGGCTAAATACATAGCACAGAAGGATGTATCTAATCCTCCACTAAATGCCAATAATACTTTTTGTTTCATATAGTTCAAAAATCAAGCCCCCTAAATCCCCCTTCAGGGGACTTTAAGAGATATTACTACTGCTTTATTGTTTGTTTTTTATAAATACTTTTTTATTAAGTCCCCTGAAGGGGGATTTAGGGGGCCTTTGTTGCTTCATCTTTTGCAGGATCAAACAGCATACCTGTGCAAAGGCAGTGTTTGCGGTAGGTGCGTTGAAGTATGTCGTAGTTCACGCAACTTTGGCAGCCTTTCCAAAACGATTCATCGTCGGTAAGTTCGGAAAATGTAACTGGTTTATAACCCAATTCTGAATTTATTTTCATAACAGCTAAGCCGGTAGTAAGACCAAAAATCTTTGCATTAGGGTAGCGTTGGCGCGACAATTCAAATGCTTTACGTTTTATTTTCTTGGCTAAACCTTGCCCACGGTATTTATCTACAACTATAAGTCCCGAGTTGGCAACAAACTTTTTGTTTCCCCAAGTTTCGATGTAGCAAAATCCGGCAAATTCATCACCAGCTAAAGCAATAATCGCTTTTCCTTCTCTCATTTTTTGCTCCACATATTCAGGCGAGCGTCGAGCAATACCTGTACCGCGCACTTTGGCAGCGGTTGCGATGGTATCCAAAATAGTTTCAACATATTCCAGATATTTTTCGTCAGCAATTTGTACCGTTATAGTATCAACGGTATAGTTTGTATCCATCTCTTAAATTTCCTTTTTTTGAATAATGCCAGTTAAGGCTTCCAGATTCTCAATTCTCAGCAAAAGTATTCCGCATCATTTGCAAAATGTCATCTCGTGTTATGCCTTCGCGCGGTATTACCAAAATGGTATCGTCGCCGGCAATGGTACCAAGAACTTCGTCGGTTGCTTTGTTATCAATATCCCAAGCAATGGCACTGGCATATCCCGGTTTCGTTTTTACAACAGCCAGTTGTCCCGAAAATTCGATACTTAGCACTGCTCCGTACGAAATAGTTGGATTGGCAGTAGGCTGAACAGCAAGTGGTTTGTTGTAAACCGGTAATACATATTTATACAATCCGTTGGAAAGTGGTGTTTTTGCAACTTTTAATAATTTTAAATCGCGCGAAAGAGTTGCTTGTGTTACATCGCATTGCCTTTCGATAAGCAGTTTAAGCAGCTCTTCCTGACTACCTACTACTTTCGATCGAAGAATTTCTGAGATTACCTGCAATCGGTTTCGTTTGTTTTTCATTTCGTAAAATCGTGTGTTTTAGTTACTAATATATTTCTAAAAATGCATATTTCAGCAGAAATATTGCATAAATATATAATTAGCTTGCAAATATACGGTAAATATTCCATTTGTGCAATATTGTGCATAAAAACGAACACGAAAACATTCAATTTGCATATTTATTGTATTTTATTACATATTTCATTCTTGAATTTTTGTATATAAATAGTATCTTTGCAATAAAAAAATGTGAAAACAGAACTGCAAACTACATCCGACGGCTCACATACTTTGTATGTACCCGAAATTGACGAAACATATCATTCTACGCATGGTGCCATACAGGAATCGTCACATATTTTTATACATACAGGGTTGCAGCAGTGTAAAAAACAACGTTTAAATATCCTTGAAATAGGATTTGGCACCGGATTAAATGCTTTTTTAACAGCTATTGAAGCCGAAAAATCAGGGCAGGAAATTCACTACTATGCACTCGAAAAATTTCCCCTGCCCTTCGAGAAAGCCCTTCAACTCAATTATAGTCATCGGATTTCAAGCAATAATACAAATGTTTTATTTGAAAAAATTCATAATGCTGAATGGGAGATTGATGTTAAAATTACCAACCACTTTATTTTGAAAAAATTGCAATACGATTTTACCACTTACCAACCCGATACAACTTATGATGTGATTTATTTCGATGCCTTTTCGCCCGAAAAACAGTCCGAAATGTGGACTGAAGAGCAGTTTCAAAAAATCTATACCGCTTGTAATCAAGGTGCAATTCTAACCACTTATTGCGCCAAAGGAGTTGTCAGGCGCACGCTGCAAGCAGTTGGTTTTAAAGTAGAACGACTGCCTGGCCCTCCTGGAAAACGGGAGATACTACGTGGCATTCGATGAATATGAGGTTTTAAACTCTTTGAATACTATTGTGCTTTGGCAATTATTTTCAGCCTAAAAATCCTTTATCAATTTTGCAACATTTCTTTGAAAATAATGAACATAAGTTCAATTGGTTTGTTTTATTTTCATTACAATAGAAAAATATACTTAGTCTATTAAATATACAATAATTCTATATCTGTATTATCAATATCTGTTTGCTCTATAAATAAATTTGTAGTTACTTTGCACTATCAAATAAATGAACATATATTCATGTTTAATTAAATAACTATTAATTTTATAAAAATAAAAAACAGTATGGAAACAAATGAAATTATCTCAATGCCACGTATTGGCGACAAAGCTCCTTCTTTTAAAGCAGTAACAACTCAGGGCAACATCAATTTTCCCGAAGATTATGCTGGTAAATGGTCAATCCTTTTCAGCCACCCAGCCGATTTTACACCGGTTTGTACTTCCGAATTTATGACATTTGCATCGATGCAAAGTGATTTCGATGCACTGAATACGCAATTAGTTGGACTTTCGGTAGATGGATTGTACAGTCATATTGCTTGGTTGCGTACCATTAAAGAAAAAATTGAATACAAAGGAATGAAAAATGTGGAAGTTAATTTCCCATTGATTGAAGACATTACCATGGAAGTGGCTAACAAATATGGTATGATGCAACCTGGCGAAAGCAATACCAAAGCAGTTCGTGCCGTATTTTTTATCGACCCAAAAGGAATAATTCGCGCTATGATTTATTACCCACTTTCGTTAGGTCGTAATTTCGACGAACTGAAACGTGTAATTATTGCCTTACAAACAGCCGACAACTTTGGAGTAGCCATGCCAGCCGATTGGCGTCCGGGCGATGCCGTGATTGTTCCTCCAGCAGGTTCGTGTGGTGTAGCCAAAGACCGCATGGAAGGCAAAGAAGAAGGCGTAAAATGTTACGACTGGTTCTTCTGTACCAAAGAATTATCGAAAGAGAAAGTAGAAGCCGAATTAGGCAAAAAATAAGTTTTTTGATTCGTTTTTTTTGATTGATTGTAGGCGGAGTGGGAAACCATTCCGCTTTTTAATATTTTCAGAAATTTTACCTGTAAAAAAAAATATATATTTTTGCAACGGGAAAAATTTGTTGCTCGAATAGCTGCCTTTAGTCTCAACGTTAGAAATAATACTGAATGAAAGAAGAAAACTACCTGCTTTCGGAATTAAAAAAAAGCAATGAAGTGGCATTTACAATGCTATTCAGGAGCTATTATACCGATTTAGTACAATTTGCAGGTCACATATTGTATGATAAAAATCGTTGCGAAGATATAGTTCAGAATATATTCCTTAAAATCTGGTCGGAACGAGAAACATTAAGTATTGAAACTTCTTTAAAATCATTTTTGCTTAAATCTGTTCAAAATGCATGTTTGGACGAAATCAGGCACCAGCAAGTTATCCGCACTCATGAATCATATTCAGAATCTGTATTCGAAATTGACGAAATGATTGATACCGAGAATTATGTTTTATTTTCAGATTTGAACGAACACGTAAATCTTGCAATTTCGAAATTACCTGCCACCTATCGCGAAGCTTTTGAGTTAAATCGATTTAGAGGCCTAAAATACAGGGAAATAGCAGAAAAACTTCAGGTTTCTGAACGAACAGTTGAAGTGAGAATTGGAAAAGCTCTTAATTTATTGCGAATGTATTTAAAGGAATACTTAATTAGTATATTAGTGCTGTTTTTATTAAAAATATTACTTAAATAATTGTGGTAAATGATTTGATAAACGTCGTTTTATATAAGGTATAAATACAGATTACAATGAATACAGAAGAACAAATTGAAATAATTATTGCAAAATACTTATCAAAAAAAAGTAACACCAAAGAGAAAGAAATTCTTTTTGCTTGGCTGAATGTAAGTGAAGAAAATAAAAAGCATTTTTTACACATTCAAAATATCTGGCATGTATCTAATCCTGCTTTTAAGTCCGAGGACATTGACACTGATAAAGCATATACAAGGATTTTACGAAACATGAATAACCAAAAATCGAACGTTCCCAAAAAAGAGTCTAAAATGCTGGTTTGGTGGCAAAAAGTAGCTGCGATACTTTTAATTCCTATACTTGCATTTACAATTTATCAAAACACAAAAGGCTTGCTTCCTCATGAGCTTACTGCTTATCAGGAAATCACATCTCCTTTGGGTATGAAATCGGAAGTTACCCTTCCCGACGGTTCGATTGTATGGCTCAACTCGGGCAGCAAACTGAAATATCCACTTCAATTCAATTCAAAAAAACGTGAAGTTTATCTTTCGGGTGAAGCTTACTTTGAGGTACAGTCGGACAAATCTCACCCATTTATCGTCTCTACACAAAATTTAAGTGTTGTAGCAACTGGCACAATTTTTAATGTAGAGGCTTACTACAACGATACCATTTCAGCAGTTACACTTTTAGAAGGAAAAGTTGGTCTTGATTTAAACAAGAATGTAAGCAAAAATCTACTACCAAATCAGCGATTTATTTATAATACAAAAACAAATAAAGCTTTTATTGAAAAAACGGATGCTAACTCATGGTGTAAATGGAAAGATGGTATATTAGCTTTCAGAAATGAACCATTAGAAGATGTTTTTAAAAGAATTGGAAGAAATTATAATGTAGATATACTAATTAAAGACAAGAAGGTGGCAAAACAAATGTATCGCGCAACTTTTGAGGGCGAATCATTGGACGAAATTTTGCATTTACTAAAACTATCGGCACCCATAAAATATAAACGCATTGCCAGAGAACAGCTTGAAAATTATAAATTTAAAAAAGAAATTATCGAGGTATATAGTTCAAAATAAAAAGCTTAAATAAAAAATTCAAGAATCTCGCATACTTTTTTTTAAAATTGTATGTGGGATTTTTTTTTTGATTCGTCGTTATCTTGAAATCAAATATTCAACGGTTATATTCGTTGTTAAAAAAATCCTTTAATCAAAATTCTAAAAAAAAATGAAAAGAAATTACTCTCCTCCCCATTGAAATGATTTTCGACATTTCGCTCTACTGTTAAATTATAAACAATAAATTAATTTCTAAAAAAATGCGTATGAAATCATCATTAATTTTTAAATCAAAATTTGTGCATGCAGCAAGTTTTGGCAATTTAGTTTCTAAATTTGCCATAGCGTTGTTTGTTATGCTTTTTTCGCAATCTATCCAGAATAAGGCTTTGTCGCAAAACACAGCTTTGACGCTGAATATGAAGAATGTTACTATCGAAAGTGTACTGAACACGATTGAAACGAAAACACAATACCGCTTTTTGTACAACAAAGAGTTGGTGGATGTAAGTCAAAAAATCTCGATTTCGCTTAATAATGCTGAAATAAATGCATCGTTGAACGAGATTTTTAAAGGTACAGGTATAACTTACACTATAAATGGAAAACAAATTGTACTCAACAAACAAGATGCTAAAAGTGTAACCGGTACTGTAACCGACGAAAACGGGGAACCTATTATTGGAGCAAGTGTATTGGTAAAAGACACCAAAAAGGGTACAATTACAAACTACGAAGGAAGTTTCTCGTTGGATACCGATGCTAATGTTGTTTTGGTAATATCTTATATTGGATATACTTCGAAAGAAATCAAACTCAACGGACAATCCCATATTAATGTGAAATTGGAAGAAGACACGCAAAATCTTGACGAAGTAGTGGTAGTTGGTTATGGAACCCAAAGAAAAAAAGACTTGACAAGTTCAATTGCAACAATTGGAGCAGCCGAAATTGCTAACCAAACTGTATCAAATGCAATGTCTTCAATTCAAGGTCGCTTAGCTGGCGTACAAATTACAAATAGTGGATCACCTGGAAGTACTCCATCTATTGTGATTCGTGGAACAGGTTCAATTTACAGTTCAAATCCGTTGTATGTAGTTGATGGTGTAATTGTAAATGATATAAGCTATCTTGGTCCAAACGATGTAGAATCGATGTCAGTTCTGAGAGATGCTTCAGCATCAGCTATTTATGGTGTGCAAGCTGCTAATGGTGTAATACTCGTAACTACAAAAAGAGGTACAAAAGATGGAAAAACAAAAGTGTCTTTCAACTCATATGTGGGTCAGAAAAAAGCTTCCCAGCTTATGCAAATGGCTAATACTTCGGAGTGGATTACTCTGTGGAATGAGCGAATGGATTTTGATGGAAGTGCTGCCAGTTTAGCTAAAAAATTAGATCCAACTCTTGCATGGGCAAATACAAGATGGTTTAATGAAGTTTTATCATCAAGTATTACTGATAGCGAAGATATAAATATTCAAGGAGGAAATGATAAATCAATATATAATATTGGACTTAATCATCTTACTGACAATGGATTAATAAAAAATGATAATTATTCAAAAAGTTCAATGCGTGCCAATTATGAGATTAAAGTAAATAAAAGCATAGATGTAGGGATGAGTTTGGTAGTTTCTGCTACGAAATCAAATCCTGCTCCAGGAGGTTTACTCTTAGATGCATTCAGAGCTATTCCACTTTTTGCTCCTATGAGTAACGATTCAACTTATACTGACCCAACCACAATTAATGGCTTTGTGCCAGAAATACAACCTAATCCCTCTGCAAAATTATTTTATAATCATCAGTGGGCAAACAATGTTAATGCTTTTGCAAATGCTTTCGTCAATCTGAAATTATTGAAGAATATTGAATTGAAATCTATAATTGGGTTTAATCCATCCTATGGAAATTCTATTAATTATAGCCCCAAATATCAAGTTAGTGCGAATATAAAAAATGCTACAAGTAATATCTCAAAAAATAGTTATAATAATTTGACATATTCTTGGGATAATACACTCACATACTCAAATTCATTTAAAAATAGTCATAATTTTAAAATAATGCTAGGATCTACTTACAGAGAGACTACTACAAATTATTTATCAGGAACTGCTACTGATATTGTAGAAATTCCTGAAATTAATTCGAGCTATCTTTTCTTAACAATTGGGAAAGCAAGTGCAACTTCAACAATTATTGCTTCAGATGGTGGCTCAAAAATAGTTCAAATTGGTTACATGGGTAGAGTAAATTATGATTACCTAAATAAATATTTGTTTAATTTTACTATGCGAGCTGACGCGTCTTCTAAATTTCCAGAAAATAACCGATGGGGATACTTTCCATCAGTTGGTTTAGGATGGGTTCTTTCTGAAGAAAATTTCATAAAAAATATTGAAAAAATTAACTTTATGAAACTCCGTGGTGGATGGGGTATGTTGGGAAACTCTAATATCCCTTCGAATCTATATCAATTAACCACATCAAATGGTACTTCTGTCATATTTGGTCCAGAACAAAATACTGGGATAGGTCCTGTAACACCTGCAGTTACTATCAAAAACTCATTTAACCCTGACTTAAGATGGGAGATTGTAAATGAAACTAATATTGGATTAGATGTCGCGATGTTTAGAAATAAATTATCAACATCGCTTGATTGGTACTACAAACTTACTCAAGATGCTATTTTTGCGACAACGGCCTTGGGTAGTACAGGATTAAATGCTAATGGAGTATGGGGAAACTTTGCCGACATATTAAATACAGGTGTAGAACTTTCGGTATCCTGGAAAGATAAAATTGGAAAATTTGGTTATGATATTGGCATTAACGGAACATATAATAAAAATATTGTAAAATCAATAAGTGCTTCTGGTGCAAGTTATTACGATAAAGGTGATGCCTCAAATAATATTACACCACTTACAAGGACAATGATAGGACAATCCGTTGGTGAGTTTTTTGGGTATAATGCAATTGGAGTTTTCCAAAATCAAACCGAAATCGATGCTTATCCACATTTACAAAACACAAAACCAGGTCATTTAATTTTTGAAGATGTTAATGGTGATAAAGTACTTGATGCCAAAGACCGTACTTCTATCGGAAATCCTAATCCTCCATTAACCTATGGATTCAGTCTTGGTATGAACTATAATAATTTTGATTTTAATGTATTCACTCAAGGTGTGTTTGGTAATAAAATATTCAATGAAAACAGACTTTTAATGTACACAACGCGCAATTTCGACAAAGCATTTTACGAGAATCGTTGGACAGGCGAAGGCACAACAAACACATATCCATCGGTATTGATAAATGCTGGAGACCCACGTACAATTAGTTCTTTCTATGTTGAAAATGGAAGTTATTTCCGTATAAAAAGTGTGCAAATTGGATATTCATTGCCTAAAACAATTTTGAATAAAGTAAAAATTGATAAATTACGATTTTTCGTAAATGCAGAAAATCCAATTACCTTTTTCAAATACAATGGATTTTCGCCTGAAGTATCAACATCAGATCCTTTAATGAGAGGTGTTAATAATGGAGTTTATCCACTATCTTCAATTTATAGTTTTGGTATTAATTTGATATTCTAAAAATTATTCAAATATGAAAACATTAAAAAATATATTTTTGCTGATTTCTTTAATCAGCTTTGTATCATGTGAGGAAAATCTCACATTTAAAGATTATAATAAAATGCCGCAAGCAGAATTTTGGCAAACAAAAACTCATGCCGAACAAGCTCTAACTGCAATTTATGGTTCATTTTCATCCGATTGGGCATACTATGATCCTACCGTTCTCGGCCCCGAACAAATGGCAAGCGATGAAACTTCAAAAGGTTCCACAGCTGGTAGTCAAGCCGATTTAAATAGTTTTATTGATTTTTCGTTTACTCCGGCTTTAGCCCGTTTCGACAATTTGTGGAAATCGCGCTATGGTACAATTAATCTATGTAATCAAGTTATAGAATATGTTCCGAACATAAATATGGCCGAAGCAGATAAAAAGCAAATAATTGGTGAGGCAAAATTTATTCGTGCATATTTGTATTTTGAGCTAACTCGGTTGTTTGGTGAAGTAATTATTTACGATGGTTTACCAAAAGGGAATGTTTACGATATTCCAAAATCATCAGTTGAAGACGTTTACGCTCTAATATTAACAGATTTGAAATATGGTTACGAAAATATGCGTAAAACAGCTTGGGATAATACCTGGAAAGGACGAGTTACAGCTTGGGCGGCCAGAGCACTCGAATCAAAGGTGCTTATGTATATGGCTTCAGGTAATCTTTTTATGGAAAACGGGCAGGCTATAGGGGGTAAAACTTGGAACGATGTTAAAACAGTTACTAATGATGTAATTACCAATGGAATATATAATTTATTCACAGCTAAAGGCGATTCCAGTTTCTTTTATCTCTACCGTTTGGAAAACGAAAATTGCGTAGAATCAATTTTTGAGTCACAAAATAGTGTTTCAAATACAACTACATCTGTTAATACTTCTGCTTACGCTCTGAATGCATGGATAAAATCAGGACGCGATGGTGGCTTTGGATATAGTGTTCCAAGTGACACATTGGTTGCTGTTTGGAAAAAAAGATATAACGAACAAAATGATAAAAGGTACAAATACTCTGTAATATTCAAAGGCGAAATACAATCAGATGGCGATGTAGCCGATGGTGCAGCTGCTGTCGATGGTATTACAGGTACTCCTCGTTATAATTACAAAGTGTTTGTTCCAAAAAATCAACGTTCACCGCTTAAAGGAGGAGGTTGGATAAAACAATTTGAGCAGAACCAACGATTTTTACGTTTTGCCGAAGTTTTACTTATTGACGCTGAAGCCAAAGTTCGTACAAATGACTTAGCAGGTGCTATGATTTCGATAAATAAAATTAGAAAACGTGCTGGCGAGCCTGAATTTACTCAAACAAGTCAGGTAACTTTACAAGCAGTGTTGGATGAGCGTCGTTTTGAACTTGCATTTGAGAATGACAGATATTTTGATTTAATTAGAACAGGACAAGCTTCAACTGTATTGGCATATAAAGGCTGGAAATCGCCAAAAAATATTTTCTATCCAATTCCACAAACACAGATTGACTTATCAAACAAAATATTGACTCAAAACAAATATTGGTAATTAAATAGATAATATTTTAGTTTTCTCAGATTAGTTCTTTAGGGTATTTTTTCAGGTTAACCCAATCGGTTTTTTGTCGGTTGGG
>Ga0247840_10003645_pt1 | contig 25712 bp, 20 predicted proteins | sample LaCruzMarch2015__FD_192404 | JGI IMG/M metagenome (GOLD analysis project Ga0247840, IMG submission 192404) | Freshwater microbial communities from meromictic Lake La Cruz, Castile-La Mancha, Spain - LaCruzMarch2015_17m | ecosystem: Environmental > Aquatic > Freshwater > Lake | place: Spain...
TCATATAAGAGATTCCTTTTAATTGTTTTTGTTTTTTTTGTTATACAAAATTATTAATTATTTGGAGTCTCTTCCCTTTTTATAAAAAAAATATTTCAACTAAGTTTTAATTTATACCTTGCAAATCCCTTTTCTGATTAGATTAAATTATAAGTAGTGAATTATTTATTAATTTTGAGTAGTAATATTTAGAACAAATTAAAAAGAAGAACTTTCTTTACCACAAAATTTATTTCTAAAGATTCAGTTTCTATTTATATACTTATTAATAAATTTATAAGTATTAAGGATTAACAAATTCTTTTGTCAAAGTTCAAAAAAATTTCAATTAGTAAAACCTTTTCTTAATCAACTCCATTATCTTAATTCCTGCTGCGGGAATTTTTGTACCTGGACAAACCCAAACCTCCGAGGTTTTTGTATTAAAAATCATAAACTACTTTAATTTTTTTATCCATTAAAAATTCAATCATACTTTCTCTCGATTGAAAGAAGGATTCCACATATTTAACATCTGTTAAATTTCCACTTCGCTTACCAGTCAAATCTTTTGCATTAGAAAATTCCCAGTCGCAAATACTTTCTGCTAAATTACCTTTAACGGGATTTTCAAGAATGTACTTGATTATCCACACAAAATAAGTTTCATCTTCAATTTGTTTGCTTTTTGTTTTACTCTCGAACAATGTTCCACTATGTTCATATTTTTGATTAATGGATTTAACATAAGAGTTTAGCAGCGAAGATATGAACAACGAAATAGAAAATTCATCTGTTGTTTGCTTTAAAAATAAATGAAAGTGGCTAGGCATTAGACAATAAGATAAAATCTTTATTTTACACTTATTGGAATAGAATTTCATTCTTCTTAAAAAGTAAAGATAATTTTCTCTTTCATAAAAAATTAAAGCCTTATTAGCTCCTCTGTTGTAAAGATGATGATAAGTGTTATTGTAATAGTTACGTTCTTTGTTCATAGTAAAAATATTAATAAACATTTTACCAAACCTCCGAGGTTTAGGAAAACCTCGGAGGTTTAATATTATTAAAACCTCTCCTTAACCAACTCCATTATCTTTATTCCTGCAACGGGAATTTTTGTCCCGGGTCCAAATATTGCCGAAGCACCATTCTCGTACAAAAAATCATAATCTTGTGCAGGGATAACACCACCGCAGATTACTATAATATCTTCTCTGCCAAGTATTTTTAATTCATCAATAAGCTGCGGCAACAATGTTTTATGTCCTGCTGCAAGTGAACTCATTCCAACAACATGAACATCATTTTCAACCGCTTGCTGTGCCGTTTCTTCGGGAGTTTGAAATAACGGACCAACATCAACATCAAAGCCCATATCAGCATAAGCGGTAGCAACAACTTTTGCTCCGCGATCGTGCCCATCCTGTCCCATTTTTGCAATCATAATTCTTGGGCGGCGCCCTTCTTGTTTTGCAAACTCATCGGTTAGTTTTCTAACTTGTTCAAACAGTTCATCATCTTTAGAATATTCACTACTGTAAACTCCGGAAATTGTTCTTGTCACAGCTTTGTACCTTCCACTTACTTTTTCAATTGCTAATGAAATTTCTCCAAGTGTTGCTTGCGCTCTTGCTGCGAGGATTGATAACTCAAGTAAATTACCTTCGCCTGTTTCTGAACATTTAGTAATTGCTTCAAGTGATTGCTCGACATCGGCTTCATTTCTGTTTTGCTTAATAGACTGCAATCTTTTTATTTGAGATAATCTTACAGCCGAATTATCAACTTCAAGTATTTCTATCGGATCTTCTTTCTCTAATCTGTACTTATTAACTCCTACTATTGTCTCTCTACCTGAATCAATTCTTGCCTGTCTTCGTGCAGATGCTTCTTCAATTCGCATTTTAGGAATTCCAGCTTCAATAGCTTTTGTCATTCCGCCGTAAGATTCAATTTCAAGAATATGTTCCCATCCTTTTTTTAGAATTGCATCAGTTAATGATTCAACATAATACGAGCCGCCCCAAGGATCAATTACTTTTGTTATGTTTGTTTCATCCTGCAAATACAATTGTGTGTTGCGTGCGATGCGGGCAGAAAAATCCGTTGGAAGAGCAATTGCCTCATCAAGTGAATTTGTATGAAGTGATTGTGTATGACCGAGCGCTGCCGCCATTGCCTCGATGCAAGTTCTTACAATATTATTATAAGGATCTTGCTCCGACAAACTCCAGCCTGAAGTTTGTGAATGAGTACGGAGCGACATTGACTTTGCATTTTTAGGATTGAATTGTTTAATCATCTTTGCCCAGATTAATCTTGCCGCGCGCATCTTTGCAACTTCCATAAAGTAATTCATTCCTTGCGCCCAAAAGAAAGATAGGCGCGGAGCAAACTCATCAATATCCATTCCGGCTTTAATTCCGGTTCGAACATATTCCAGACCATCTGCAAGTGTGTAAGCCATTTCGAGATCGGCAGTAGCGCCTGCTTCTTGCATGTGATATCCAGAAATAGAAATGCTGTTGAACTTTGGCATGTGCTTAGCAGTGAACTTAAAAATATCCGCAATAATTTTCATAGACATTTCCGGCGGATAAATATATGTATTACGAACCATGTACTCTTTCAAAATATCATTTTGTATTGTACCTGTTAGCTGCTCGTGTTGAACACCCTGTTCTTCTGCAGCAACAATATAGAATGCAAGAACCGGAAGCACTGCTCCATTCATCGTCATCGAAACAGACATTTTATCAAGCGGAATTTTATCAAACAGGATTTTCATATCTTCGATTGAGTCAATTGCAACGCCAGCTTTTCCAACATCGCCAACAACACGCGGGTGATCAGAATCGTAACCGCGATGTGTTGCAAGATCAAATGCAACTGATAATCCTTTTTGTCCCTGTGCAAGATTTCTTCTGTAAAAAGCATTGCTTTCTTCGGCAGTAGAAAAACCGGCGTATTGTCTAACAGTCCACGGGCGCTGAACATACATTGTGGAATATGGTCCGCGCAGAAATGGAGGAATACCGGATAAATAATCCAAGTGATTTAAGTTTTGCAGATCATCTTTTGTATAAAGCGGTTTTACTTTTATCTGCTCCATAGTTTCCCAGATAAAATCCTCAACGGATTTTCCTGTTTCACTTTTAAACTTTTCTTCCCATTCCTTTTTAGAGATTGGTTTTGAATTTAAGTTAAGTTTTATTTCCTTAAAGTTTGGTTTCATATTCACTCCGTTGAAAATGTTAAATGCTCAATGTTCAATCTTCAATTGTTATTTAAATTTGTTTGAGCTGTTTTAACAATCGCAGTAATAATTCTAATTAACTCATCAATTTTGTTTAAGTATTTTTCAAAATCATAATCTACAAGTTTACTTCTACTCAATAATCTCAACCAATAACGGGTTTCTCGAGCTTCTTTTGAAGCTATGGACATTTTAGTTGCAAAATCTTTTTTAGATTGTGCAGCATTTGCTTCTTCAACATTTGCGCCAATGCTCGTCCCGGATCTTAATAATTGTTTAGAAATTATAAATTCATTTTTATTTTTCAGAATTTTGTATAATTCAATAATTTCTAAAGCAAAATTAAAAGACTTATTCAAAACAACATTCTCTTTGTCATAATCCGTATTCATACTTTTCTTTCCATTGAACATATAGCATTGAAGATTGAACATTTACTAGCAAATTGCGCCCACTCTTTTTAATAGACTATTTAATACTTTATAAACATCTGCACCAACATAAATAAAATCATCTATGCCAGATTTATTATGTTCTTCTATTTGTTCTTTTGGATACCCTGCAAGTATAACTTTTGTATCTGGCGATTCATCTTTTATTCCCTTTACAATAAGCGGAACAAGTTGAGGATATGTTTCATCGGTTGAACAGATAACAACAACTTCTGCCTTTGATTCTAAAGCCGATTTAATTGCTTCATTAGTCGTATCAAATCCATTTGGATAAATAATTTCAAATCCACCAATTTCAAAAAACGCACGGGCAAAATCGGCACGAGCTTTAAATTGTTTTATAGAACCCATCGTGGCAAGAAAAACTTTAGGCTTACAACCTGTTTTTACTTTGATATTTTCTGCAGTAAAACGGAGTTCCTCAAAAATTTCTGCAATCCGGAATTGCAATAATGGTTTAACTTTCTCACCTTCTTTTGCCGAAGTGCGAATTGATTTTGAAATTTCGCCAAGTGAAGCGCCGTCAAGAAAAGCATCAATTGCATTATCAATTAAATTATAAGATTTATCATCGGCAATCTTTTGAAGTTTTTCTAAAATCAAATTATGCTTTTTATCATTTCCTGTAATGCGATACTTTTGAATATACTCAACGCGCTTTTTATAGACTGCATCAAGATCTACCTTTTTAGTTTCTAACAATTCTTCTTTTGGATTAGCGTACATATTTGTTCCGACCAAAACCGATTTGCGTTTTGCTGCATCTTTCTTTTTAGCATCTGCAATTGCTGAAATTTCATCATGTACAAAACCGGATTGAATAGCTTTTAACATTCCGCCGTCTTCATCAATCTTTTGAAAAAGTTTCCAAGCCGCTTGCGCAATATCATCAGTTAATTTTTCAACAAAGAATGAACCGCCTGCAGCATCAATTACCTGATCAAGATGTGATTCTTCTTTTAAAATTATTTGTGTGTTGCGCGCCAACCTGCTTGAAAAATCATCCGGCAAACTAAATGCTTCATCATAAGCATTGGTATGGATAGAATCCGCGCCGCCAACAATAGCAGAAAAAGTTTCGGTTGTTGTGCGCAATGTATTTACAAAAGGATCGAAATAAGTTTGATTAAATTGAGCAGTTTTACAATGAATATAAATTTTTCTATTCTCTTCACTGATATTATAAGCCTCAAGAATTTTGCTCCACAAAAATCTAACAGCACGAAGTTTTGCAATTTCCATAAAATAGAAAGAGCCAATTCCGTAAGTAAATTTAATGCGCTTTGCTGCATCCTCTGCGTTTAACCCGCGGGCAATCATTTCATTCATATACTCAACTGCGGTTGAAAATGTGAACGCAAGTTCCTGAACAGCATTTGCACCTGCATTATTGTAAACCATTCCGCTAACGCCGATAGTTTTTATCGGCGAGTTTGATTTTATCATCAACTCTGTAGTTAATTTTATTTCATCAAAAATATGATTTAACGAGAAGGGAAGTGAGCCGTTTGTTAATAAATACGAATATGGATCGGAAATGATTGAACCTTTAATATTAATCAAACTTGTAAGTGATTCGTTTAAATACGCTGCAAATAAAAGAGTAACCGGAAGCGCTGAAAACCCGCCGTTAATGTGAACAGGCTGGTTTGTCAAATCAATATCCTTAAAAAGAACCTGCATTTTCTTTACACCCGAAATTGATAAACCGCCTTTACCTACTTCTCCGGTTTTTGATTGATCAGCATCTAAACCAAGTTGTGTAGGATTATCTAAATTGATATTGATTGAAGTTAATCCGCGCTGTAAATCTGCTTTAATTGCGATGTTCAAATCTTCCGGAAGCGGTAGAGAATATTCTTGAGAAATTTCCCATGAACGATTGCAGTAGCCTGAAGCATTTGTTCCGCGTAAATAATCATTATAGCCAGGCATATTGTTTAAATGCGGAATATCTTTTAAATCGCTTGATGTGTAAAGTGGTTGAAGGTCTATTCCTTCATAAGTTTTAGTAACGAGTTTTTTTTCAAAAGATTCACCTTTAAGATCAGCCTCAACTTGCTTTTTCCAATCTTCATAAGATGGAAGAGGGAAGTCGTTTATTAAATCCGTATTTATTTCTTTATCCATTTATTGTCCAATTCTAAAATATTTTACTTAATTAATTTAAGCAGGCGGATTCCATGTATCCTGAGAAATTTTCTGATCTTTTTGCAGAGCATTTTTTATTTCAGTTACTCTAAAAATAGTTCGATTAAAAATTCCCCAAACATTATCAAAAAACAAACGCATTGCTTCGATATCGTTTTCATCGGGTTTATTAAGCAAAGCTTCGATCATATCTGAATAAATTGTATCAAGTAATATGATTTCATCATCATGATTTATTTTAGGTTTACTTATATCCGTCATTGTTCATCCTTTAAAAATGATTAAAAAAATAACACCGCCTGCCAAATATAGTTAAAGAAAAATTTTCTTTATAAAAATATTAGAAAATGATATGTGATGTTTTTAACTGATTAAAAAGCAAAACCCAACTCAATGATGAGTTGGGTTTTGAGTGTATAGTTTACTAAAAGGGAAGTGTTATGTTTTTGTTTTACTGAACCTTAACTCTAATACCAGCCGAGTGGCTTGAGAACTCTGGTGCATACATACATTGTATTGTTGTTATTCCGTTTGAAAAATCTCCACGATGATTTACCCTTAATGGATATTCAAAAACATACGTTCCTTTCGGAAGCCTGTCCATAAAAAAGTTTGTTGCCATATCTCTTGTGTTTTCGTAGTAATACAAACCATCCTGATATTTGTGTGTTGATAAAACATTTATAGGCTCCAATCCGCTTGCCCGCATATCTTTTAAGTGAACAAATTCCATATCTCTATCAACACGTATTTCTATTCTCACTTTTATCTTGTCACCCGGTTTTAGTTTTGTACTTTCCGTAATTGGCGTAATCTTCTTTCCCGTTTCACTATCAAGTTCTAAGAACAATTGCTTCTTAATCTTTAACGGTGTGTCACTTGGAGTGATTTTATCAAGCTGCTCATAATACTGCCAGTACAACGAACCCCACGCTACTACATTGTTATTGTTCTTTACCGTTACTTTGGACATTTCCGGTTTTATCTCATCACCTTTCCAAGATGTTTTGAAGTAACCGGTTCCTTCTTCAATGTGGATTTTGGGATTGTTAATTAACTGCAAAGTTTCATTCCCGATTGTTATATCCGGCATCTTTGTATCAGCAAGCCAGTCTGTTCCTCTTAATAAAAGTGCATAACAAGCCTCGGCTGTTGCTTTTGTTGTTTTCCAATCCTGTACCTGTTTTTGTTTTAGAAGCCAAACCTTCATCAAATCAACCGATGTTTGATCTTTGGATATTTCATCAACTGCTTCAATCAATAATGCCTGTGTTTCAATCGGTGCTTGATACCACCACCATCCCCATTCTTCCTTAAAGTACATTCCCATCTCATCATTAAATACTGCGTTCTCTATAATTGATTTGATAATATCTTTTGCAGTTTTTGTATCGTACATTCTGTAAAGTGCAAGAGCAATCATACCCTGCATATACTTGTTGTTGCTTAGCCAGTACTTTTGCGCCTGTCCCTTCCAATAGTCGTAAGCCTCTTTATATTTGTTATCAACTGGAATATCAAGGAAGTAACTTCTTCCATAAAGATATTGAGCCTGCTCGTAACCAATGTTTTTTTCTTTAAGATTCAGTTTATACTTTTTCAAGTTTTCATAATCTTCATACATTTTAAGATCAGTGTAGATGACGGCTTTCCTTAACATCTCCCAGGTTTTCTGGTTTTCTCTAATGTCTTTTATTCCAAGCCTTTCAAGATGACCGAAGCCCACAACTATATGCTGCGTGATGTATCTGCTTTCCGGTAAGCCAGGGAACCAGGACCAGCCGCCGTTTGAGTATTGATTTTGTTGCAGTTTCTGCTCTGCTTTCTCAAGTTCATCTGCCATCTTTGTAAGATCAAACAACAATCCTATTCTTCGCTTTCTCTCCGATTCATTCTGCGCATCAAGTACCCAGGGTGTTTCTTCGAGAAGTGCATATTTTAATTCCTGATTCTTTTCAAGATTAGATAGCAGCGCATCTTTATCAATTGTTTTCCAGCTATCAAATACTTTTTTGATTTTTGGATTTGAGTTTGCAATGTGTGTTGCAATACTGTTTGCATAAAACCTGCTGAATATTTGTTCGCTGCATTCGTGAGGAAATTCCATCATATAAGGCAGAGCCTGTATTGCATACCAGGCAGGGTTTGATGTGAACTCAAGCGTGAGATTATAGTTTTGCAAAGTTGTTGATTTGTTGTTCATCAACTTATCAAGAATGAATGTTTTTGTCTCGTTACCTTTTATTGGCAGTGGCAGTGTTTCCGTAACTAACATTCTGTTCACTAAGATTGGTAGTGCGTTCTCCTCGCCATCGGAAAAATCTCCAGCTTTTGCAATAACGCGGTAAACAATTGCATCAGCTTTACCAAGTGGAACTTTCAATCTCCAGCTTAATCCTTCGCTCATTGATTTCTCGGCAGAAAATTGTTTGATGTTATCCTTGTTTTCAAAAAGATCATCAATTGGTTTCATTGTAAAAGCATCAAAGAGTTGCAGCGTTGCCGAACCCGAAAGTAAGTGATCGGAGAGGTTACTTACTTTTGCAGTAAAGAAAATCTCATCGCCTTCCTGTAAAAATCTTGGCGGATTTGGCGAGATCATCAAATCTTTTTGAGTAACAGTTGTATTGTAAGCAAAAGCGCTCTTCAAATCTTTAGTGTGAGCAAATGCCATAAACTTCCAGCGTGTTAATGCTTCGGGCGCTGTAAATGAAATTACAATCTCGCCATCTTCATTTGTTCGCAGTTCGGGATAGAAAAATGCAGTCTCTTGCAAATTCTTTCGGATGGAAACTCCCTCAAAGGATTGTGAATCCTTTTTAGAAGCTGATTTTCCTGAACCATCTAAAGAACCTGCAGTTGAAAAATCACCACGATCATTTTTAGATTTATCTTTTGCACTTTCTTCCTTAATATCAGCTACTTGCATTGATAATGCACCTGATACAACCGCATCTGACATTACTCTTGATGAATTTGTTGCACTTTTTAATAAGTTTCCTGAATAATCATCGCGATAAGCATATCCATAAAAATCAAAACCAAAACTATTTATGAGCGGATAATAAAAGTTGGGGTTTGAAGTATATTCGTTCCAATACTCTTGATATAAATATGAGTTAAGAGATTGAAAAGAATTATCTGTTGTCCAATTTAATCTTGAGTAGTAATTTGGATAAACATTAAAGTTCCAATAGTTAGATGCAAAAGCATCCAGCGATTCATCATACATAGAAGCAAGTAACTCAGCAGCAACAGCATCGCCGTCCTGTCCAGAAATTTTTAACTTCCATTCTTCTTTAGCGCCCGGAAGAATTTTATTTCTGAAAGTTTCAAATGCAATTTTTAATTGTTTATTAGTCCATGGTACAGAAATTGCTTCTACGCCAATATAACTTTCATTGTTCACAATAAAAGTTACATGTGCAATTATATTTCCACGGTAATCTTCTTTTATTGGAATATCAATTTCTTTCTGTTCATCATTTAAAGTAATCCATTCTTTACTTATTACTTTTCCATCATATTCAAGCTCGTAAAGAGCTTTTACATTTTTTTCGGCAGAGCCAATAAAAAGTTTTGCAATTTCGCCCGGCTGATAATTTTTAAAATTGTGATAAATCCAACTTGCTTCTTTTAGAGGAATTTTATTTGATTTAGAATTAAACAAAGTAAAATATTTTATAAGTTCAATCGGCGTTCCGTTTTTATCTTTTGTTCTTAAAGTTGCTACATATTTGCCCGGCTGCCAATCATCTTGATTTTCAAACTTAATGAAAGAACTATCTGTAGTTATAAAACTTGTTTCAAAAACTTTTTTCTCTTTATCCCATTTATAAAACTGATCTTCATCATCATAAATATCGTTATCAAAACTATTATAATATTCTTCTTTTGTAAGCAGGAATTTATCGGGTTTTTCCCATAACCTATTTCTAAATACTCTATCAGGTGATTTAAGTTTATAAACATCAACAAAAACTTTAGCCGGTTCAAATTCTCCGTTTAAATTATTTGTTGTTGTTATATAAGAATCTAATGAATCATTATCAATTATATCAGGAAGACTTATACTTGCAACAAGCGCAACATAACCTGCGCTTACAATAGTTGAAGTAGAATGTGTTTCACCGGTTACATCAATAACATCAGCGTAAATCGAAAAATTGAAAACAGGATTTGTTTCTTTCTTAATTGAAAGATCTGGAATTGCATTAAACTCAAATTTAAATTTTCCTTCATCATCAGTTTTAGTTACACCATTGGTTATTTCCATTTCAGTATTCTTACCCCAAAACCAATCGTAGTAAAACCTCCATCTATAATTGTAGTAAGGAAAGTACGTTGATCTTACAACTCTGTATTTAACTTCAACATCATTTAGGTTTGCGCCGGAATATGTTTTTGCAAAACCGGTTGTAATTATTTCGTCGTTTAAAGAATAGCTTCCCTTAATTGGTTCAAATGCTGCTTCAAATTTAGGACGTTTGTATTCTTCAACTCTAAAATATTGTGTACCGTATCCATTCATTATGTAAAACTGCCCGCCAATTTTTCCCAAAGGGATTGTAAACTGTCCGTTAAAAGTTCCATACTCATTTGTAGTTAAAGTTAAATCAGAAATTTTCTGTTGGTTAGCATCAAAAAATGTTACTATTGTTTTATTATTTGCTAAAACCTTATGATCTTTTTTGCTATCGGTTTCAAACATCAAACCTTTAAAATAAACAGTTTGACCCGGGCGGTAGATTGCTCTATCAATATAGAATTGAGTAACTGTGTATTTCCTATATTCACTATTACCATAATAATTGTAATAGTAATTTTCAGATTCAAAACGATCATCGCCATCAGTAAAAACAACTTTGTATAGATTGAATTGATTGTCAGTTTTTTTAAATTCAAATCCACCGTCGCTATTAGTTTTACTGCTTTTTAATTTTTCATATTTATATTCTCTAAAATCAGCTGAGTATTTTTGAACAAAAATATCCGCATTAATGTTTGATAAAGGATAACCGGTTTTTCTATTAAGCGCGTAGAACTGGATATTACTATTATTTATATCTCTTCTAACAAAACTTATGTTAGTAACCCAAGTTTTTGCATAAGCTACTGCATTTTTTTCATAAGTAAAATTTTTGTCGGTTCCCATTATGATTAAATATTTTCCAAAAGGCAGAGATGGCATTTTGATTTCTACGCTGTGATTCTGATAATCTTCATCATTTGGAAGATTGATTGACCATTCTTCTTTAGGTTTCTGCGAATTATATAATGCAATCAACTTTTGTTGATCAAAAATTTTCTCGTTTTTATCTAATGATTCGCTCCACTTAATAACTTTTATAAAAATCTCACTTACATTTTTGTAAGAAATTAATGCACGAAATGGCTTATCGGCAAGGTTAGCATTTTCGGTTTGAAAGGTTAGTGATTTTTGTAATATCTGACTTTTAAGCCACAAACATTTTTCTGCACCATAAGTATCAGGGTAGTTTTTAATAGATTCGTTGCAAATTTCCAAAGCCTTTTTCAGTTCCCATTTATTGTCATCGGAAACAGATGGATTATATTCTATCCCTTTATCAAAATAATATTTTGCAATGTTATACGAGATTAAAGAAGAATAGGGAACATTTGTGTGTTTATTTTTGAGATTAGTAAGCGCAGTTAGATAATAGCTTTCTTTTTCCGTGTTAATACTGTTTCTTTTAACAAAACTTAAACGTGCAAGATCAACATCAATCAAAGCATCTTTTACATCGTCATTAAGATGGAATTCAATTAGTTTTTGATAGAGAAGTATTGCATAGTACTTTAGTGAAAGTGAATCTTTAGTTGAATAATTTATTTTAATAAAATCTTTTGCTTCAGAAAAATCATTTTCATTATTCAATTCAAATTTATAAACAGGGTCAGTTACTGAAGCTTCATCGTTAATATAAAAATCAAGCGCATTATTAGTTAATAAATCATATAAAGTTGGGCGAAGATGAGATTCTTCTCTATCGCTGTAATAAAGAATATCTTCAAAATCTTTAATGAAAATATTTTTTAAACCATTACTATTTTCTAAAGACGCTTGATAGTTTTTAACAATTTCTTTTATGATTCTTTTTAAATCCCATGTTTCAAAATCATTATTATCAAAATTTAATGTTTCTGTTCTTTGCTGAAATCTCCATCGGTTATTTTGATAATACTGCCAGTAAATATTAGCAAGTATTGATTTAAGAATTGCATTAGAAGGGAACGAAGCATTTTTAATTTCATCATTCACATCATTAATAATTTTAACATGACTGTTTTCCTCAGTATAGTTAGCAAATTTTAATTTGTAAAAAATTGATTTGATAAATTGAGGATGATTATTTTCTTTCTTTGCAGTTTTATAAATATCTTCAACAATTTCTAAAGCAGAACGCGTTAAACCCTTCTGTTCAAGCGAATCAACTTTTTTCCAGGCTTTTTTGTAATTGCCATTAAAATTAAATTCATTCGTTTTTGTATTCTCAAGTATTTTAGTGCTGGTAACTATACTTGCAAACGAAAAAAATACTATCGCGATCGCTATTAGAAAAAGGAATAATGACTTGTTTTTCATGATGGCTGTCCTATTAAAAATTGATACTCAATTAAATCGTTAAAAAACTTGTGTAAAATACGATTGATTCTACACTTTGTAGTCTAATAAGTTCCATTAAAAATAAACAAACTCACTGTTAAAAATTCTTTACGCTTAAAAAACCTTGCCCGGTAAACAAATTATTTTGTAGAATGCCGATAATTAACAATATTTATTTTAACAAATAAGGATACTTTTATGAGAAAGCTAACATTCATCATTTGCTTTTTGGTTATAAGCGTAAACACATTTCCACAAAACTCCGAGCCTTTAAAACCACATTTTGATAATTTTTCTTTTTCCATTGAAGTAACCTTACCCGGAACACCCGTGCAAATTTTTGATAAAGCAACCGGCAATATAAGCGGCTGGTGGGATCATTCATTTACAGAAAAACCCAAAAAACTATATATAGAACCAAAGCCGGGCGGTGGTTTTTATGAAATATTTGACGATGCAGGAAACGGCGCACTTCATGCAACGGTAATTTATGCTGAAAGAGGAAAGATGATCAGGTTTGATGGTCCGCTCGGATTATCGGGCAGTGCAGTACAAATTGTTACAACTTATGAATTTTCTTCATCTGGCACTGATTCCACTTTGATGAAAGTTTCTGTTCATGGATCAGGCGAAATGGACGAAGGCATACCTAAAATTATTGAACAGGTTTGGAACCACTTTATTATAGAGAGGTTTAAACCTTATGTTGAAGGAAAATTATAATTACCTTGTTAATGAGATTGTTTATTATTCCTTATAAATTTCGCATAAATTTGATTAATATTTGAATAACAAAAAATAATTATATGGAATGTACTGTTTGTAAAAACGAAATGATCATCCTTGAACTAAACAAAGTTGAAATAGACTATTGTACCGGTTGCAAAGGGATATGGTTTGATAGCGGTGAACTTGAACTTATTTTTTCTGAATCCGAAAGAAAATCAATTGCCGAATCATTTATTTTCACATCAAATCGAAAAGAAAATAAAAAGCGCTGTCCTATCTGTAAAAAGAAAATGGATAAGATAGAATATAAAAATTCCGGAATTGTTATTGATAGATGCAGCAAAAACCATGGATTATGGTTTGATAACGAAGAATTGAAATTGCTGCTAAAATTGGCGGAAGATAAAAACAGCAAAATGATCGAAATACTTAAAGAAGTTTTTGGAAAATAGTTTTATATAATCAATAATTACACTTAAAAAGGAGTTATTATGCCTTACTTTCTAATATTCATTGCAATAATTGTTATTATGGGTTTTTACTTCGTTTCGGTTTATAATTCACTAATTAAATTGAAAAATGCTGTCAAAAATGCATGGTCGCAGATTGATGTTCAATTAAAGCGTCGGCACGATTTAATACCGAATCTTATTGAAACAGTTAAAGGATATATGATACATGAACGCCAGACAATGGAGAACATTACAAAATATCGCAGTCAGGCAATGGATGCAAATACTGTCGGTGAAAAATCTGCTGCCGAAGGTTTATTAAGCGGCGCTCTCGGGCAGTTGAGAATTCAGGTTGAAAATTATCCCGACTTAAAAGCGAATCAAAATTTTCTTGCATTACAGGAAGAACTAACTTCGACAGAAAACAAAATTTCTTTTTCTCGACAGGCTTATAATGATCAGGTTTTATTTTTTAATAATAAAATTCAGATGTTTCCTTCAAACATAATTGCGGGAATGTTCAACTTTAATGTGGAAGAGTTTTTTGAAATAGAAAACAAAGCAGAAAAAGAAGTTCCCAAAGTAAGTTTTTCTTAACATTTAATATAGATTATTGCAGTTATGTGGGAACTTATTGAATCCAATAAAAGGAAATCAATCATTGTTTTTATCGGGATGGGAATTCTTCTCATCCTGATTGGATATGTTTTTGGAAACTACTTCGTACAAAGATATTCCGGATCAGATAACGGAGGATTATTTGGAATATTAGCTGCATTAGTTTTGTGGGCAATATTATCATTAGTTGGATATTTTGCAGGCAGTAAAATTCTATTATCTGTTAGCGGCGCACAAGAAGTTTCTCAGGATATGCATCCGCAGCTTTTTAATGTGGTTGAAGAGATGAGAATTGCGGCAAGTCTGCCCGCTATGCCCAAAGTTTATATCATTCCAGAAACAGCTCCAAATGCTTTTGCAACCGGAATAAAACCGGAAAACTCTGCAATTGCTGTTACTGCAGGTTTACTCGGAAAACTAAATCGTGATGAACTGCAAGGAGTTGTTGCTCACGAGATGTCCCACATTTTAAACCGCGATATTTTATTAATGACTTTTGCCGGAACAATGCTCGGAGCAATTTCTCTGATGTCCGAAGTATTTACACGTAGTTTATGGTTTGGAGGCGGATCGAGATATAAATCCAAATCATCAGATAAAGATGGCCAGGCGCAAATTATCTTTATGATTTTATCAATAATACTTGCAATAATTGGTCCTATTATGGCTCAATTACTTTATTTTGCAATTTCAAGAAAACGTGAATATCTTGCCGATGCAACCGCTGTCAGATTATCAAGATATCCTGAGGGATTGGCTTCTGCTTTAGAAAAAATATCAAACACAAATCAAGATTTCAAAGCTGCCAACAAAGTTACAGCGCCAATGTACATTGTTAATCCTTTAAAACACAATGGAATGAAATTATCGGATATTACTAGCACACATCCGCCAATAAGCGAGAGGATCAGGATTTTAAGATCAATACAAAACGGTGCAAATCTTTTAAATTATCAGCAAGCTTTTGATAAGGTAAAGAATAAAAAATCTAATCTTATTCCTAATTCGGGATTAAAAGATTCATTGGTAATACCTTTCAGGCAAGCGCTGACTAATATTCAAACAGATGAAAAAAGTATCCAAACAAAAGCCGAAAGCAAGAGGGAAGTCGGTGATTTAATAATGAACTTAAACGATTATAAGATCATAGACTGTTCTTGCGGCATCAGGATAAAATTATCACCTAATTATAAAAAGGATTCAGTTATCTGCCCAAGGTGCAAAAGAAATCATAAACTGAAATCATAGATTAAAAAACGAAGAACTTAGAATAACTCATCATACTTTGTCCATAGTTCATCTATCAGATCCCAAGCACGTTTAACAACTTTTTCTTGTTCATCAAAACTGTATTTTGTTAAAAACTCAATTGCAGCCTTCCTGTCTTTATTTAATAATTCAACAGCTTTGTCTTCAATAGTTTTTTGATTTTCAAACATTGCATTTTGCATCGGGTTCCAAACTGTGCGCACATCTTTCCGCATATCGCCCCAGCGTTGCGCGGATAACGTACCCAATTGATTAAATGCCCACCAAGCAGATTTTCTTGTGAATCCGTTTTCTCTGCCTGCAGTAGATGTAGTTTCCGGAACGCGGGTAATGCAATTATAATGTGGAGTGTAAATAGATGATGCTACATTATCCCATGCTAACCAAACAACTCCGCCAACTTCATCAGGCAGCCAGCTGCGGCATTGAATTATTGTTGCATACATTGTGTACCACCGTGCAATTGTTCTTTCACCAAGCCAACCCCAGCCGCCGTTTATCTTAAAAAGCTTATTCATATCATAGGGCATAAAAGGATTAGCAAGTGGTGATAAAATAGTTTTACCGCTATCATCAGTTACGGTTAAATCTTTTACAAAATTAAAATCAGTGCCTTCGTAATAATCGGAAAATATCTCAACCATTTTTTCTAATGTAATAGGTTTATCAGGTTTTACGGAAAAAGGATAGTTCTCTGCATTAGGATCAAGTTTTAATGATGGCGCTGCTAGATCAAATACTCGCCATTCACGTCTTCTGGTTGCAAATGAGTTTCTATCTGCATAAGCATAACAAAATTCAAAAGGTCCGCTTGCCGGATTCCACCATCCGTTTTGTTTTGCAACATCAAAAACATTTTTTGAATACATATAATAATCAGGATTATTAGTATCAACCTGCCTTATTCTGCTTCCATTTGCATTAACAGATATGTGATCATCAGGCACTCTTTGTGCAACCCAAATAGCTCCGACTTTATCCTTACCGGGTCCTACTACTTCCCACATCCAAACTTCATTCGGGTCAGCAATTGTTAAACATTCACCTTCATCATTCCAGCCGTATTTTTCCAATAATTCACCAGCCATTGTAATAGCTTCGTGAGCTGTTTTACATCTTTCAACCATCAATGTTACAAGCTGAGTGCAATCAATCAAACCGGAATCCGATTTCAATTCTTCTCTTCCGCCAAAAGTAGATTCGCCGATTGCAAGTTGTTTTGTATTTATGCACGGATAAGCGGTATTTATATAACCAAAAGTTGATTCAACCTGTGGAATATTTCCTGTTGGTTCAAATTTATATGCAGGCATTTTTTTTGAATTATCAGGTACACGTTTTTGAAGCAAAAGCTGTTCGCCTTTTTTGTGAACTTTTGCTGTTACTATATCAAATTCACTTCGTGTTCTATGGCTATCATCTGTATGCGATGTCATAACGCTGCCGTCAAAACTGGCGAGTTTACCAACAGTTATTGTAGTGCAGCCTTCAGGAAATTGATCAACCCAGTCAGGTTTTGATTCATCTTTAGTCTGAAGATGCTGACTGTAAAAATTGGATGAGCTTATCAGCAATATGCAAAAAAGAAAATATTTAACGGCAGAAAAATTTTTGATTGTCATATTTAATCCGTGATAAATTATGAATGATAACATTGCAAATATAAGATTGCTCTAAAAATAATATTGACGTTTTATAAGTTTTGAATAAAGGCAAATCAATAATTAAAATCTAATCTTTCATTAGCCAAATATTTTTACTTATCCTTTATTTGCTTCAAATCGAATTCTATTGCGCCATAGCCCAAAATGTCGCGAGCAAATCCCAGCATACCGCCGCCTTCTATTGAAACTTTCATTTTAACCATCCCGAGATTTTTAACGTACCATTCGGTTATTATATTCTTTGCTCCTTCAGATGTTGCCAGCGTGGTTTCTATTTTTAGCGCTTCAAACTTTCCGGCAGGAGTAGTTATCGTTTCAAACTTAGAGGCTTTAGCTTTTACGTTTACTGTGTGAGTTTCATCTTCAATAAATTCTTTTCCATCCCATTTCCATTCCTGTCCAACATAAACCGGAAAAGGAACTCTTAACAAAGGTTTATCGTAAACATATTTACCTTCTTTAGTAACGAGAAGCATTACTTTTATTTTTTGATACGTTTCAATAATAAAAAGTCCATTTTCAGAACTTTTAAGTTTTTGCTTGTACTTAAATTTATCGGAGTCGTAAAAAAAAGTATAGCTGTCTTTTTCTTTAGTTACTTTCAATTCCAGATCGCCGAAGTTTGAGTTATATATCAATTTCTTTTTTAAGTCTAAAGGAAAATACTCGCTTCCGTAAAGGGTTTTTCCATTCTTGTTTAAAGAATCGGCATCATTTATTTCCGTATTACAATAATCAGATGCAAATAAATTTATAGATATTGATAGCATTAAAAACAAAATGTATTTGGTCATATTTTTCTTTCTTAAAATTGTGTTTCAATCATAACAATTGAAAATAGATTTAACAAGACTTTAAGTTTTATATTTTAATAAAAGTTAATCAATGTTTAACTTTTTATCACGGAAAGTAATTAGTCATACTTATATTCGCATACCTTTTTTACAAATTAAAAGCGCAATTGATTTGAAGTACAGTAATCAGCTAAAAAAAATAACTTCGCAAAAGTGTTCCATCATTGGCAGAGAAAAGTATTTGAACTCGGCTGTTCTAATTCCCTTAGTAATTTTCGATGGAATAGAATACCTGCTGTTTGAAAAACGATCTTTATTAGTCAGGCAGCCTGGTGAGATAAGTTTTCCCGGCGGACATTTTGATGGCAGAACAGATTGCGATTTTAGCGAAACTGCAATTAGAGAAACCTGCGAGGAACTTGGAATATCCAAAAATAAAATTGATTTGATTAGTAGTCTTGGAACTCTTGTTGCACCTATGGGCGTTATTGTAGAAACTTATATAGGGCTTATTAAAATAAGTTCAATTGATGAACTTAATATTGATAAAAAAGAAGTTGATCGTATATTTTTATTACCTTTGCAGCATTTTGTTGATACAAAACCAGATGAATACTTTACAAGATTGGAGTTGCACTCATTTATTATAAATGAAAAAGGGGAAAAAGAAGAATTTCTTCCCGTTAAAGAATTAGGTTTACCCGAACAATATGCTCTGCCTTGGAGAGGAGGGAAGCATCGTGTTTTAGTTTATAAAACCGATGAGGAAATTATCTGGGGTATAACGGCAGAATTAATTTATGAATTGACCAAAAAACTGAAAGAACAAATTGATTAATAAATACAAACACATAATCTGGGACTGGAATGGCACACTACTGAATGATGTTGAGTTCTGTAATAATATTATCAACAGGATTTTAATCGGAAATGATTTGCCTGCTTTAACAATTGAAGAGTATAAAGACATTTTTACTTTTCCTGTGCAGGATTATTATAAAGCCGCCGGATTGGATTTTAGCAAAACATCTTTTGAGATATTAGGCAGCGATTTTATTGATGAATACGAACGAAATAAACTTAATTGCAGTCTTTATGACGGTGCAATTGAAACTCTTTCGGCTATTAATAAAAATGGAGTTAAGCAATCAATTCTTTCAGCATACAAACACGATAATCTCATCAGCAATTTAAAAACTTATAAGGTATTTGATTACTTTGATATTATTACAGGTTCGGATAATATTTATGCAGCCGGCAAAACTCATCTCGGTTTGAAGTTAATTGAGCAATTGCAGTTTGATAAAGATGAGATTCTTTTTATTGGCGATACTCTGCACGATAACGAAGTAGCAATTGCGATGGGTGTTAATTCTATTTTAATAGCAAACGGACATCAATCAAAAGAAAAATTACTTACTAGCCATGCAACTGTTTTTGATGATTTTATTGCTCTGCAAAAGTATCTAAATATCGTATGATTTTATAAAAAGGCAATTAGTTATTGTAACTTTTAACGCACAAAACCTCTAAGAATTAAGGCTAAGTACCACGTAATTTGTTGGTAGTAGGTAGTAGGTGGTTTGTAGTAATTAGTTTGTTCAATTTATTCACTTTACTTTTATTTCAGCTGAAAAATGAAAATAATTAGAATTTTTACTTCCTCTTGCCTTTTTCGTCTTTCTTTTCCCGTTTCTCGTCTCACATTTTCCGTTTCTCAACTCGCGTTTGATTTTTGAATTTTGACTTTTTGCCACAAAGACACAAAGGCTCTAAGACCAAATTAATCTTTCAATCTTTGAATATTTGCCAAGGGCATCCCTTTGGGAGAATTTTGACTTTTGAATTTCTCTCTCAATTCACAATTTTCTTTTTGCTATTTCCACCCCGCAAACATATTTTTTCATAAGCAATTTAAGGTTTTTATGCAATTATCCTTTTACATACTCCTTTTCTTTTGCTGCCATTCTATGTTTATCCCAAGAAGTTTATTTACTATATCCGGAATTATGATATTAATTTAACTATGTTCGTAAAATGTTATTATTAAAATAAAATTAGTAAAATTGCAGTAAAGATGTGGAAGGATAGTAAAATAGAAGATGTTGATTATGCGGCGAATTGTGTAAATTTTCCACAAGCACTATTATTTGTAAATGCAAGAAGAAAAATAACATTTGGTGCCGGCTATCTTTTTTTGTATAGCCATTATTGCACTAATTATTTTGTAAACTAAAAATGAAATTTAACTGAAATTAAAATTATTAGTAACAACATTACAAAAAGGAGAGAGATATGAAAACAAAACTAACAATTGCAATTTTATTTAGTTTGGTTTATTACTTTGGTTTAACGAACCCAACTTATTCCCAAACAGCAAACCCGGATATGTGGGTAACTAACGGATTAGTTAACGCAATAGTGGTTGATGGTGATTACACTTATATTGGCGGCAGTTTTACTTATGTAGGACCAAATACCGGTAGCGGTACTAAAATAACCACAACATCAACCCAACCAAGCTCGTCATTCCCAAAGGTTAATGGGAGTATTAGCTGCTCAGTCTCAGATGGAAGTGGCGGTTGGTACATTGGTGGTAACTTTACAAAAGTTGGGAGTTACACAAGAAACTATATTGCACATATTCTTTCAGATGGTTCGGTAGATGCAACCTGGGATCCAAATGCAAATAATCTTGTCTATTCAATAGCCATCAACGGAAGTGATATTTATGCTGGAGGACAATTTACGTCAATCGGTGGTCAGACGAGAAACTATATTGCCAAACTAAACAATACCAATGGCTCGGCGGATGCAGCCTGGAATCCAAATGCAAATGCTTTTGTCAGATCAATAGCCATCAGCGGAAGTGATATTTATGTTGGTGGAGAATTTACATCAATCGGTGGTCAGACGAGAAACCATATTTCCAAACTAAACAATACCAATGGCTTAGCAGATGCAACGTGGAATCCAAATGCAAACAATATTATCAGATCAATAATCATCAGCGGAAGTGATATTTATGCTGGAGGGAATTTTACATCAATCGGTGGTCAGTCGAGAAATAGAATTGCCAAACTAAACAATACCGATGGTTTACCAGATGCAACCTGGAATCCAAATGCAAATAGTACTGTCACCTCAATAGCCATTAGCGGAAGTGATGTTTATGTTGGAGGATCTTTTACATCAATTGGTGGTCAGTCGAGAAATAGAATTGCCAAACTAAACAATACTTCAGGCACAGCAGATGCAACCTGGAATCCAAATGCAAGTAGTTATGTCAATGCAATAGTCATAAGCGGAAGTGATATTTATGCTGGAGGGAATTTTACATCAATCGGTGATCAGTCGAGAAACTATATTGCCAAACTAAACAATACTGATGGTTTAGCAGATGTAACCTGGAATCCAAATGCAAATGATCTTGTCAGCTCAATAGCCATCAGCGGAAGTGATATTTATGTTGGAGGAGAATTTATATCAATCGGTGGTCAGACGAGAAACTATATTGCCAAACTAAACAATACCAATGGCTCGGCGGATGCAGCCTGGAATCCAAATGCAAATGCTTTTGTCAGTTCAATAGCCATCAGTGGAAGTGATATTTATGTTGTTGGACAATTTGCGTCAATCGGTGGTCAGTCGAGAAATAGAATTGCCAAACTAAACAATACTAATGGCACAGCAGATGCAGCCTGGAATCCAAATGCAAATAGTTCTCTCAGCTCAATAGCCATTAGCGGAAGTGATGTTTATGTTGGAGGATCTTTTACATTAATTGGTGGTCAGTCGAGAAATAGAATTGCCAAACTAAACAATACTAATGGCACAGCAGATTTAGCCTGGAATCCAAATGCAAATAGTTCAGTCCTTTCAATAGCCATCAGCGGAAGTGATATTTATGTTGGAGGGCAATTTCAATCAATCGGTGGTCAGTCGAGAAATAGAATTGCCAAACTAAACAATACTAATGGCACAGCAGATTTAGCCTGGAATCCAAATGCAAATAGTTCAGTCTTTTCAATAGCCATCAGCGGAAGTGATATTTATGTTGGAGGAGAATTTACATCAATTGGTGGTCAGTCGAGAAATAGAATTGCCAAACTAAGCGATACCAATGGCTCGGCCTATGCAGACTGGGATCCAAATGCAAATAGTTATGTCCTTAAAATAGCCATCAGCGTAAGTGATATTTATGTTGGAGGACAATTTTCGTCAATCGGTGGTCAGTCGAGAGATAGAATTGCCAAACTAAACAATACCAATGGCTCAGCAGATGAAACCTGGAATCCAAATGCAAATTCTGCTGTCTATTCAATAGCCATCAGCGGAAGTGATATTTATGTTGGAGGTTATTTTGAATCAATGAATAGTAATCCACAACCTTATTTAGCACTTTTTACTGATAGAGTACTTCCTGTTGAGCTAACATCATTTACTGCTGCTTCGACAGGCTCTGCTTCGACAGGCTCAGCAGGCGTTGTGTTAAACTGGCAAACAGCAACGGAAGTAAATAATTATGGGTTTGAAATTCAGAGATTGAAAGATTCAAAGATAGAAGGATTAAAAGATTGGGAGAAGATTGGATTTATTGCTGGAAATGGTAATAGCAATTCCGAAAAGTCGTATTCATTTGTTGATGAAAAAGTATTTGGCAGCAGTAATTACTCAGCACAAAAAGAACTAAAATTTAAGTACAGACTAAAACAAATAGATAACGACGGTGCATTTAGTTACAGTAATGAAGTAGAAGTTGAGATAAAGAACATCCCAACCAAATTTGCAATAGAACAGAACTATCCGAATCCTTTTAATCCAAGTACAAAAATTCGTTATTCCATTCCTGCCGTTGTAGAGACGCATCGCGATGCGTCTTTACAAATGGTAACCTTAAAGATTTACGACATACTCGGCAGTGAAGTAGCCACATTAGTAAACGAAGCGCAGGCGCCCGGATATTATGAAATAGACTTCTCAGCCACACAACTTGCAAGCGGAGTTTATATATACAGATTGCAATACGATAAAAACGTATCAGTAAAGAAAATGATATTGTTAAGATAATTTGCAGAGAATTTACAACATCTAAAAAGCTCGCTTAGGCGGGCTTTTTTTTAGTTACTTTTGTTTCCTCAGCAATTATATAATACTGGTTCGGGCATTCGATCGGTGTTGCAATGGCAGGTTCAGAAGTTTATGATCCTTATAAAGATTGAGTGAGTTTTGTTTTATCCACGTAAAAATACACTTGTATTGTTCTATTAAAATTTCTATTTAGAGAACGAATTTTAGGAGGCAACGATGGAAGATGATTTATCAATAGAAAAACAATTGGAATACTTAATAAACGACAAGTTGAATATTTGTAATTGTGAGCCATGTACATGTCCAAAACAAACTAAAGATCAGTACTTTCAACAATTGAAAGATATTCTTAAAGAGTACAATAATGAAAAGTTCGTTCTTGATTTTTTAGATATTGAACTTATAAAAAGTTTGCATAATAAATCCGATGATGAAAATAAATCGCTAGGCATTAAAGATATTCAGCAGTAACTAATCTTACTTCACCATCAAACATACTTCGTCTTCAAGTTCAATCTCAATGGTAAAATGTGTTAAATGCAAATCCTCAAAAAGTTGTTTACAGTTTAATTTAATTTGCAAAATTTCCTGGCGGGTAGTTGATCTATCCACAATTAAATGCGTAGTTAATATGTGATTAACTCCGTCAAGAGACCAGACATGCGTATGATGAGATGAAATTACCTTTTCTATACTTGTAAGTTTTTTATCAACTGCTGCAATATCAATGTGCTGTGGAGTTGCCTGAAGAAAAAGAGCAATTGTACCTTTCAAGGTTTTAATAACATTGTAAAGTATGTAAACAGTAATTGCGATAGATAAAATTGCATCAAGAATGTATGTTTGCCAGAATAGTAAAGTAATAGCAACTGCTAATATTGCAATCCAGCCAAGAACATCCTCCAAGAGATGAATCATCAAAACTCGCGCATTAATTGATTGCTCATTCTTTAATTTAAATACTGCTGCTCCATTTACTGCAACTCCAATAATTGCAAAAAGGATCATTCCTTCAGCATTTGTGGCTTCAGGTTTTATAAGGCGCGGAATTGCATTTGCTAATACAAAAGTGGAACCGATAATTAATATCAGTGCATTTATCAAAGCGCCGAGCATAGAAAATCTTCCATATCCATAAGAAAATTTATTATCGCTCTCTTTATGTGAATACCGTTCCAAAAACCATGCAAGTCCTATTGAAACCGTATCTCCAAGATCGTGCAGAGCATCGGAAATTATCGCCACACTATTTGTAAGTATTCCGCCAATAATCTCGAAAATTGTAAAACCAAAATTAAGTAAGAATACAGTTCTGAAGTTTTTTGTTTTGTTTACAATGTTGTGTTGATGATCGTGGTGATTATGACTCATTTGTAACCACCGATAATATTATTGCTGCGGCAGTTGAAACATTCAATGATTCGGCGCTTCCTTTACCGGAAATGGTTATGTATTCATCAGTAATATTTCTTATCGTTTCGGATGGACCTGTCGCTTCGTTTGAGAAAATAAATATTGATTTGTCTGACCGTTTAATGCCAAATATGTTTTTACCTTTCAAATCAGCACTAAAAACTTTGTAACCATTTTGTTTAAGTAAAATCAAATCATTTTCAATTACATTATCCCAGATATTTAGATGAAAGATTGAACCCATTGAAGCCCGAACAACTTTCGGATTTAGATAATCAACAGATTGATTTGATATTAGAATATTTTTTATCCCGAACCAATCACATGTTCTTATTATTGTCCCGAGATTTCCCGGATCTGAAACATTGTCAATCAATACAATGATTTTATCATCAACATTGCGGATGTTTTTTTGCGGAAGTGATTTGTTAAAAACAGCAGCAACACCTTGAGGAGTTTTAGTATCTGATATTTTCTTAAAGTCAATTGCATCAAGTTGATAGATATTTATGTTTTTGATTTTAGCAGATTGATAGAACTCGTGATGAGATTCTATAAAATCTTCCGTTACAAAAATAGCTTTGCAATCATAATTGCTTTCCAACCCTTCTTTTACAATTTTCAAACCTTCTGCAATAAATTTATTTTCTTTATCGCGAAATTTTTTAATTGCAAGAGATGAAAAATATTTTAATTCGCTTTTTGAAATCATAATAATGTGTTGTATTTCTGCGGACTTAAATTAGTCAGACCAACCTCAAGCATTTTAATATAGTCCCACGAATAAATTCCTGTATCGTGTCCATCCTTCCACGATATTTGAATTGCATATTCGCCAACCGGTAAAATGTTTTTTATTTTATACATATCAGGTGTAACAACTGCAGGCTTTGGCGGGCGGAATGTTTTGAACAATATAGTTTCACCTTTACAACTTGCACACGGACATTCATCACGCAAATATTTTAATGTAATTAAGGTTGTTGAATCATCAGCCCAGGTTAAAAGGAGTTTATCTTTATCTAAAATTTTTATTTGCTTCGGTTTCATATCTAAATATTTAATTTTAATTTAAAATTAACACAATACTGTGAATAATCTAATGTAAATTGGTTAAAAGTCAAACTTAGTTGAAAAAAAGAGACTCCATAAAATCAAGCTATTTTTTGTTGTTTAAGTTTTAGTTCCGATTTTAATGCTGTTCTTAAAAGAG
>Ga0247840_10003650_pt1 | contig 25698 bp, 17 predicted proteins | sample LaCruzMarch2015__FD_192404 | JGI IMG/M metagenome (GOLD analysis project Ga0247840, IMG submission 192404) | Freshwater microbial communities from meromictic Lake La Cruz, Castile-La Mancha, Spain - LaCruzMarch2015_17m | ecosystem: Environmental > Aquatic > Freshwater > Lake | place: Spain...
TGCGCTTGTGAAAGAGCAAAAGCGCCTTCACTGCTAGTTCAGTAGGAATTGCCGAGCGCCGAAAGTCGTTGCGCTGCACGGGGACTTGATGGTGGCCAGGGACGGGGTCGAACCGTCGACCTTCCGATTTTCAGACCCTCCCCCTCTAAGAAGCCATATCCCCAAATCGTTGGTATTCAACGGTTTTCGCGCACCCAGACCCACTGAGAACCACCCAGACTCACCAAGATAGGGCAGAAGATAGGGCAGAAATGGGGGTCATCCACAGGGCTGAACGGGCCATGATCTCTGCCAACTGTGCCAGGTGGTGGACGAGTCGGGGATGACAGTCAGTCGGGGAATGCAGCGGTGTCGAGGGCGTCTAGGAAGGTGCGGATCCAAGTCCAAGCGAAGCCAGAGCTATGCAGTTCGGGCAGGAACTAGTCCCGGCGGTCCTGCCGGACTTGGACCCTCTTCGAGGGGCATGACGCCTGCTGCAATTAGGGCTCCGAAGACTTCGTTCATGCCGGCAACATCTCTACTTGGGTCCCCGGCATTGCCCTCTGGAACCCAGATCACCATGCCACGCCGACATCTAGTCAGCAGAACTCGGTAGGCGTTGATCAAGTATTCGGCGTCTAGTTTCAGGTTGTGCCAGCTTGCTTTCGACTTGTTGAGACGTCTGGGCCGCCACTTCTGATCGATCCACACGAGATCCCACGACCAGCCCACCAGTGCGTAGTCGAGTTCTAGGCCTTGGCACTTGAACTCACTCGCTGCGACTTCAAGAAGCTCGGAGGCGTGAACGCTGGGGGCTCGGTCGAGGAACCATTTGGGCCAGTCAATCTCATCGCGTGACCCGGAGCCAACCTCGAGCCCGTAGGCCCGAAGCCTCCCGTTCTTTGAACTGGCGAAGGCGCCGCTTGTGGGTCGAAAGCCGTCTGCGGCGTCGTGCTCGACGCTGTCACGCACCCACTTCTTCGCCACTTCCAAGTCTCTGGTCACGACTAGTGGAAATAGGGGGAACTCGCGGGTTCGCAGTGCCTCTGCAGCGGTCAACTCCCCGTCGAGGAGCATCTCAACCCACTCCGACAGGGCTGCCGCTGAACTCGCTCGACGAGACACTCGCAAGTGGAGTTGCGGATCCTGCACGGCCCGGCTGTCCCCTGCCACGGCGACCTCCGAAGAGACCAACCCAGACCACACGAAGTCGCTCACTGTGCGGGTCGATATCGCCTCCATCCATGTCGCGGGGCCGGCCTCCCCTCGGTTGATCTCTTGTCCGCCCCCGATCAAGACCACGAGCACAGCCCACTCTCGATCCTCTAGCGTCGCGAGAATGGCCTCTGCTTCAGAGACGTTGTGGTCCTTGCCGTGCTTGAGGCGCATCTGTTCGGCTGTCCAGATTCGCTGGCCTTCGTCGAACACGACAACGTGCGAATCCACTGGGAAGTCATCTGCTGTGATGGCCCGTACGAGTTTGACCTTGCTCCCCGCCCAGGCCCGAGACTGCGCCATGCCCTCCTCGGGATACCTGCTGTGATGGTCGCGCGCGATCGCTTCCACCAGCACTTGAACGAGCGGCCCATTTCCGGTCAGATACAGGGGAGTGCCGCTCCCAGCTGGTAATGCGGCCTGCAGGTCCGGGTCGTGGGCCAGACGGAGTCCCACAAGCGTCTTGCCGGATCCCGGAACACCCGTAACCATGACTACAACGCGCTTGCCATCGCGCTTGGCCTGGCTCACACAGTCAAGAAGCACTTCGCGGACGCGATTCAGCTCCTCGTCGTCGGCCACGTGTGTCAGGACGTTTCGATCCTCGACATGGGCGATGAGCGCTGTTGCGGCCTCGACGATGCTCGGATGTAGGTCGTACTTGGCCTCGGTCCAAGCCTCCAGCTGCGGCACGGAATGGTCCTTCAGTGCGACCCCGGCAAGGATCTCGCCCAACTGGCTTGGGACGAGCACGTTCAAGTAACCGCCACTCGAAGTCCAGGGGCTCTCGAGTCGCGCGGGCGGTCCGTCGGATGCTCCTGAGGTCATCAGAACGGGGTACAACGCCCCCCGCCTGGCGATCCCGACAGACCCCCAGATCTCGCGTGCGTAGCGCTCGAGCTGCACCTCCGCTGAGCGGCCCACCTTCTGACCGCCTGTCTTCTGCTCGATCACGAAGGCACGTTCGCCGGTAGCGATCACTAGGTCGGGGCGGATCGACGACAAAGGTGGAACGTACTCGGGGAGGATCAGCCATCCGCCAGCACTTGTGGGGAGACCTTGGCATGCTTCCCAGATCCATCCAAGCCCAGTCTCCCAAGCCTCAAGTTGCTGCGGCGTGACGATCCAGGCACTGAAACGCCGGCTGAGTTCATCGACGACCCCCGCCACGAACTCCCTCTCGCTGGAGTTACTGGCGTCGACAATCCTCCGATGCGTCGCATCCATTGCGTAGGTACCCTCCCCCGGTAGTAGCCCCGAGTCTCCACATGTCGAACGACGTTTGCACCTTCGTTGCACACATTCCTCGCCGAACTCCAGCAATCCACCGGCCGGTTGCCCTCACGAGCCAGGAGAATGGCGAAGTACCCGTCAAGGTGATGCGACTCCGCTGCGCCGGTGAATGCTCCTGCGGTGCCGTAGTGGCCGCCTCCGGACAGCCCTCAAGTCGCCGATCGTCACCCAGCGTCAGGCGTACGGGAAGTGCGGCTCACGTCAGGAACGAAGAAGCGGCGGACCCTGCACAACCCACTCCTAGACAAAGCTCGAGAAGTACCCCATCGTGGGATCTGCGAACGTGCCCACCACGAGCCCTCGGTCGAGGAAGCGATTGAACTCTTCGCAGCTGGTCTCCGGTAGCAGGGCACACCCGTGACAGGCAGCCAAGTTGCAGGAGTCTGGTCCTTGGCCCTTCTCGCCCGCGTCCATGCAAACCGGGTCGGTGGAACACCAGCGGGCATCGGAGATCGCCGAGGCAAAGACAGAACGCAGGTTGTCGGGTCGCGCCATTCTCACCAGGCCGCCCATCGTGCCCTCGGAGTCGCCTGCCGCGGTGTAGATGAGCAGCCCCGCCATTTCGCGCCCAACGGTGCTCGAGACGTAGAGCCTCTCTCTCAGCGATGCCGAGCTGTAACCGCATGCAAAGACAAGTTCGTTGATCAGCAGGTGCCCAAGCGTGTGCAGCATGACGAAGCGTGGGGTGAGATTGCGGTCCTGGAGACCGCGCTGGGAGGCGACTCGCCCGAACTGGTCAGCGATCTTGTGGGCGCGAGCCTGTACTTCGGCGCGAGCTTCCCACACCGCCAGCCGACTGGGGTCAAGCTCAAAGTAGATGCCCTCGCCCTTAACGACGTAGGCGGGTAGCCAGTCCTGGACGGGTGGAAGTGGGTGCCGACGCAGTAGAGCTTTCCCGGCGCTGAGCTTCAAGGAATCGTCCCGCACACGAGTAAATCCGCGCAGTGCCCTTGTCTCGCGGAGCACATCCACAGAGCGCACCCGCTCTAGGTGCGAATCCAAATCGCGGTGGATGCCGGGATTGGTGGCGGTTAGGTAGTCATCCTTTGGGGTCTCTCGAATGTGTTGGAACTCTGGGAAGCGCCACTCGTCGTCGCCCGTGAGTACCTCGGCATCGGAGTCCTCCCCCGGCTCGAGCGTCTCTTCTCCGACGCCCAGGAGATCGCGGTAACCAGCGATCAGCTCGTCGTCGGAGATGGGGCCGAACAGCTCTGGCGGGACGTTCTTCAGGAGCTGGGCGCGTAGCATTTCGACCTCGAGCCCCGCGCCGAAGATGCTGTGCAGGGTGCGCATAGTGGTGCTGACCGCTGGGTGGCGCATCAGGTCGTGCATCTCGGCACTGACCGCCCCCTCCTTGCGCGGCAGGTAGATCGAGGATTCGACCTTCGGAAAATAGACGTTGCCGGCAGCACGGAGGGCGCCGCGCATCGGTTGTCCGCAGACTCCCTCGAGCCTGGCAAGCCACGGGCGGGCGCCGGTACATAGGTAGGGGTCGTCGCGTGAAGACAACTGGTCGCTGAGGTTTGTGTGCTCTTCACCGTTCACGAAACGCGCCTCGGTGATCCCGCGCAGCGTTCGCTCCTTCTGGCATCCGTCGCAAACGACTCGTTGTCCTTCAAGACCACCGCCACCAGCGGACTTCAGGCGCAGCGTTCCGTTGCAGGCGGGGTGGTGCGCACGGTGGACCCACTTGTCGAAGGGGAAGTCGTCTAGATGCCCGTCGGAGCAGACGGCTACGAACGGCACCTGTGACATGCGCGGCTTGTACTTCCAGTCGGAATGCTTCTTGTCCTTGCAGACCACAGCCTGCTGCATGGTGAGCGTTGATAGTTCCAGGCGCTTGCAGTACATGCAGAAGCACCACCGTGGGAAACGCAGTACCGGCACGGTGAGCTTGACGTTGCGATTGTCATTGCCCTGCGCCTGGTAACGGTAGTCCGGCGGTAGCCGGAACTCTGAGACGCGCAAGCGAGCTTCCAGTCGCCAGTCGTGCTCCTGGTACTCCTCCAGTGCAAGGCTGCTGGCGTCATTGGTCTCGTACCAGTGATCCAGCCCCGCTGTGATTACCGACGTGCCGTTGACGAGCACGCTCATCGCGCCGACGCCGAATGGGGTGACGAGCTGGGCTCGCCTCATAGCTCCGGTGCTCATGCTCCGTCCTCCATTTCGGCATCGGCGTCGGCGTAGACGTAGGCCAGCGAGATCGCCAGTCGGCACTCGGCATCGACATTGCGCATGCTGGTCGGTACGTCCCAGATCGTTGCTTTGCTGTCGAGATCAGGGAGCGTGCCAGCAAAGCGCATCAGGCCCTGCTTGGGGTCCCCCCACGGGGCGGGATTGGCTTCCCAGATGGTGCGTTCCCAACCATCCCATTGCCGGGCACGCTTGCCGGCCATTCGCTCCAGGGACGGGACTTCGCCAGAGTCGGCGATCAAGGCCCTCTCGCGGAGCAGATCGATAGCTTCGTCGTACTTGGCTGAGGGGAACGGGTACGGAGGCAGATCCTCCGGTGCGGTCTGCCGTACGTAGGCAACAGCAGCTGCGTGGAGTGCTCGGCGGAGGACCGGGGTGGCGAACGGGGTCACCGAGGTGGGCTCTACCTGAGCGTAAAGCCGCTGATGGTAGGTATGGAAGCGCTCGTAGTGGCTGCGGTCGCGCGGCTTGGCGGCGCCGTAGATGGTGATCACCAGCCCGGGACTGACGTCGGCGCGACGCCCGACGCGACCGGATACCTGGATGTACTGAGCAGTGGTCTTGGGCTGTCCGACGATGGTCATCAAGCCAAGGCGGTCGATGTCGACTCCGACCTCGATGATGTTCGAGGCGAGGCAGATGTCGATGGCGTCTTGGCGTTCCTGCCCACGGACGTACGAGGCCTGGAGCTGTTCGAGGGCCTTGGGTATCTCGTCGGAGCGCCGCCGCGAGGTGAGTTCCATGGTGCGGCTTGGCCAGCGGGGAGCGATTCCGTCTCGGCGCATCAGGCCGGTTAGGTAGTCAGGTACGTCCGACTCCAGCAGCGAGACGGTGTTGCCAAGCTCGCGCAGAGAATTGAGGAAGTTCAGGTTGGTCCAGTAGCCGTCGCGATCCGCCTCAGGCACTTTGGTGACCGCCTGTAGGGTCGCGGCGGCCACACGAGTCTGGACGGTCTGCATGGACCCGAGTGAGGCGCTAAAGACTCCGATGTAGCGACGGCCTGGCTCGAGCGATCCGTCCGGTAGACGGGCAGGTTCAGCGAAGAAGGAACGGCCTTCCACCAAGCCGTGTGGCGGGAACAGAGCAACATCTTCGCGGCCGAAGAGTCCTCTGATCTGGTCTTCGTAGCGGCGGATGGTCGCGGTTGAGGCGATGATCTTTGGCGGGATCGGAGCCTCGCCTCGTCGGTCGGTGCAGAGCTCGTCGATGACGGGTTCATATAGGCCGACCATCGAACCGAGGGGGCCTGAGATGAGGTGTAGCTCATCTTGAATGATCAGGCTGGGAGGAGAAACGACTCGCTCGCCCTGCTCGTCATAGCCGAAGAGGTTCCGGGCTCGGGGACGCCAAGCCATCATGGCGAACTTGTCAACGGTGCCGATCACGATCGAGGGACGTACTTCGTAGATGTCTTCGTCGACCACATGCACCGGCAGGCCGGAGCGCCGCGAGTAGCGGCACTCGGAGTCGACGCAGCGCAGCGCGACCCTGTCACGCCCGACCTGCTCGTAGCCGATGACGTCCTGCCCACCCCTCCCCTTGGGCTTGGTGCCCATCTGCGCCCCGCACCAAGGGCAGCGCAGCAGCAGGAAGAGGTTCTGCTCGTGCGGGTTGCGCCTGAGCCGCGCCAGCACGTCGACGGCCTTCCTCCAGCTGTTGGGGGTCGAGGAACCACCCAGCCAGATCCCGATACCAAACGGCGCGGTCCCCAGAACGTCGGAGTGGTCCTCACGAATTGCTTCGAGCACGCAGACCAGCGAGGCCGCACGCAGGAACTGCTGGGCAGTAAGGAGTCGTAGCGTGTAGCGCATCAGGGTGTCCGTGCCCGCGTCCTCGGGATTGCGCAAGCGGCGAGCCAGCAGGCTGATCGCGCAGGCACCGAGGTACGCCTCGGTCTTGCCGCCTCCTGTCGGAAAGAAGATTAGGTCGACAAGCGAGCGGGTCTTCCGAGAGGGGTCGACGAGTTCGGGCAGACAGGTGAGGATGAAGGCGATCTGGAAGGGCCGCCAGGTACCCCTGCCCGGCGGAACCACCGGCACGGGATGAGTCCCCTTAACGCGCAAGACGTCATCTTTGCCGCGTTCGACTTCACGCAACGGGAAGTTGGAACGTACCTGCTGGTAAAGCATGGCCTCATTGGCCCAACGAAACGCCTGCTGAGCCCTCTGGTCTGAGCCGACCAGTTGCCACCCATTCGTCATACGCTCGTGAGCCGCTTCCGCGAGCGCCATGTGCCGACGAGCTGCGTCTCGGAAGCGGTCAGGCAAGTCGTCGATCTCGGCCTTCCGTGAATCGATCCACTGACCGTACAGACGGAGCACAGTCTCAACCTGAGCCTGCCCTTCGGCGGTCCAGTCGGCCAGATCCCGCATGCTGACCGTGACGGGTTGCCGCTTCCCCCCTGAGTCGAGGAGGTAGTTGCCGCTCTCGTCGGTGAGATGAATGTTCGGTGTCAGGCTAACGACCTCGAAAGCCGGCAAAGCCACGGCGCGTGCCAGCGCTACCGGGGCGTCAACTTCGCCTGGCCACTCGGCGGCGCAGCCGTGACCGATGGCATACGTTCTCTTGTTCCGGTAGAGCAGGTCGATCGACTTCTCTTCCGCGTCACGGTCGGGCAGTTCGACTTCCGGGTACGGCTCGATGACCAGGCCGTGAGCGGCAGCGACGGTGAAACCCATCTGAAACAAGGCGCTACTCGGTCCGGTCCCCGTCACCTGATTCACCACTGCGACCGTCACCAGTCGTAGGTCTGGGTCGTCAACTCCCGGCACCGGGCGGCTGAACACTTGAGTCGTTGGTGCGATGCCCGGCGCATCGCCCTCCGCCTTGGTGTCGACGATCTTGAGCCGGTTGGTTTCCTCCATTAGGACGCTGCCGGGGACCGATCCCCTGAGTGTGAAGGGACGGCGACGCCACCAGTCCAGCGGCTTGGAGACCCCGGGAATGTGAACGCTGAGCCTCTCGTAGTGCGCACCGGTCACGGTGACGGCAAGCGAGCCGTCCGCCGGCACCCTGCACTGGAATGAGATCGCCATCGCCGAGGGTTTGAACCTATTCGCGTCGGTCAGGTCGAAGTCGTCTGAATCGGCCACGTCGTGACGCAGCGAACCTTGGATCTCGACAGGCGCGCCGTCCGGATCCTCTTCGTTGTGGGCCAGCCCGGGGGTGCCGGTGAGATCGAGATCGTCCTCGGCCGCGTCTCCGATTGCCGTACCGCCGATGGCCGCGCCGCTGTGTAGTACTCCGATGCCGTACCGGGTCAGAGGTGTCCCCATCGTCAAGATCTCCTGCAGGGTGGCGCTGTCATGGAACTGCCCCCGGCCTTCCTCGACCGTGGCGAAGGAGAGCGTGCCGCTCGAACAATCGACGGGCCTCCCGACGGGTTCCTCATCATCGGCCGGGCCGAACAGTTCGCGTCGGAGCTCGGCTTCGACGATGGCCCGGGCTTCGAGTCCGCTCATGTGGTCCCTCCAACGGCGTGACGGAGTGTGTTTCCTTCGATTAGGGCGATGAGACGGTCCGTCGCCCGGGTAAGTCCGACGTAGAGCAATGAGTCGAAGTGGTCGGCGGTGGTGGTGTCATCGAGGTCGGTCACCACGACGGCAGGGGCCTCGAGGCCCTTGAAGGAATGTATGGTCGCGTACTGCACCTGGCCTGCGCGGGCAGCCAGCCCGTCGGCAGGCTTCAAGATCTGCCGGAGCCACGGGTCGCTCGTCGTGGCTGCTGTGGAGGCATCTCGGAGCGGGCTCAGGACGACGATCTCGTTGAGTTGGTAGCCGTCGTCCCTAAGCTCGCGGATCGCCGTGGCGAGGAGCTTCGCCTGGTCCTGCCCTGCCTGGTACTGGCGAAACACCGGATCGATGCCGTCGTCTTGGCGACGGAACTGTTGATACCCGGGCTGCAGGTGGCAGACCAGGTTCGCCTGATAGCCGATGCGCGGCAGATTGCGACAGTTCTGCATCAGCTTGTACGTCGCAAGGAATGGTGCGCGTGATATCAGCCTGTCGCGCCCCTTCTCGTTCTCGAAGATTGCCTGGCGCTCGAAGTCTCCGAAGAGGAGCAGTCGGCCTTCCTTCAGGCCACCGGCAACCATTAGGTCGAGGACATCTAGATAGGGCTCAGTGGCGATGTCCTGGATCTCGTCAATGATCAAGAAGTCTGAGATCAGTGGGCCGTCGGCATCGATAAGCGCTTCGATTGCCCGTTCGGGCAACTCCTCATTCCAGAACTCGGGTCCGGAGCCCTCGGGTACACGGTCGAGGTCTGCCAGACGAAGCAGTTCCTTGTGAAACGTGCCGACACTGAGCCCCCCAACATCCGCCATGTCGCTGGCAAGCCGCTTGCCGAGGAGTCGGTTGAAGCACATCAACCGTCCCTGCTTGCCGGAGGCGACCTCGCGGTGAGCAGACTCCATCGCCAAGAAGGTCTTGCCCGATCCAGCGGGCCCCGTGAACAGGACGCTGTGGTTGTCCGAAGCGGCATCGAGCGCCAGGAACTGCTCCTCTATGAAGGTCGTCAGCTGGGACTCACGGGCACGCCGACGGTCACCCGGCACGGTTACCAGCTCAAATCTCGGGCGGAGCAGGCCGACGATTCGTTCAGCAGTCTCGCGATCGGGCCCGACACCGCCGTAGGAGAAGTGCTTGATCTTGTCGTCGAGGTGTCCAGTGCCGGCCGCGAGCGTGCGAAGGATTGCGGCCGGAGCAGACTTCAAATCTTCGGAATCCAGGACCTGCCAGTCGTGCCACTCTGGGTTCGCAGGCAGCATTGTGCGGGCGCGGACGCCGGTGAACCAAACGGCCGAGATCAGCGGGATGGAACGCAGGTCTACGTGCTTCTTCTCCAGGTAGTCACGCAGGCTGTACATCGCTTCGCTAGCTTGCCGGAATGGCCCCCGTGAGGTGGGCGCGTCGTTGCCGAGCTTCCACGTTCCGTCGCTACGCCGGTCGATCGATAGGTGCGACTTGACCTCGATCACCAAAATGCCCAACTCGGGGACAATCACAACGAAGTCGGCTTCGCCTTCAACCTGTCGAATGTGGTTGGCGATCCCTAGCGAGTGCAGCACGACCCAGTCGTGGGAAGCGTCGGCCCGCTGGAGCTCTGCATAGATGGTCTTTTCGCCAGGCGGAGCATCGTCAGGGCAATAGGCCGGCATCATTCGAGCCACTGACCACTCCGATCCTCGAACGGCACCCTGGCATCGTGGCGCGGCACGATCTCGGTCCAGGGCGAAACGGCCAGGACTCGTGTTGCGAGGATCCCGCGGAAGCCCTCGGACGGGACCTCCAAGCTCAAGTGGCCTGTCGTATCCAATTGGGACAGATCCGCATCGCTCACTGCGCCTTCGAGTTGCCTCCCGATCTCGGCGCTAGCGACGTAGAGGGCCTTTCGCAACATGGTGGCGTAGCCGAAGGTCGGCTGGACGGGGAAGCCGAGCCATTGCAGGAGCCGCTCAAAGTCCTGATCACTAGCAGGGCGGATCAAGTTGGGATCTGACCAGGCGCGTGCACGATCGGCAGTTCTCACCCCCACGGAACGCAACTGCTTGACCACCTGTCGGTAGCCAAGTTCTTGGATCCGCTCAGCCAGACGATGCTTCCAAGCTAACTGTGACTGATCGACGACGGCACCACGAGCCAGCCCGGCGATCGCGGCCTTGTATAGCGCGCTGTGCTCCGTCTCGCCCTGCCGCAGCAGCAGGTAGGTGCCCGCCCGGACGGCCGCAATGTCCGTGTACGTGACCCGCTCGCCAGCCGGCTGATCGGGGTCAAGGGAGCGAATGCGCTCACCATCATCGAGCCACAGTGCGAGTTTCCCGCTCAACAGGATCTTGCGTGCCTCGACCTCCTCGCTACCGGGTTCGCGATCCACATCAGGGCGGTTACCCCAGGCTGGCTGTGGCAGGTACTCGCTCTCAGCCTCTGGCTCGTCAGGCAAGTCAGACCCAGGCTCCGTCATGTCACCTTCAGTGAACAGCCGCGCCTCAATTCGGATGGCTCCCTCGGCGTATGCCGCGATGGCTGACTGGGGAACGCTTCGGTCCCTGAACCACGCCGGTAGCAGGAACGTGACCTCTGGCGTGACTGGGGCGGTCACCAGCGACGAACGGAAGAACCGCGGCGGTCCGATCGCATAGGCCTGCTGCCGCTCAGGCTGATCCCGCTCAAGTTCACCGGCGGTCAACACCAGGACGCCGGAGTCTTCAAGCCAGCTGGCGAGTCCAGCCGCGGCGGGTCGGCTGGCGGCGACAACTACGCAGGACTCAGCCCCCACCTCCTCGATGGAGCGCAGCAGCGTCGCCCCAACCTCCGAATCAGCCGACGCTACAAGGGAGGCGGCGCTCGTCAGCTCATCAAGCAACCCCTGATCACTGATGGCACCTCGCAAACGGTTGGCATGCTTGGTCACCTCGAACGTCAAGTGCTCGAGATTGGGGTTGCTGATGATGGGCTGGGGTTGGGTGATCAGCTTCCATCGCAGTGCTCGCGCGGACCCAACCAAGTCGTCAAGGAAGACGCCGCCCTCGTCTCTGGCGAGCTCCAAGAGCTTGCGAACCGCAAAATTGAATCGTGCCCCGTAGGGGTTCCCAACGGCAACGATCTCAACACCGGTACGGACGAGACTCGCAGATGCTGCATAGCGTTGGTTCAGAGCGTCGATACGGCTCATAGGGCCACCGAGAACGCCAGGGCCTCTACGCCAGCCGGAGGCCGCCAACCCAGATCCTCCGACAGCGAAAGCGGCTCTCCCCGGGTGTTCCTCAGTTGCGTCAAGAGTTCAGCCGATGTCTCGTCAGCTACGGAGCGATCGAGCACGCAGATCACAGACGGAGCCTCGATCTCGGCGATGTACCTGATGGCCCCGTTGCCATCGAGGATCACCCCACCGAAATCTCTCGGGAGTGGCAGGTGGTCTGCCAGTCGTGCGGAGGCATACAAAGTGGTGAACCAGGTTGCCGCACGCCTCTCCTTCGGTTTGAGGATCGTCTTGACTGAACTCGACGGCCAGCTGTCGTTCTCTCGGCCCAAGAAGGAATCGAAGTCCTGCTCCAACCACTTGAGGGTCCCTATGATGGCGAGATCTGCTTCTGGCAGCGCGAGACGCGCGTCCCATGCCGCGTCAAGGCGCGCCATGTGCTCCATACTCCCTGGCTCCGGGCGAAGTTCGCGTTCCGCATGTTCCAGCTCGGAGAGACTAGTGAGAGCGCGGATGGCATCCACGCGCCAATTGGACCCGGCAAATTGAGCCCGCGGTGGGCTAGCGGCTTCGTCCAAGGAAGAAAAGTACCCGGTGACGACCCAGCCACTGTTCACCGCCCGGATCGGCTGGCCCGCTTTCAGCTGTCTCAAGGTCTCGAGAGGTTCGTTTAGCGCTGGAGCTTCGCTCGCGAGCACCCAACCGCAGCCGATGAGTGCTGCGGCGAAGTCGCGCTTAGGCACAGTTAGAACCACGACCAATTGGCGGTCGACGTTCCTCCGCGAATACCGCGAAACACGGGTCCCCAACGCCAGCAATGGCCCGATCCAAGTGGCCGCGCGACCAGGATGATCCGCAGACTCGGAAAGTACAAGTCGAGTTTGAACCCCGGCAGGAGACGCCACAGTAGTAGACCCCCGTCGACTCGATCTGGCTTGCATTCCTCGATCCCAAACCTACTGAGTACATCCGACAGAGGAGACGACCTTTCGGTCATATTGATCCTGGGACCTCCTACGAGTGGCTGCTTGAACAGGGCTTCAGCGATCGCCACCTTGAAGCCGCCGCGAGCGCGCTTCTCGAGCGCTGGGCGTCGTCGACTGCTGTGCCTTCGGTGAGCGGGGAAAGCCCACCTGAAGTCGCCGGTGGCGCAGGTTCTGTCGTCAGCGGCGGTGGTCCGACTTGATGAGGACACGGTCCCGACGTCGGGAGCCCTTGGGAGCGCACGACTAGCTTCTTGTGAATCGAGCTGCGAAGCTCGGTGTATGGGGGTCGAGGCGGCGAGATTCACTCGCGCTCGGCTCACGCCCGCCGAAGCTCGGGAAATGGGCGTTGTCGACCAGCTGGCACGCGAACTGGCTCAGTACCTGCAGGCAAGCGATGACCGGATCGGAGCCGCACACGTCCACGGTGCGCAGAGTGGTGCGATCCAGTCCATCGTGGCGGACCTGCTTACGGCACGGCTCGGTTTCAGCGAAGAGGTCGTCCTCACGCCAGAAGACGGGTTCGTGACTGGGGCGAGACCGGACTTCTTCTACCGCATCTCGGCCAACCGCGGCATCCTTGCCGAGGTGGAGCGGGGCGGAACCGTTAACAACAACCATGACTTGAAGGATCTCTGGAAGGCACATATCGCACCAGACGCCCAACACCTGTTCCTTGTGGTCCCGAACGCAAACTGGACGGCAGTTGGTGGGGTTCGCGAGCGGCCGTTCCTTCGAGTGAGCAATCGGCTGTCGGCATTCTTCGGTGACCCGCGCCGTGAGATCGACGTCGTGAGTCTCCATGTCTTCAGCTACGGGCACCTCGACCACTCTGACTGACTGCCCGTCTCGCGACGGGCTCAGAAGGTCCAGGAACGCAAGTGGGCCCGCTCTGACAAGCCATGCGTCCCAGATTCGCGCATGCAGCTCACAATGAGTCGTAGCCTTCGGTACGTGGAGCCCATCCCGCTGCGATCGCTCACGGCGACGATCCTCGATCCGACGAAGTGCAAGCTGCACTGCGCGATGTTCAACCAAGAGGCTCATCCGATGGACGTGTTGGCAGGGGATTGGGACGAGTGGGTGGTCTGGAATCGGTGGCGAGGAGCCACGGACCACTTCAATCGTCAGTTCGTCTTCTCCCTCGCGCAAACCCATGAGAACCCTGCGGTGTGGCTCTTCGGTGGCGTCTTTGAGGTGCTTGGGCGAGACCCCACGCCTCATGCTCCCTCCTATGACGTGCGGCTTCGCTCTGATCTGCTCGGTCCCTACATCAAGCGCCTTCAAGTGGGCTTTCGTATGCCGGGACGCAATGCGCGCCTCAACATGGAGACCCACGTCGACTTCATGACCGTGAACTCCGTCTTGCCGGAGCCTTACTCAGGGGAGCCATTCCCGGGTCATGATCGGATCAATCACTCCTTTGCCGAAATTCAGGCGGTGGTCAGGCAGAACCGACCAGACTGGCGTGACGCCTTGCAGCACATGAAGGGTGTGTACGTCATCCACGACCAACTGACTGGAGAGCCGTACGTTGGTGCTGCCTATGGGGATACGGGCATCTGGCAGCGCCTTTGCGAGTACTGCGCAACCCTGCATGGCGACAACAAAGGGTTGATGGAACTCGTTGCTCAAGAAGGCTCCGAGTACGCAGCGGTCAACCTTCGTTTCGCGCTGCTCGAGTTCTGGTCGATGAGAACCGATGACAGTCACGTCCTAGCCCGTGAGTCGTACTGGAAGTCAGTGCTTCTTTCGAGGACGCACGGGCGTAATCGCAACTGACGTGCGGAGTGAAGCTCCTTCGCGCCCAGTGTCCGCGGGTCCGGTGCCTCAGGAGGTGGGGAGGTGCTTTGGCACGTTCGGTGCAACGACGATCGGGTCTTCGGGGTGCGCCACGACCCACCATTGATTGTCGATTTGCACCGCGTTGCTATCCGGCTCTTGGTTCCTGGGTGCGACGCGGGACGCCACGAACTCCCCCTTTCGGGGTACCGGCAATCCCAATGCTTCTGCGACCGTCGGATCACTGTCCTGGTGACCGAGGACCACGATGCCCTCTGGCTGCAGAATGGTACGAGCCCCCCCTGACGCCCGCGCGCGTTTCATGAAGTCGTCCTGCTGCGCCACGGTGGCGAGCTCAGCCCGACGAATAGTCCGCCCTTGGACGGTACGAAACAGCTCATTCACACGAGCCTGCCCGTGCTGATGGCCCCAGCGTGCCTGAGCGCTGAATATGCGTTCGCGCTCATCGTCCGAAAGGGCCAAGAACACATTCGGGGCCAGTTGCCCGTGATCCGGCCAGAGCCAACGTATCCGACCTCGATCGGCTGCCTTCAGTTGACGTTTGGCGTCTCGGTTAGCCCCTGAGCGCAGGTACTCCTCGCGAACGCGAATCAGCCCTGCCTGCCACCTGCTGTCTTTGTCACTTGCCGTAATCACGAGGCAAATGTGGCCCACGGCTTCGGGCGGGATCTCCCAACCGCCGAAGAACATGGAGTACTTGCAGTCGACTTCGATGCCGGCAATTCGATAGTCCGTTGCATCCCCGTCAGCGAAGTCGAACGCACGATGGAGGTTGATCTCCACCAATGTCCCCATGTGCGTCTTCTCGGTCTTGTGGAGTTGGTCGTAGCTCCAGCGTCCGGTGTGCTGCCCGTCGTAGAGCTGGTCAAGCGTGTTTCGCAGGACGCTGGCTACCCGGTCACCAGTCGGATCAAGCTGGTACAGCTCGGCTTCCACCGCAGCCAGCTCGTGATCATCTCCTGGCAGGGGTGGCCCCACTTGTGTCATGGCCTCGCCCTCCAAACGTGCGCACGCTGCTCGCTAATCATCTGCCTCGTCATGATCGCGGAGGTGTCCCTCCTTACCGGATGGACACGCCGCCGCCGCGGGTCGCTTGACGACGACGCCGGACGATGCGGGCCACTTGAACTGCGGCCGCCCCTGGGTCGTCGTGCTCCCAAACGCGAAAACTGAGCCATCCAGCTTGCGCCAACAACGCGTCGATCTCGCGATCGCGCTTGACGGTTCTCTCGAACTTGGGTTTCCAGTAATCGGTGTTCGTCTTGGGCTCGGCTGAATGGTCCGGGCAGCGGTGCCAGAAGCACCCGTCCACGAATACTGCGACCTTCGCAGGTCCGAAGACGATGTCTGCCGTTCGGCGAACCCAAGGCAGCGGGCGCGCGGCCACTCTGTAGCGCAGGCCGCGCGCGTGCAGCAGACGGCGCAGCGCGAGCTCCGGAGCAGTATCGCGAGAGCGATTCGCTTGCATGTTCGCTCGCCGGCCGGGCGACGAGGCCCACGACTTTGCCGATCGTCCGCTGGGAGCCTCAACTCCGCCTCGGGACCCTGTCACACTCTGATTCTTGCATCGAAGTTTGACCGTAGGCGACGAAGTCGGCGCGGAGAGCGCCCCTCCCACCACGTTGGCTGCCCGAGCCCCGCGGAGGTTGAGCAGCGGTCCGCGATCGCGCGGGAAACAGACGGCTTCGTCTGGGCCGCGGCAACGGAGTGTTGGCGGCACTCAGAGGTGATTAGGAAATCAGTGCACGGTTTCGGGAGAAGGCGTCATGGCGATCGTGGGATTCTTGGCCGACAAAGGCCTTGAAATCGATCAGCCTGTAGTAGGAAGTGCCGCGCTTGCGTCGCACATCGATGGTGAAGTCGCGCATGAGTCGTGTCATGTGCTTCTCGACTGAAGCATCGCGTCCGTGGTGTTGCTCTCCGAGCGCCGCGATATCTGACTCCGAGACGAAGTCGTTCGTCGACTTGAGCAATCGCAGTACAGGGTCATGAAGCTGGGTCTCCAGTTCAATCTCCGGCCGGGCCTGTCCCACACGGTGCAGAGCGCGGAGAATCGCGTTGCCAACTTCTTCCGCGACAGGGGGAGGAAATGCGTTGCCTATCTGCCGGTACTTCGAAGTCTTTCCGCCGACAAACTCCCACTCGTCGCCCTGCCAGCCTTGGAGGCGCGCAACCATCTCCAGCGTCAGCTTGGGGACCAAGTCCGTTGGGTCGGCTGCAGTGGGGACTTGGTCGGCCACAGAAAGCCCGTTGACGCCCAACTCGGCCCAGGCACGCTTCGCGCGTGTGGGCCCTAGGTCCGCACCCCCGTGCTTCTTGGACCCGCCGACGATGGTGGGGCCTACTTTGTTCGCGCGGGCTGCCCAGCGGGCGACACCCTTCCAGCCATCAGAACCCATCAGTGGGTGGAGTGCTTCGCCAACTGTCGGAGCCGGGGCAAGCGGCTCTGGCCAGCGGAAGTAGCGCGCATCTTCTGGGCGAAGCGCAACGAGCACGAAACGAGGACGGAGCTGGGCGAGGCCGAAGTCGCTGGCATTGAGGACCGTCCAGTCGGCGACGTAACCGAGCTCAGCCAATCGATCAAGGACATGTTGCCGATATCCAGCAAACCTCGGCGTACTAAGCCCTCGCACGTTCTCGAGGAGCAGTGCGCGGGGCTTGATGACCGAAACTTGCTCGACGGCCCAGGCAAAGAGGTCTCTTTCGTCCAGTGCCCCAAGCTGCCGCCCCGCAATCGAGAACGGAGGGCAGGGCACGCCGCCGGCGAAAAGATCGATGCCCTGATAGTCGGCAGGACGCCAAACCTCAGAATTGGCGACGTCCCCGACGGCAACTTCCCATGATTCCCGGTTGTGCCTGAGCGTGGCGGCCGCATTGCCATCAAGCTCGACGGCGAGCTCGTGATCGAAGCCAGCGTGCTCGAGTCCCAGGCTCTGCCCGCCCGCTCCCGCACAGATCTCGACCACCCCAAGGCGTCGCACAGGGGCGTCGACCGATTCCTCGGCTTCCCGGCTGCGCTGCGCCATGTTGTTGTGCCTTTCGGGTTTGCCGAAATTCGAACAGGTGTTCGAAAACTACCAGGTTCCGTGGTCGATTGGAAGTGCCGGTGTGGGCAGACTAGCGACCGGTCGCGGGGTGTGACGTGACGTCTGGCAGCACGTGAGATCGTGTCGGAAAGCCGGACCTATCGAGCCCATAGGTCCCCGAGACTGGTGGGGCTAATGTGCTTCGTTGAGGTAATCGCGCACGATCGCTTGCTGTGGTGGTGACAGCTGTCGGTAGGCGGCGTAGATGCGATCAACGTTGCTGGATGTTCGGCGGCCCTGGCGAATCCACGTACGCAGCAAGGCTCTCTCGACGGGCGACAACGAGAGAGAACCCGCTTGAACTGCGCTGACGTCAGGCGCCTCCGCGGGAGCACCCTTCAGGCACCTCGTACAGACGGTGACTAGGCCTTCCGGGCCAAGGTGGTCACCAACGTGCCTGACGGTCAGCACGGCGGCAAGGTGAGCCGCATCTGGGTAAGCCTCGCCGCCCCCGACCCCGCAAATGGTGCACATGTAGCCGTCTCGGGCAAAGGCAAATTGCCGCTGTCTCGAGGAGACTGTCGACTGCACGGTCTTGGCACTGGCCCCCTCCCACACCGGGGATCCGGCCGAGGCGAACCGAAGTTCGTCTGAGGCCAGAGTGGGATCCTGCAGGTTCGTGAGGATTCGCCATCCCTCAGCTCGTAGGTCACGCATACGGCGGTCAACCTGCTCTACCCCTGGGAAGGCGTCACGCAAATCCGCCTTGGTGAAGACGTTGCCTTCGCCTATCTCTTGAACCAGCCATAGGGCTACCCGAACACGCGTGCCCTTCTTGGAGGTGCGCCAATCGGGGGTTGTCACGTTGAGTCCATGGCGTAGCGCTGACGCGCGGGCACTTGGGGCGGAGGGGCGGACGAAAAGGCACGGGCATGCACCTTCAAGGAAGCGATTCCAGCCGGGCCAGGGTTCCCATGCCGGGTGTTTCGAAGGGGACTGCGTGTCAGAGGGCACGCGTAACCTGAATAGTGCTGTTTCAACGTCGCGAACCCCCTAGATGACGATGGATCGGATGCTAGTCCCGAATAGGTTGGTGAAGCCGACATTGCTCAACGGAGGTCAGGACACCTTGAACGCGAATCGCCCGCCCAACGCAGCTCGCATCGCGGAAGTAGTAGACGCTCGCGTGAAGGAGGTTGAGAGCAGGCTAGGCGTCGCCGAGACGGTCCGGGTTGAATGGCGATCGTCCACCTTGGACATCCCAGTCATTGAGATGCCGACAAGCATGCTCTTCTACAACCCAGAGACTCACCGCGTTCGCGCGCAGAGAACGCTTGACCCAGTGCGGGATCAGCACGTCACAGACGATCCCTGGGGCAACGAGAGTCAGGACTACCTGCACGACCTTTTGCGGGGCGATCCCGCCGATCCACTGGGCAAGATTGATCCCACGTTCTTGGAGCTCAAAGACGATCTCGCGGTCAGCGGTCAGCGCGAGCCAGGGATCATCACTCGAGACGGCATTCTCGTCAACGGAAACACCCGTCGCGCAGCCCTCGTGGACCTCGAGATGGACCACATCCGAGTCGGAGTTCTGCCGGGCGACGCCAACTGGGGGGACATCACTGGCGTCGAACTCTCGCTTCAGCTCGCCAAGGAGTTCCGTCGCGACTACTCGTTCATCAATGAGTTGCTGGCGATCGAAGAGTTGGCTGGCCGCGGCAAGAGCGACGCAGACATCGGTCGGATGTTCAGGCGTAAGCCCGAAACGATTCTGCGGTCTCGTTGGATTCTGGCCTTCATCCGGGACGCCATTGAGAGTTCCGCAGATGGGTCAGTGAAAGCGAAACTGCGGCTCGTCGATTATGAGCGCGACAAGGCCCAACTCGAAGAGCTTTATCGCGCGTATCGGAAGTTGGAGGCATCGGATCAGCTTGCTGCCGAGAGACTGCTGAAGGCGCGATCAGCAGCCGTGGCGCTTGACTTCGCAAAGACCGACATTCGGCACGTTGGAAGCGACTTCTTGACGAAGTACCTCGTCGCCGAGTTGCCGGCCAGCTTCGTCCCCGAGTCACGAGAAGCATCGACGGCGGGCATCCCTGGCCTTTCGAGCGACATCCAGGTCTCGTCGGGCGGCGGCATCGCGGAGGGCGAGGTCGCCACCGCAATCCTTCAGGCGTCCGCGGTTCTGAAGTCCGAAAGCGCGACCCCAGACGACATTAGGTCCGCCTCGGCAGCATTCAGCGCGTATCGGACAGCCTTTGAGGGCGCAATCGCTAAGGCGAAGCGAGACTCGATATCCACTCAAGTCAAGCAGGCGGCCCCCGACCACGTCCTTCTCGCTGGCGACGAAATCGATCTGGCTATAGAGAAGCTCGTCCAAGGTCGCGCTTCAGGACTCGTCGACGTAGAGGCGCTCGACGGGGCCCTCTCGGAGCTACGAGATTCTCTACGGTCCCTGGCGGTTCAAGTCGGTCGTAGCGGTCTGTCCGCAGGGGAAGGCATCGAGTGGTTAACGGCGGTCGCTGCTCAGCGAAGTGAGTGAAGTGGTCGCCAGCCTGCGCCTCGACTTGGCGAGCGACGGATACTCGGTTCTGGTGCGCACCGATCACAGGCGCCCAGAGTTCGACCGTCTCTCGGTCCGGTGGCTTTCGGCAGCTCGTCGATCAGAAGTTGAGATTGAGGTCGCTCTCGATGACTTGTTGCTGAACGTCGGCGCCCTGGTTGACTGGCCAGAGCCAGCCTCGGTCGTGTGGGACGAGCGGCTGCGGTCAATGGTCGAGGATGCTTTTCGCGATTCGAAGGTGGCCGAGGACCGGCTGGCCGGCATAAGTCAAACAGGTGAGGGAACCACGCTTGACGTTAGCGAGGCGCTGGGGAGCCGCTGGCAGGGCTCCCTGACTTCGTTCCAGGCGCGGGATGTTGCGCGAATCCTTTCGATGAGGCACGGAGCAAACTTCAGCGTGCCGGGAGCGGGTAAGACCCGAGCATCGCTAGCCGTTTACGAAGCCCTTCGCGTCGCGGGCGACGTTGACCGACTTCTCGTTGTTTGTCCGAAGAGTGCTTATGAGAGCTGGCAAACAGAAGCAGTGGAGGTCTTCGGCGCATCGGTGCCGACGATTCGGGTATATGGGGGATCGGCCGCCGACTTGGCAGCGGAGATACTGCTCGTGAATTATGAACGCTTGCCGGATGCACAGAGGGCCCTGGCAGCTTGGCTCGCCTCCTCCAAGAGCATGCTGATTCTGGATGAGGCCCACCGCATGAAGCTGGGTGCTGCCGGGGCCTATGGATCGGCTTGCCTGTCGTTGGGGCCGCGAGCCCGACGTCGCCTCATTCTGAGTGGGACTCCAGCACCCAATGGTCCGGACGATCTCCGAAGCTTGTTCTCATTCGTCTGGCCGGGTCGGGGCCGGCAGGTAGTCGACAGTGCTGTCAACGGGACAACGCTCCAGCAGGCGTCGCAGATTCTCAGCCCCTTCTTCGTGCGAACCACCAAGGATGAACTCGGTCTCCCGCCGCTCCAGGCCACGGTGCGATACGTCGACCTCCCTGAGCTTCATCGCGAGATCTACGACGCGCTGCTCGGTCAGATGAGCGCTCGGGCGAGGCATGCCAGGGACGACTTGAGCGCACTCGGACGCATCGTCATGTACTTGCTCATGGCCGCTGATTCTCCCAGCCTTCTCACGGCGGGTGCGAGCAGGTATGAGCCTCTCGAGTACCGGATCCCTCCACTTGAGGTGCCGGACTCAGCGTCCCTCGCGGAGCTGCTGCGTGATGTCCCAAGTTACGAGTTCTCACCCAAGTTCGCGGAGACCCTCGCGATCGTGGCAGACAACGCGGCACGTGGAAGGAAGACCCTTGTCTGGTCCACCTTCGTCCGTACGTTGACGACTCTCGAGCGGATGTTCGCCGATTTCCACCCCGCCGTCGTGCACGGAGGTACGGAGGACCGGGACGCTCAAGTGGCGAGATTCCGCAACGATCCGAATTGCATGGTGCTACTCAGCAATCCCGCGACACTGGGGGAGGGTATTTCCCTGCACCATGTTTGTCACGATGCGGTCTACGTGGATCGAGACTTCGCGGCAGGCCGGTTCCTCCAGAGCCTGGATCGTATCCATCGACTTGGCTTGGCTCCGGACACGATGACGAACGTGACGGTACTAATCGCCGCAGGCACGATCGATGAGGTGGTCAACCAGCGCCTCGACGTGAAGCTGCGATTCCTCTCGGCGGTTCTGGATGATCCCGCGGTTGCTCAACTCGGTGACCTGGATGAGGAACCCTCAGTCGGCGCCGGCTTGAGCAATGCCGATCTGCGAACCCTGATGGGCTACCTCGGTGTCTCCTCGACCTCCTAGCCCTGTACTCAAGGCGGCTGGCCGATGGTGCAGCGAGCTTCGCGTCGCGACTTTCGAACGCGTCGAGGAGATGTTTCGGGTCAATCCGAAGTTCAGTGATCTGACTCCAACCCAGTACATGGCTGCACTTGACTGGCTCAGTGCGCTCGGGATCGTGATCGTGGACGAAGGCCGTCCTCGCCTGACAGTCGGTCCTGATCGTCCGGTCGGCGGCGAGGATCTTCTGGGCCTTGCCATTCAACACGTGATGCCAGATTGGCTCCACGACTTCGACCAGTTCGTTGACGACAGCGACCTTCCCCTTGATTTGCTCGAAATGGCCGACGGCCTCGGTGTCGGATCAGATCAGGCGTGGAAGGTCGCCAACCGCATCGCTGGCAAAGTGGACGCCCTGGCGCGAGCCGAAGTCGGCGCTGCTGGGGAACTGGCGCTGGTGGAACTCCTGTCCTCGTGCCTGGACACTCGGGTGCAGCACGTCTCGACTGAGTCCGACGCGTACGGATACGACATAGCTGTGTCGGGCGACTCGGGCGTCTGGCACCTCGAGACGAAGTCGACGACTCGTCGAGGGCGCCTGATCATCTACCTTTCCAGGCACGAGTTCGAGACAGCGCGGATCGACTCAGATTGGCGACTGGTCGTAGTCCTTCTGGATGCGTCCTATGCGGCCTTAGGGGTAGCCACGGTGCGTCGCGAATGGATCTTCGATGTGGTTCCCGAGGATCACTCCCCGCTGGGCCGGTGGGAGAGCATTCGGCTGTCCCCACCGCGGGAGGCACTCGAAGCGGGGCTAACTGGCATCGACGAGTGTCTGAAGCCAGACGTGCGCGACACCGCATCTGCCTCCCTGCTGCAGGGGCGTTTCGGGCCCGGAGCGCCGCTGTGGATGGATCCCGTCCCCCCTCGTTGACGCTGCATTCCCGGCGCCAACTGATGCTGCGCGAGAGCCGATATGAACCGTTAGGTTTTTCGTGCCGGCTTCATGTGTGTGACATCGCCGGTTGGGGTGTCAGGGTTGCAGCGTAGTAGTTGACTTCAAATTCGGCTGGTGGGATGTCCCCGATTGAGGTGTGGAGCCTGCGGTTGTTGTACTTATGTGGGTGATCGTGTCAAGCGGGGGTCTGGTCGAGGTGCTGGAGGAGCCCGTCGTAGATCTGCTGGCGGGCGGTCTGCCCCTTGGCGGCGGCGTCGTCGCGCTGGCTCAGGAGGGTGGGGCGGAACTCGAGGCTGGTGGTGAAGAAGCTGCAGGATTCGCAGATGCATTCGAAGTTGCAGTCGATCTGGGCGGGGCGCTCGCAGTAGCCGTTGCCGAGCATGCGGCGCATCTCGTTTCGCAGGTGTCGCATCTGCCGGCCTTCGTCGTGGGCTGGCAGTTGCCTGTCGTAGAGGGCTTCAACCTTCTCCGTGACGGCGAAGTATTCGTCGGCGACGGTGGTGTCGGCGATGCGCGCATAGACCATCGTCATGGCCAGGGTCTTGTGCCCGAGGAGCGCGGCGATGGCATCCAGGCTCATGCCGTTGTTGATCGCCTGCGTGGCCAGCGTGTGCCTGAGTTGGTGCGGGGTGACATGGCCGATGCCGGCCTGCCGGGCGACTCGGCTGAGGGAGGTCGCGACGCGGAACTTGGTGACCGGTCGGCCGCGCTCGATGAGCAGCAGGTCACTGCGCAGGCCGGGGGGTCGGTCGTCGAGCCACGCGTCGATGAGGGTCTTCAGGTCCGGGTGTAGGGGGATGTAGCGGTCGTTGTGGAGCTTGCCTACGGGGATGCGCAGCCAGTGGATCGCGCCGATCGTCACGACGGCATCGACGGTCAGGCCGAGCAGTTCGGACAGCCGGACGCCGGTCCGGGCGAGGATCTCGATGCAGAGCCGCGCGAGGGGGTCTGGTTCGGCCTTGGTCGCCCGCGCGAGCTTGGCCGCGGCCGCATCGTCCAGGAACCGTGGCAGGGGGCGGTCGATTCGCGGCAGGTCGGCGCCGTGGAGCAGCGGTCGCCCAGGTGCGCCCGGGTAGTCCCATGCGGTGATCCGGTCGAAGAAGCAGCCGAGGTTGATGAGCTGCTCCTTGATCGATGTGCGGGCCAGCGGCTTCCCGGTGCGCGGGCTCGGGGTCACGGCCAGCCAGGCCTTGAACTCCTCGATGTGCGAGCGGTTCAGGTCCGCGCAGTGGGCGACCTCGGGATGCTGCTCGGCAAGCCAGCGGCCGAAGACGCGCAGGTGCTGCTCGATGTGCTTGACGGTGGCCGGCCGCAGGCTCAATGCGACCTGCTCGACGTAGCGCTCGGCTGCCTGCCGGTAGCCCGGCGCGACGTGCAGCCAGCCGGTGACGCTGACGGATTCACGGATCGATCGCGGCGAGGGCGTGTTCACCGTCCCCTCGTGGAACAACGTCAGCTGGAGCCGGTGGAACACCGACCGCAGGTTCTTGCCGGACTGGGGCATGCCGCGGCGCTGGTACGCCTCGTCCAGCGACGCCCGGGCGTCGTGGAACATCGCCTCGTCGACGAGGTCGGGGCTCACCGCGGACATGGCCGCGATCTTGCAGAGCGCATTCCACTGGATCGCGGCATCCAACCGGCTGGCGTCCAGGACACCGGCAGCACGCAAGAACCAGGCATGCGCGTGGGGCAGCAGGCGCTTGGCCGTCACTCCCAGTTTCAGGTCGGCGACGGCGATGAAGTCGGCGGTGGCGGTGATCTGGCCGGTGACCAGCATCCACGACACGAACGGGCGAGCCTGTCGCATCCAGGCGACCTGGGTATCCAGGTCCGCCCGCTGCCAGCCATCGGCACGTTCCATCCGACCGCTGAGTGTTCGGGCCGCACTCATCGTCGAGTTCCACGCGGTCAAGCCGCTGTCCTGCAACGACAACGCGAACTCGGCGATCACGTCGAGGGAGCCCTCGCTCAACTGCAGCGGGGCGCCCATCACCAGCCCCCGATAGCCTGGGCGTCGATGGCCTGCATCGCCCGCGCGTATTCCTCCGCCAGCCACGTATTGGCCAGTTGCAGGTAGAGACGGGTCGACTCGATCGACCGGTGCCCGGCCTGCGCCTGGATCGCCTCCAGCGCCATGCCTGCTTCACGCAGGCGCGTGAAGCAGGTGTGCCGCAACTGGTGACACGTCAAGTGCTCGATCCCGGCCCGCCCCCGCGCGCCAGCCACGATCTGGTCCAGGCCCGCCGCGGTCAGTGGGCCACCTCGACGCGGGCCCTTCAACACCACGAACACCGCGTCCGTGTCCGCATCGACGGGACGCTCAGCGGACAGGTAGCCCGCCAGCACGTCGAAGAACCGGCCGGAAACCGGGACGATCCGCTGATGGCCGCCCTTGCCCTCCGTGACGAAGACCCGGCGCCGACCGGGGTCGATGTCCTGCAACCGCAGAGACAGGACCTCGCAGCGGCGCAGCCCGCCCAGCAGCATCGCGTCGACCATGGCACGGTCGCGGTCCGTGCGCAGCGCCGCGACGAACCGGTCCACATCGACTGGCTCGATCACCCGCGGCAGCGTTCTCGGTGCGCGGATCAACGGCACGCCGCGGACCGCACGGTCTCCCCCTCGCCTGGTGGCCAGGCCGCGAGGCACCGGATTGGAGTTGACCCCCGCGTCGCCGCGCACGATCAGGTAGTCGAAGAGCCCCGCGACCGACGCCAGCCGCCGCTTGATCGTGCGAGCCGACAGCCCCGCCTCCCCATCCTCCAACCGCACCACGTTCCTGCCCCGGCGAGGAGCCCGCTGCGCAGCAATGAACGCCAGCACCTCGGCGGCACGCACCTGCGCCGGCTCGAGCTGCACGACAGTGAAGAACACCTTCAAGTCGAACGCCTGCGCCAGCACCGTGTTCGGCCGGCAGCGAGCCGCGACCAGGTCCAGGTAGGCGTCCACCAGCGGATGGCCCAGGCGCACCCCGCCGACAGTCCCGACCTCTCCGACACGAACTAGCTCCGGGACAAAGGCCATGTCACACACCTTGCCCGACTTCAGCACGCCAGCAAGGGATCACCCGCATATCTAAACTCGTGGTTCCAGTCGGCGATGACGACCTTGGCGTGGAGCACGGAGTAGAAGCTGTTGATGTTCAGGCACTCGTCGCGTTGGCGGGCGTGGAACGACTCGACGTAGCCGTTGTTCCACGGGGTTCC
>Ga0247840_10003652_pt1 | contig 25692 bp, 25 predicted proteins | sample LaCruzMarch2015__FD_192404 | JGI IMG/M metagenome (GOLD analysis project Ga0247840, IMG submission 192404) | Freshwater microbial communities from meromictic Lake La Cruz, Castile-La Mancha, Spain - LaCruzMarch2015_17m | ecosystem: Environmental > Aquatic > Freshwater > Lake | place: Spain...
TAGAATGTTGGAGGTGTAATCGAAATAATGAAAAATGGTGACAAAATAAAGCAAAATACAAATATAAAACAAAACAAATAATGATTTTTTAGAACAGAACAAACACGTTAACTGCCTTAGACGTAAAAATATACAGCAAATCATCTTAAAACGTCATTATTCAGAAGTCTTAATATTAAAACATACGAAGCAGATATCCCACAAGGAAGAGAGACCATGTTTATGGCAATATGCCGTGGCCCAAAAAGCGGCTCTATAATGGTAGGAACAGATTTAAACACTGACTCAGTTGACTCAGTACTTATCTTGGTAGATAGGACTCTCGACAATCCAGCCAAAAGCGGCATATATGAAGAAAGATTAGATACGATAAAATCTGAAATTTCACAAGGACTTGGGTTAGGCCGTCCTAACTATCCTAATCTAAATTATCAAATGGAATATAGAAGTCTCATGGAAGGTCTCGAGACCCCTTTAGGTAAAGAATGCATCTATAACCCCAACATTCTAACGCTCGAGCAGGAAAAGGGATGCATAAATAAGCCATCTACTTTGCAACCAGTCGACGTCAAAGGCCTCATCGAAACCTGGGGGGACTCAACAAATGATAATCCATATTGCAATACATTAAGGGAAGACTTCTTCCATAAATACCTAGAGTATTTTGATGTAGGTAATCCCCAGACGGAAGAAGATCTATAAACGTAGAGAATGCTTCCTAGCCTTATCGAAAACCTCAATATCAAAACAAAAAGCGTGCCTAAGATTTCCCAGGCGTGCTATACCTCACTCCAGAACGGGAACGGGAGAAGAAGAGCTTTGGGCTTCTCCATCAGCCTTATCCCGCTCTCGCCCCAAAAGACTTGCATCTTGATTCCTTGATGGATCGCCCTCCAAAAGCGGCACACCATCGTTATCCACCTGCTTTGCCACAATGTCCTCCACTATACTCTTGGTATGGCGCGCCTCATGACTTGCGATCTTTGCCAGGACCAAGCTATTGATCATAAAGACACCACCTAACAAAATCGTCACTTTAGTCAAGAATGTGTTGACATTCTTACTCGTCATTCCGCTGCTGCCGGTCAAATTAGCAACCCCATCATCACCACTTCGCTGCAAAAGCACGCATAAAGCAAGCAACAGAACAACAAAAACTTGCACCACGACCAAAATCGTTTTCATTCAATACTTCGAGACGACAGAAAAATACTTCGAGAGTATACCACCAGACCAGGAAAACGCAACCCATATCAACTAATGCCCTCTATCACCGAACAATTTGCCAAATACGTTTTTATCAAGCGTGCAATGGGTTTGCGAACACCAACGCTCACCCCTGTTGGACTAAATCGCCGATAGTTATGGAGCTGTTACCGAGACAGATAAAAAGGCTTCACGAGCGATAATACTACGAAAAAATTCAAACCACGACCCACATACATGAGGTTTGGCTCAGTTTAAAATTTTAGGATAGATGGCATCCCTCGTTCCTAAAACACATTCTGAATTTGACGTAAGACTCCTAAAATGACCCCTCAGATCTACCTAAGGCCTTGATTTTTACACCATCCATCTATATCTGTCTCAAAAATTTAATGACACAGACTGCGTTTTGAAATACCCTGGATAGGGCCTAAAAGTACCTGTAGCTCAACTGGACAGAGCGTTGCCCTCCGGAGGCAAAGGTTGCAGGTTCAAGTCCTGTCAGGTACGCCATATAAAACTCGTTCACTAGATAAATTTTTATAAGATAGGCCGAAGATGTACACAAAGAAAGAGACTAAAGAGCCAGGAAAAAGAGGGGGAAAATTCATACGCCTGCATAAGCTATTTCCCAGCATGATTACGATACTTGCCTTGTGCCTTGGCATCACCGCATTACACTACGCTATTGATGGCAAATTTGAATCGGCAACCATGATGATTGTGCTTGCCTGCATCTTAGATGGATTAGACGGTCGTGTCGCAAGGTTTTTCAGATCTGTTTCAGATTTTGGAGCACATCTTGACACACTATCGGACGTGATAAGTTTCGGAGTTAGCCCGGGCATTATTGTCTATTTGTGGATACTGCATAGCGCTACCAATGGGTTTGGATGGGCGGCAGTTCTGATATACGTAACTTGCGCGGCATTACGCCTTGCTAGATTCAACGTCCAAAATATCCCCGCCCCCCAGCATTCGGCAACAACGCAGGATGATTCAGCTCATAAACATAAACTGAAGGCAGAGAAGATGATGTTGGCATTCAGAAAAAATTTCTCCGTAGGGTTGCCGATGCCCATTGCCGCCATTGCTTCATTACTACCCATTATGTTAAGCTTCAAATTAACCGAAAATTTACCACTTAACCCATCCACTGTTGCAATTTATTTGATATTTATAGGAATCTTGATGGTGAGTAAAATACCGATTTTTTTGGGAAAATACTTGCGCATTACAGCGAAACAAATCCCGGCGGCAATATGCTTAGGATGGGTCTTTATGTTCTGTGTGGCAGTGCAGCCCTGGATCGCTTTGCCAGCCCTTACGATTTTATACCTGTTCACGATTCCAATGCATAGCGCCTTCTTCTACCTGAAATTAAAAGAGCTGAAGAAATCCCACATAGCTGAGAATTGAAGATCCCTATCCTACAACAAAAGTTATTGATGAATCTTGTAAGCCAATTCCACGGTATTCTTCAACAAACAAGCAATCGTCATCGGCCCCACTCCTCCAGGGACAGGGGTAATGAAGCCGGCATACTTCTTCACTTCTTCAAAATTGACATCCCCAACTAATACACCCCCAACATTGGTAATCCCAACATCAATAACGCACGCTCCTTTCTTTACCCAATCCTTTCCCACAAGGTGAGCAACACCAGTTGCAACAATCAAGATATCTGCCGTAGAAGATTCTACATCGGGATTTTGCGATTTAGAATGTAACACACTCACACTACACCCTTCATTCAACAACAATGATGCTGTGGGCTGCCCAACAATAATAGACCTGCCTATAACCACAGCTTTCTTTCCGGTTAGATCTGGTCCGAGATTCTCCTTTATTAATATCATAATTCCCTGGGGGGTACATGGAATGACATTAGGCTGCTGCAGGTTAAATAACCCAACATTATATGGGGTAAAGCAGTCTACATCTTTCCGCCAATCTACCTCATTGAGAACCGCATGAGCGGAAAGAGTCTTCGGTAGTGGCAGTTGGACTAATATCCCATGTACTGACGTATTCTGATTTAATTCACGAATCACCTTAAGGACATCATCTTGATTTGTTGCCTCGGGAAAATGGTACACAAGAGACTCTATACCATTTTCCAATGCCCTTCTTTTCTTTAGCTCCACATAAATTTTACTTGCAGGATTATCACCAACCATGATGACAGCTAATGCTGGCAGGATTTTATGGATAGAAGCGAATTCTTGTGCTCGCTTTTTAACGGAATCTAAGATTCTTTGTGCGCAAGCCCTTCCATTAATCACTATGCATTCATCAGAATTGCTCATATTCCCTCATCTTATAATATTGATAACCACTACACTAGTGATGTCGAATGTTTAAAATCTAGATCCCTATCCGGATAAATAAACCTGTACGCGCTACGACAAGCAAGAGCAGCTTCGGCGAACCCCGTTAAGATTAACTTCAATTTTCCAGGATAAGAACTAACATCACCAATCGCATACACCCCCTTGATACTAGTTTGCATCGTACCATGATCTACAAGTATTTGTCTGCCATTATCGCTGAGAGCAACATTCCACCTCAAATGACAGCTCGCATCAGAAGATAAACCGAAAAACAATAAAAGAGCATCTACATCCAACATCCTTTTTTCCTGCCCGTCCAGATGAACCACCACTACAGACTCAACCCCGCCCGTTTGTTCGTTTCCATAAACCGATTCTAATTGAAACGGTATAATAAATTCAATCTTTTTGGTGGTATTTGCTATCTTTTTTAAACTATCTAGATTTCCCGGGATACATCGAAAATCTTCTCTACGATGTACTAAGTATATCTTCTCTGCGATTTCTGCTAATTCTAATGCCCAGTCCACAGCTGAATCGCCCCCCCCCGCAATGAGAATCGTTTTTCTCTTGAAGGACTCTTTTTGTTTGACCGCGTAGAATACACTTCGATTTTCAAATGCGGCAATATTGTTAATAGGAGGCCTGTTAGGCTTGAAAGCACCTCCACCAGTCGCCACAATGATGGATCTAGCCTCTATAACCATTTCTGTATTTGTGCGAAGATACCAAACGCCTTTATCCTCCTGATAAGCGATATTCTGAACGCAGGTATTAGTAATGATATTGGGAGAAAATCTGGAGACTTGCTCACAAAGAGCTTGAGTTAGCTCATTACCTTTGATACTGGGGTGCGCTGGTATATCATATATCGGCTTCTCTGGATAGAGCGCGCTACATTGACCGCCAACAGCTGGTAAAGTTTCAATGATACAAGGGCTTAAACCCAACATACCAGCTTCGAAAGCTGCAAAAAGACCAACTGGACCACCACCAATAATAGCAACATCTGCAACAAAATGTTTCTTAAATCTCATCTACAACCAAATCACCAACCACGAACATTCGATGGACCCAATTCTCCAACGCCACCAATCTTAGTTAGGAACGTTTGCCTGGGATTGTATATCCATCATAATCTTACCTCAAGCATTATTCCACTTTGTCGATGAGGGGAGGGGGATAAGAATTGCTGGCTCCCGACCTTGAGTGCGATAGATGCTGTGTATGCTCGATTTCGAAGTAATTCTTCAGAATATGGGAGCACGCGCTCTATGATAGATCTCTTCTTTAGCAGCTTTCTTTCATATATGGCAATACCAATTGGCGCATAAAGTATTAGATGTAATAATCCAAACTTGCAATACTAAGTCAACTTGCAGGACTCTATACCTTCTTACAAAATATCCTTTTTAAATTCTAAAATATCCCCTGGCTGACAGTCCAAGCATTTACAAATACTTTCAAGAGTTGAAAATCGTATGGCCTTTGCCTTTCCTGTTTTCAGGATCGATAAATTTTGCACCGTAATGCCAATATGATCAGCTAGATCTTGAAGCCTCATCTTCCGCTTCGCTAGCATGACATCGAGATTCACAATAATGCCCATAATGGCTCCAGCCTATATTATGAATTTATGTTCATCATGTAGTCTGCTCGCCTCTAACATGACCCAAGAGACGATAATCACAAGAACGCCATAGAATAATGAAGATAGGTTAGGCGTGCCAAATGAGATCGACAAATATCTATGTCCTGGGGGATTCGTGAATGTAACGGCTAAAATCATCAAGGTTTGACTAAGAGATTGAATCAACAGTGCATCAATCAAATACAGCAAACCTAGCTTTCGATAGAGTATTGCGTTTCTTCGACTGAAAACTTCACCACTCTTATAGTGAGCAAAAAGGATTTTAAGAAAAAACAAACTTATTAAAAAAGGTAAGGTGCCAATCAGATCAGCGCAAAAGCCAAGTAGCTTTAGCGTCGGCGTCCATGTAACTATGCTTAAGTTGACATATCCTTCTGGGGTTTGGATTGTCTTTTCCAGCATTCCAAAAAAATTAATGACATCTGGAATATCGGTTGTTTTCATCGAAATAAAAAACCACTGCAAGACCAGAACCGCAGGAACCAGCGATATCAGGACGTTAAAACTTAACAATAAATAATGGCTTATTTTTTGGATCTTGCTCATTTGCACCTCAATTATGATCTATTCAACATGGTCCATACTATCTACCGCGGCAATGAATGTCAATAAATAATTATCGCTTATCGTGATGCGGGGACTTATCCCAAATCCTTGTTAGCTGCTCAAAGGAACTTGCGTCACAACCGTCCTCTAATGCCCAAGCCCAGGCAAGTACCGCTTGCACGAAACCCCTCGTTGTGATGACAACTCTAGGCGCTCAGAAAATCGAGAGACACGATTACGAATAATTTTGTGTGAATCAGCCTGATTCAGTAATTCAGGCATAGGATTTCGGATAAAGGCCCCCACTTCATAGGCAGGGTCACCAATGACGCCTTTTGGATCAATCACCGCCCAATTATCGCTATTTTGCGAAATGTTATCGTGATGCAGATCTCCATGAAGCAATACTTCTTTAACCGAGGTTTGCAGCAAATTATCACGTAACTCTCTTGCTTTTTGAAGATATTTTTTTGGTATTTTTAAATCATTATCTAAGGATGAAAGCCAATCTTTGATACAAGGAAATCCATGGGCACTTGGCATGGGAGCTTCGTGCAATTTTGTTATGACATTTGCAGCTATATTAAAAGGCCTCTGCGTAATTGAAGGATTGCTAGAAGGGTGATATAAGAGAAGTCTTTTATGTGGAATGAATGATTGGTTTTGAGGATGAGTTTTTTTATTGTGTGAAGCTAATTGTCAAGACTTCTGAATAATGACGTTTTAAGATGATTTGTTGTATATTTTCACGTCTAAGGCAGTTAACGTGTTTGTTCTGTTCTAAAAAATCATTATTTGTTTTGTTTTATATTTGTATTTTGCTTTATTTTGTCACCATTTTTCATTATTTCGATTACACCTCCAACATTCTATCTGCCTTTAGCAGATTGAATGTTATGGCCTTCATGAGCCTCTCTGCTCTGACTTTAGCAAGCGTCATATACGATGCTCTATCCGACTTATAGCCATTCCAATTGACGCAAGGAATGAGAAAACTCTATAGACCAGTTTGTGCGTATAACTCAAATTCTCAAACGTCGCTACACCGTCCTTATGTCAACTGGCATGACTATAATGATGCGGAGGTGAAAGCTTCTTTCATTTACAAAGAAGCTTTTGTTTCCATGTGCTAAAGGTTGGGACTTTTGGGTTTTGTCAAACCCCCATGCCACCTTCATTCTTTTTATCTCTATTTTGCATAGATCCCTTCTGCTGTTGTTCATTCGTTACTATCTGTTTCTCGTAAAGGGTCCTCTTCTGCTGCTCTTTCTCCAAGTTCTTGAGATTGAGCTTATTCGGCTTGCTTTGAGGGTTGAATTTCTCATTGTTATCCTTTAATCCTCCGTCAAATTGTTGAGCTGTTCTTTTAGTTTGCGGCGGCTGTTGTTGCTGCTGCAGCTGCTGCAGCTGTTGTGGTTTTTGCTGAAATTGCTGTTGCTGCTGTTGCTGTTGTAATCGGGGTATTGGTATAGCCCATACGTGACCTGGGTATTGCTGATGTTGCCGAAAGTGCTGTTGTTGCTGCTGCAGTTGTAGTGGCTGTACTGGTAGAGCCGATCCGTTACCCTGCTGTTGCAGCTGTGGGTTTCGCTGGAACTGTTGCTGCTTCGTCTGCTTGCCGCTTTCTTGCTGCAGTTGCTGCAGTTGCTGCAGTTGCTGCAGTTGCTGCAGTTGCTGCTTTATCTGCTTGTCGCTTTCTTGCTGCAGTTGCTGCACTTGCTGCACGAGTGATTGGGAGAGCAGCGCCGGTGGGAAGATCTGTTGTTGTTGGTGAACCAATCCATTATGCTGTTGCAGCTGTGGGCTTTGCTGAAACTGTTGCTGCTGTTGCAGCTGTGGGCTTTGCTGGCCCATTTTTTGCTGCTGTTGCCGTACCTCATATTCCTTGAGTCTCTTCATTAGGATATCCTCGGCTCCATTCTTTATGATATTGTATATTCTCTGAAATAGCCCTCTTCGGCCACCAACAGTTTCAACCTGTCGAGAAATCATGCATGAGAGGGATATCAAAATGCCTAGTGCATCAGAAATTTCACGATCTTTTATTTCTAAGCCTGTTCTTAGTTGAGTCATAGCCTGATATAGCTTACTAAATAATGAGGAATCTTTTGTAAAATCAAGGATAACCTTCCGGTCCTTGATGGCAATCTCCTGGTTCCCAATAGGGATCTTGACATTTCTTGCTTCTTCTAGTGTCTTGCCTTGTAATGCAGAGTGGGCAAGACTTTGAAAGATTTGGAGGAAAGTTGTAAACCCTCCATCTTCCCATTTGTAGTCATCAAACCGGAGAAAAGACCCCACGTCTGTAAGAAAATTCGTGACTTCTTTAAGTAGTATGTCGCAGATTTCTGGCGGAATCGTATCCAATTTCACCCATTCATTCTCTAACAGAAGTTGCTCATGCTTTGGCAGAGCTGTTACTGCTGCCGAATTTAAACAAGATAAATTCTTCTTCATATAACCCCTCATTACTATTGTTAAATTTTATCCCCACACTACTAAAAGGATAGCGGGATCGTTAAGCTCTGTCAAGTATGTCCCAGTTCGTTCACGGTAAAGTATCTAGCATATTCGGTGATATTACCGGCCCCCATGAATAACACTGTATCGCCGTCAGATGCGATTGATAATATGTCCAGACGTAGTTTTTTTGGCGTTATTTGTCCTAGGTATCTTGCTGATTTACCGCATTGCATCAATTTTGCGCATAAAGCTTCACTAGTTATGTCGGTGAGGCTCTTTTCCCCGGCGGCATATATGTCCAAGACCCAAATCTCATCTGCGTTTTTTAGTGCGTTAACGAATTCGTCCATTAAATTGGCTAGTCTTGTTACTCTATGTGGTTGAAAAACAGCTAATACACGCCTAAGGGTCGACAATTTCGCGGATGCAATCGTAGCTGCAATCTCGGTGGGGTGATGAGCGTAGTCATCAATAATACTTACCCCGTTTACTTCGGTAATTTTGGTGTAACGCCTTTCTACTCCGCCGAAGTTTTCCAATCCTTCTCGAATACGCGCGAAAGGTACTTCCATGGATATAGCGGCTCCTATCGCCGCGAGTGCGTTTTCTAAATTATGCAAACCATGCATCGGAATATTAATGTCTGTGAGCAAACGGTCTGAATACCCATTATTTCTGCCTATATCTTGGTATTGTCGCGCCAATAAATCAAAAGACATCCCTGAATGGGTTGTTCTCATATCGCTTGTGGTTAAATGTAGGTGACTTTTTGCTCCATCTATTCTCGGTTTAGCCCCTTTAGAATAGGTTATGATTTTTTTTGTTTTTAAGAAACCCCGTTGATGTGTTTGCTCCAGAACGTCAACCAAATTGTGGTTATCTAGATTTAGGACTACTGTATTTTCGGCCTTATTAATAAACAAGCAAAAGGCCTCTTTCATGGAGTCCATTCCGCCGTAATGACTCATGTGATCAGAATCGATGTTGGTAAGTACTCCAATATTTGTTGGTATCGAGATGAAACTTCCATCAGATTCATCAGACTCAACAAGTATTAGCGGCCACGAGCTCTCTTGTGTGGAGAGGGGTTGGTAGCCAAGTTTGGCGTTGGTCCCTATTGCCCTAATAATTCCGCCGGCAATCAAGGTTGGGGACGAGGCTCTTGTTTTTAGGAGGTCGTATATCATTGCTGTGGTAGTTGTTTTGCCGTGGGATCCAGCAACTGTGATGCAGAAATGCCCGGTCATTAGAGCTGCTAAAGATTCTGCTCGTGAAATCACAGGTATATTACGATCTCGGGCAGCCAAGATTTCTGGGTTATCATCAGGGATTGCGCTAGAACGTATCACTAATTTTGCATTACCGATGTTCTGGGCATTATGTCCAATGGAAGCTGGAATATCTAGGGTATTAAGTTGTTGTATGATGCTGCTGTGGATAAGATCGCTACCCTGTATGGTTAAGCCCAATTTCCTAAAGATACGCGCGATTCCACTCATTCCTATGCCACCAATGCCAACAAAATGAATTAGATCATCTCTTGTTAAATGAAGATTATTGCATATAGAGCGGACTAAAGTTTCGGGATATGAATTGCCTAACATGGAGTTATGATATCATCAAAAAACGTCGATTTTCGGTGAGAAATAATCAGCATACCGGTGTCTGGTAATGATTTTAGTAACAGGCTATAAAGCTTTTCTGCATAATCTTCGTTTAGGTGAGATGTAGGTTCGTCCATCACTAACCACTGGGGGTCTTGCAACAGCACTCTCACGAAGTTGATTCTCTGTTGCTCTCCAAGCGACAAAATTTGGTGATAATCTTGTGTTTTGTCGAGCATGGGAATTAATCCATCTAATAAGCATTGGTGCATTAGTGGTAAGAGCTTGTCGTCACCGAAAGGGTGGGATGGGTAGCTTAGGCATTGTCGCAAAGTGCCTATCGGCATGTAGGTTCGTTGTGGTACGAAAAAAGTTCCTTTCGGTATAAGTAATTCTGCATTTTGCTTATCGTAGTTTTCAGATAAGCCGGCCATGATTCGAAGCAGCGATGTCTTACCGCGACCGGATGGCGCCATCAACATTTTGTGCTGGCCTTTCAGGATCCTGATTGGCGGGACCCGCCATAGAACTCCATGTTTGGAATTGAGGATTGTGATATTGTTGGCAATAATTTCTGGCTCCACTGATTCGTTGTGCTGGTGAGTTACAAAATCTGAAGCCTTCATGGAAGCTTCAAATTCCAACACTCGCTGTAGTGCCGCGGTCCAAGATGCGATGTTGGTGAATTGCATAGCTATTGCGGACATGGAGTGACTAACGGATGCAAATATACTTGTTATTTGCATCATTACCCCCAAAGTCATTTTGTGTGCGAAATATAGTGGGCCTACGATAAAAAGCGGGACAAATTGCTGCACATTCAGGTGGAAATTTTGAATCACATTAATATAAAACCCTCGTCTTAATATTCTATTATAATTGATCTTTAATGCCGTAAATGCTAGCGTTAGTCTATCGTTTTCTTCAGATTCTCCGGAAAGTGTAGCGATTTCTTCACGGTGTTCAAAAATTCGCATCAATTTATATCTAAAATCAGCTTCACATCTTTCATTTTGACGATCTAGCCCTATGAGAGGTTTACCGATTTTGAAGACAAAAAAGATTCCTATTAAAGAGTAAAGCATCGCAATCCAAACCAAAAATCCTGGAATATTGCAGTCAAGATATGGGATTTTTAGATTTATATTGCTGGATAATGACCATAAAATTACAGAGAAAGTGCAGAGATTAAGGGTATCTTTAAACAGGACAGAGAATAGGGATATGGTTATAAATGCGATATGACTAACATCTGATGAAATTCTCTGGTCTGGATTATCGGTGCGTTGAGAAGTTTCTGTGCCCTCTGTGTGTCGAGATATTTTATAAAAATGTCTGCCAGAAAGCCATTTATTTTGTATGCGGCTTGTCATCCATTGTCTCCAGTGAAAACTATACCAAGCGTCCAAATAATTGCGGCCGGAGAAAGTCATTACTTTAAAAAACAATAACCATGCAAACACAAGGATTTGATCTATGAAATCTGATAGGGCCCTTTGTTCGATGGTGTTGTATAGATCTCTGCTGAAATTGGCGAATTGGACATCTAAAAAAACATACACAGAGCCTAAAAAAATGATGGCAATAAGCCCAAGCCACGCAATAAGCTTTTCTTCCGATCTCCACCAGGCCGAGATCAAGACCCATGCGGCTCTAAATGGAAAGTTTTGAAAATTTTTCACTAGATTTCTCTAGAAATTTAATTGATATGTGGGCTCTTTTTGGGATTCCTATTGGCATTTAATTTGTGCGATACTTAGAGTGGATTTTATCTAAAACCGCATTGACGAATTTTGTATCTTGTGGGTAGCCCAGGATTTTTGCGATTTTCATATATTTTTGAATAAGTTTGCCCAATCGAAGTTCTTTGTTGTGGAGAATTTCATATGCTCCGGCTCGCAAAATAGCTCTGATCACCAATCCAATTCTTTCCCATCGCCAATCTGCAGATAAAAATTCTACAATATACTTGTCTATCAAGAAGGTCTGAAGCTCTGTATCATAAACTAGGTCTAGTGCGTCGTGTAACTTGATTATCGAAGCTTCTTCACTTGCTTTTGTGATTTCTTTATAGAGTGTTTCCGCCAACTTGGTTTCTTCGTTTTTGCCTTTCTCTAAAAACCACTCCTCTCCGAGAAGTCCTTTTGCTTCTAATACACTTCTTAAGATATCCTTTGGTGAATCCTTCGACCTAACTTCGGGGCCACTTTTCTTTCGAATTTTGGGGCTAGAAATTGTAGTAGTGGGTGGATCAATTGCATCGCTTAATGGACCTTGATTTCGTTCACCTTCTTTGGCATGAGTCATCGAGTGGACCTCGAGTGCGAATAGAAGCTGCACGAATGCTAAATTATTATACACCGAGTCTACGGTTAATTGTTATTACTCTTTGTTGATTTTATCGGCGACCTCAGGCGGAACAACCATGCCCAAGGAGTTATATCCGGCATCGACATGCACTATTTCACCGGTTACCCCGCTACCAAGGTCACTTAAAAGGAACAGCGCTGCTTTGGAGATGTCGTCTTGCGTTACATTTCGTCTCAGAGAACTTTGGCCGCTGTAGCGTAGCATTGTATGAAAATCTCCGATTGCTGAAGACGCGAGCGTACGTATTACTCCCGCAGAGAGTGCGTTAACCCTGATGTTTTTTCCGCCTAAATCCATTGCCATGTAACGTACGCTTGACTCTAATGCGGCTTTTGCGACTCCCATGACGTTGTAATGAGGGATTGCTTTTTCTGCGCCATAATAACTTAGTGTAAGCATACTCGCTCCTTCGGGTGTTTTAACTAATCTCTCTAATTCCTTTACCATATGAGTGAAGGAGTAACACGATATATTCATTGTAAGTAAAAAATTCTCTAGCGAGGTATCCACATATCGTCCCTTTAAGTCTTCTTTATCGGCATATGCTATGGCATGCACAAAAAAATCTATTCTGTCGTATTGTTTTGCGATTTCGGATACGGCGTTCTTGATGCCATCAAGTTTACCGGCATCGCACTCAAGGCACATTGGGCATGAAATCGTTTTAGCCAATTCTTCAACCCTTTTTTTTAGTATATCGCCTTGATAGGTTAAGATTACTTCTGCTCCGGCTGCGCTGCAATTTTGGGCAATTCCCCAGGCGATAGATCTATCATTTGCTACCCCCATAACTATTCCGCGTTTCCCCATCATGATGCCAGACATCGTTAAGTTTTCACCAGCACTTGATACCATAAGTCCTCTACATATCCAATTTAAAATGACGCCGTTGGACATTTTAATGCCCGTAATAAAAATAGCAAGGAAAGTTTAATTGATTTTTCCTCCTGCGTGATGGATATCAAAAATTAGATATCGAAAATTGTTTATTGGGAATCCTTGATTATCGGTCTTGAAAAATTTTGTTGGGTCCCTTATATAGGTAAGCGTAGACCTTCTCTTGGACTCATTAGGCAGAAATCTGCTTTTAGTCGGCCTTTGAGAAGGAGAGTGTCAAGAAAATTAGGTTTCTATTTTTTATAAGTGTGTCAATTAGATTCAAGAGGTACTGAGAATGTCGATTAAACCGCTTTACGACCGTCTTTTGCTGGAACGTGTTGAGCAAGAGACTAAAACTGCTGGTGGAATAATTATCCCTGATACAGCTCAAGAAAAGCCTATGAAGGGACGGGTTGTGGAAGTTGGCGAAGGAAATTATGATGATCAAGGAAAATTACGTCCTCTAAAAGTGAAGAAAGGTGATATTGTTTTCTTCGCTAAATGGGGTGGAACTGAGATCAAGGTTGACAATAAGGAATACTTAATTGTCAAGGAATCCGATGTGCTTGCTGTGGTTGAGTAATTGGAGGTCTCTTAGATCGCGAAATTCACATTTTGCGTGAATATAAGTCAAGATTGTTTAACTGAAAATTTTACAGGTATCAGGGTTTATGAATACGAAGAGTAAGAGGATTATGATGGACGATGAGGCAAGGCAGGCCTTAAAGGTGGGTATTGGAATAGCTGCTACGATTGCCGGCTCTACACTCGGTCCGCGTGGTAGGCTTGTGGCGCTTAGTACATCATTTGGCGGGCCAAAATTAACGAAAGATGGAGTTACCGTTATAAAGGCGCTTGAACTTGCAGATCCGGCCCAAAATCTAGGGGTGCAAATGTTGAAAGAGGCTGCAAATAAATCTAATGATGCAGCTGGAGATGGAACCACGACAACTGCGGTTTTGGCAGATTGTATGGTTGGGGCCAGCATTAAAGCCCTCATTGGCGGGATGAACCCGGTGTCTCTCAAATATGGGATCGAAATTGCTACAGAGACTGTTGTGAAGGCTATAGGGCTTATGTCAAAGAATGTGACTTCTTCTGAACAGATAGCTCAAGTAGCAACTATTTCGGCCAATGGGGATCAGAAGATTGGGAAAAGTCTGGCGGAGGCTATGGAAAAAGTTGGGCCGAGTGGCGTGGTGACAGTTGAAGAGGCTAAGAGTAGCGAGGATACGCTAGAGATTGTACCAGGGATGAGCATGGATAGAGGGTATATTTCTCCATATTTCGTGACAAATTCAGAAAAGATGCGAGTGGAATTGGAAAAGCCATATATTTTGGTCTTCGATAAAAAAATTAGCTCTATACAGGCCATCCTTCCGATTTTAGAGGCAATCGCACAATCTGGGAAGCCGTTACTTATAATAGCCGAAGATATTGAAGGCGAAGCTTTAACAACTTTAGTAATCAATAAATTGCGGGGTGGTTTGAAAATTGCCGCTATTAAAGCCCCTGGTTTTGGAGATCGTCGTAAGGCTATGATGGAGGATATTGCAATTCTAATTGGAGCCCAATTTGTTAGTGAGGAGTTGGGGCATAAACTCGAGAATATAAAATTAGGTGATTTGGGTAGTGCGCAAAAAGTTCTGATCACCAAAGATCAAACAACTATCATTGATGGGGCTGGCGTCAAAAAAGAGGTTGGAGCAAGATGTAACGAAATAAAGGCCCAAATCGAAGAAAGTACGTCTGACTACGATAAGGAGAAGCTCCGTGAGCGCTTGGCTAAGCTTTCTGGAGGCGTCGCTGTTTTGAGGGTTGGTGGTATGACTGAGGTGGAGGTCAAAGAGAAAAAAGATCGGGTAGATGATGCTTATCATGCAACAAAGGCTGCCATAGAAGAGGGCATAGTTCCTGGTGGTGGGTGTACCTTACTCTATGCCGCCGCGGCACTTGATGAACTGAAAATTGATGACCCAGACCAGAGAGCTGGGGTGAATATCGTGAAAAAAGCTCTATCTGCCCCCATTATCCGTATTTTAGAAAATGCTGGGATAGAAGATAGTGCTTCCATCATTAAGGAGCTATTAGAGAAACACGATCCTAAGCATACGCATAAGTGTGGTGCCGGTGAAAAATGCTGCAGCAGGATATTTGATGTCCTCACGGGGAAGTTCGTGGATGCTTTCGGTAGCGGAATTATCGATCCAACAAAAGTTGTCCGTATTGCTTTGCAGAGCGCGGCTTCGGTTGCTGGATTAGTCGTTATCACAAACGGTTTAGTGGTTGATGATACTAGCAAGAAATGCGGTCATCGGGGTGGTGGCGGTCGTGGGCCAGGTGGTGGTATGGATGATATGGATGGTATGGACTTTTAGAAACGACATCGGTTTCTAATAAAATTGAGGTATCGGGAGGGGAAGGGAGGTTTTTATATGATTTTTCTTGCAATTTTTGTTTTTATCGTGTATAACTGAATCATAGTTAGAGCGCCGATTGATTCTAGATCTGGTGATAGGTAGCATATGGGATGGAAACCAAGGAAACTCGTTGCAGTTCATCATATAGGTGGAGGATGGGGAGAGGACGCTGGTAAAGTTTCCTGTAAAGCCGTGTCTTTGAGCGGAATAATTTTAAATCCAAAGTATCTGATCGGGCAGACTGAATATTACGAAATTTCTGCAGAGTCTCCAAAGATCAAGTTTGCTTTGCCGCTGGAATCTCATGGATTTTTTAACTACGATTCTAGCAAGAAAGTTGGGATTGAAGGCAAGGAATTGGAAGTCCTAATTACGTTATCCAACTGTTGGTTGGATGAAAGTGGTAGGATGGCGCCTAAATGTAGCTCCGTTTCACGTACTGAGAAAATCCATGTCTATAGCCTGCCTCACGAAGAAGCTGTTCAATCCAGTCATCTTGATGATGGAATGATCGGGCGTAAATTCCTGCGTGTGGCTCCAGAGGAAGAGGCGCACTCCGATTATAACGCTCAAGATATCGGGATATTTGCTCACTTTTTGCGCTGGTTAGGCAATTAATGGGTGAAAGTTTTCGTTATTTTGACATTCGACATTGTTTTTCTTGCATAAAAGTAGCGTCAAGTTAATCGACATAAACAATTTATCAGAAGGGAATTTATGAGCAGTCTTTTCAAAAACAGTCCAAATCCCCAGCATCAACAGTATCATAAAATTTTACAAGAGACGATTCAACAAGAGTATAAAAACGATGCGAGGTTGATAGCAGAGGAGCAGGAAGCAGAAAAAATGCGCTATGAGAAGGCGATAAATATGATAACCCTGGATCGAGAAGAGCAAAAAGCAAAGCTGTTTATACAGCAAAAAAGCGCATTTTCGGAAAAGCTATCGAGCCCACATGAGGCCGAATCCACTTCTCTAAAGAGTGGCTATAGTAAAGAAAAAGAGCTCGCTAAATATCAGGCTAACTTTCTGAAGTATAAATCAGCTATAAGTGACAAACAGACAGTTCTTCAAAAGGATTACTACACATGTCGTCAGGATTATGGGCTGTCGTCGTCAGGTCAGATAGATGCCCCCCAATTTTCGGTGTGCAAGCAAAAGTTATCTGAGGTACAAAAATACAACGCAGATGTAAAGCGTGTGTTCGGCATGCAAATCAGTTCATTTGACGGCCTTGAGATCAAACTTAGCGATGACCTAGCGAGACGAGTTGATAAGTGTCATGGTGTGAGCCAGACTTCTGTTGGGTGCAAAATGGGGATTGCGGCCCTAATGGCAAAGAATCTAAAAGACTTCTTACAACAGGAATATAAAACTTCTTTGGTGAAGATGAAGGAATGTTACATGGAGCACACAAAATTTTATAAAGAGGGCGATCTGCAGTGTATAAAGAACGCCCAGACACCGTCTGCATTGCATCAATGTGAGGAGCATCCTTGCGTACAAGATCTCAAGGAGGTTTATGAGCACTATATGGGCCTTGAAAATCTTGGTATTATGAAGGGAGATTTTGATCCTTTGTAAATTGGATTGACTAAATACGCAAAAATTGCTACGAGTGGAGACAAAGTAATAATATCTATCCGTAGAATGTGAAAAAAATTGTTGTATTGGCCAGTGTTGTTGTCGTCTGTGTAGGTATCGCCTCTCCTTCGTTCGCATCAAAGAGATCTCGAAATAAGGTCCAGCAGCCTATACAGACGGTTCAAGCAAAAGATAGTGGGATGTATGTGAAAGCGGAGGGTGGTTATGGTATACCCAATGTGTTTAATGACTTTGGTACAATCAATGATGTAATAGATATATACAAAAATAACCGACTAAAAGGTGCCTTTTTGGGAGATGTTGGATTTGGGTATCAGTTGAACAGCGTTGTCAGATTGGATCTAACTGTAAATTATTTTGGTAATGCCAGGTTAGAGGGGGTCAACTTGATTGCTGGTGGTCAAGAAAGTTCTCACCGTGAAAGATTTAAGCAATCTGTAAGGAGTGTTTCTGGATTAGGAAATGTTTATATCGGCGCTAATCTAGACAGCAAGAATGTTGCCTTTGTGACTGCGGGGATTGGGTATTCTAACAATAGAGCTGGCGATGTGTCTGCCATGTATGATGTGGGATCTGCCTGGCAGTTGTTGCCAAATACCGGTAGATCTAATAGTGGCCTCGCATATTCCGTAGGTTTGGGATTTGGAAGGCGTGTAAAGGACAACGTCTTTCTTGAAGGTTCGTATCGGTACATGAATTTTGGTCACATAAATCAGGGCATTAACGAAATGGCGGGGGTTACCGCAGAAACAAGAAAGATGACTGCGGGATCGGCCGCCATCCTTCAGCTTCAGGTATTTACCGTTGGCTTAAGAATCTTGTTCTAGGGTTCCCTTCTATTTAAATCTTCCGTTTAAATTTTTATCTTGATTTTTTGGTGACTTAGTTGCAATATCTGCAGTAAGAGATGGTGATACGTATGTATGCGTATATTAATAGGATTAGGGAGATGTGATGACTGAAGTTATATTGCTGGAAAAGCTCAGGGGGTATGGAAACACAGGAGACGTGGTTAACGTCAAAGGTGGTTTTGCTCGGAATTACTTGTTACCTAGAGGCAAGGCTCTTAGGGGGACAAAGGAGAATAAACATACCTTTGAAGAAATGCGAGCTGAAATCGAGGAGAAGAATCGTCTGCAATTTTTAGCTGCGACGGAGTTGGCGAGTCGGGCTGAGGGCGTCGTGTTAGTTATAGAGAGGCAGGCTTCTGATGACGGTAAGCTTTACGGGTCAGTTACCCGAAAAGATATCGCCTCAGAGGTCTCTTGCGTGTGTGATGCGGTTTGTGATGCTGATGTGATCCATTTACAGGATAAATTAAAGGAAATAGGGCAATATCCGGTGCGACTTATCTTTCATCCGGATGTTATGGTCGACGCTTCGGTAAATATTATCCGAGCGAGTCATAAGTAAAGAAGGTCTGTTTATATTGCCATGCATGTTAGATTTTAAGGTGTCCATGCGTAAGTTAGCGAGGTCATTCGGTTAAACATTGATGAAGATTTGAGGTTAGCTTTGATACAAATACAGGTTCTTGTTCGTCATAACAACATAGAGTATGCCTTAAAGGCTCTAAAGAGAAAAATGCAACGCGAAGGGGTTTTTTATCGTTTGCGTGTTAGTAGGTTTTACGAAAAGCCTTCCGCTATGAAGGCAAGGAAGTTAGGTGAGGCGATAAAGCGCCGCAAACGTGCTCGCCACGGCGGTGGAGATCGCAGTAGGGCCGTTTAAGGGCTCCTTCTTTGCCCCGTTTGTTTCGCTTTATGAGGATTTGAGATACTTTCGTTGTTTTGTGGAGAGGCATAGTCTTGGAGTGCCTTGGTTGGTGTCGAGTTGTGAAGAGGTGATGCGGGTCTTTTCTATTCTTTGGAAGGCTGATTTTTGGGTTTATGTGGGATTTTTAGGTGATAAGTGGCGATAAAAGAAACGAAATTGTGGCAGCAAGTGTGTGACCCACGATGAAAATCTCGTCCAAAGTGACTAAAGAAGGGTAATCTCGTATGTTGTGTGCGTTTGTGTCCCGAAAGAGTGCTTCGCGCATAGGTTGTCTTGAGGTGGGTCGATGGCCGAATAGCAAAGTGGTAATGCAACGGATTGCAAATCCGTGATCGGCAGTTCGATTCTGCCTTCGGCCTCCAATTTTATTCTTTAATAGTTTAATTTTGTAAAAAGCGAAAAATCTTTCTAACTTATGATCCTAAAAGGGCGATGTTTAGCGGATTTTTCTGGTTTTATGCCCTGTGTTGGAGGGGGTAAGAAAAATACAGTTCCAGAAGCTAATGATCTGAAATTCCAGTCATGATTCAAGAGTAAGGGCTCAGAATTTTCCACGTTGACTACCCTCGGTCTATCATATAGGTTGGGCTGGTGGACGTGTCTTGATATCTTGGTTAAGGATCGGTCTGATATTTCGCTTCCGTATGTAGTTGCGCCAATCGAGGTAGAGACAGTGTAGCGACGTTTGAGAATTTGAGTTATGCGTATAAAAACTGGTATATAGAATTTTCTCATTCTTTGGATCAATTGGCATGACTATAGTTACGCTAACTGCCATCAAAAGCAGAAAGAAGCTGCGAATCTAGGGGGGGGCGTGGGTAAATAGTGAAGTTTCTATAATTCCCGTAGATTAGTCATATTGGTTAGTATGACTATATTCTGATGCCAGAGTCTCAAGCGATCGCTTCCAAATAGCCGGGGTAATGAGCTTTTCGGGGAAAATCTTACGTCGTTTTCTTGGATTGATAATTTTGAGGAGAGAAGTGTATGACAAAGGTAACCAAAACAAAGGCAGCAAAAGGGACAAAAGCTATCACGGGATTCATGAAAGGGTCACAAAGGGCTGCCTGGCTTTTATGGATGATCGCCTCTATTTTTTATGCCTATCAATACATACTAAGGGTTATGCCAAATGTTATGTTGCAGGATATTATGCGGCAATTCAGTATGGATCCGGTAAAATTTGGTCAATTTTCTGGTGTTTATTACATAGGGTATTCTCTGATACATCTCCCGGTTGGCATCATGTTAGATCGCTATGGCCCGAGGAGAGTCATGACGGTATGTATTTTACTTACTGTTATAGGTTTATTCCCAATTATTTTTGCAACGAATTTTGTATATCCCTTGATTGGCAGGGCTCTTATAGGGATTGGTTCATCTGCCGCAATTTTAGGTACATTTAAAATAGTACGCATCGCTTTCATTGAGGAGCGATTTACTCGGATGCTTAGTCTTGCCGTGACTATCGGGCTTATTGGGGCTATTTATGGTGGTGGTCCTGTAAGCTATATGTGTCAGCATTTGAATTATAGGGTGGTTATCGGAATCTTTGCTGTCATCGGGGTCTTGTTAGCGGCGCTTACATATTGGTTAGTTCCAGAGTTAGAAAAATCTCGTCAAACTGTACAACTTTCTGACATAAGGCTTGTTTTTGCAAATAGGAAGGTTTTATTGTTTTGCTGTTTTGCCGGATTGATGGTTGGTCCTCTTGAGGGTTTTGCTGATGTTTGGGGTTCAGAGTTTTTACGGCAAGTTTATGATTTGGAAGGGGGGGCGGCCAATTATCTGCCTTCTATGATTTTCATAGGTATGTGTTTTGGGGCGCCCATTTTAAGCCTTATCGCAGAGAAAACTGGCCGATATTTTGGTTCTATTATTGGCGCTGGTGTTGTCATGTGCTGTGTCTTTATTATGCTTATCGCTGGGAAGTTGACTGTGAATGTTATGATGATTGGGTTTGTTTTGGTTGGGGTGTGCTGTTCATATCAGATTCTAGCAATCTATAAAGCATCTATGTATGTGCCAGAGCATGTTGTGACCCTTACAACCGCGGTCGCTAATATGATTATAATGAGTTTTGGGTATGCCTTTCATAGCATAATTGGATTTGTCATTAGGGCGGTAGGAGCCTCTAATCCTGTTCAAGCATTCGTTTATGGGATAGGTATAATTCCTTTAGGATTAGGTATCGGGGTTATAGGGTTTTCGGTACTAGCTTGCCAAGAAAGTCAGGCTCGCAAGAATTAGGGGCAAAAATGGTTGCAGAAGGGCTTTTGTCTTCACCAAGATTTATGGGGTTAGTTAAGGATGTGGAGGTATTTTGAGACAGAAAGGTTTGATTTTCATTTACTGTCAACAGAAGAAGTTGGTAAATTATCTCCCTTGGAGACTTAAGGATCATTGTTGGATAGAGCACGGGATGGGGTTGGAGACAATATATCGTCGCTTCTTGATAAAGCTGAAAATTGTGTTTATAGATTCGCGATTTTTTTAATATAGTCATGCCAGTTGACGCAAGGAATGAGAAAACTCTATAGACCAGTTTGTACCGATAACTCAAATTCTCAAACGTCGCTACACCGTCCTTATGTCAATTGGATTGATTATACAAAAAAGCTAATTGGTAAGGTAGAGATTTCGGACGTTGGTGATATTTTTACAAAGAAGAAGATCGACGTTCCTGTTGGAGGTGGGCACGAAGATTTTCTTATTTATCTTTCTTTGGGTGAAGAATATAATAAAATTTCTTTCGCAAAAGAAATTTATATAAACTGTGGTGCCCAGAGGCGGAATTGAACCACCGACACAAGGATTTTCAGTCCTTTGCTCTACCGACTGAGCTATCTGGGCATATTAGTCATGCTAACTTATGGTGGCCACACGGCCAGCCTCTCAGCTTACTTCTGTTTTTATGTCAATTGGTGCCACTATACCAAAATGTGTGCTAGTGGTGACCCCTGCGGGAATTGAACCCGCGTTACCACCGTGAAAGGGTGGTGTCCTAACCGCTAGACGAAGGGGTCCTCCATACACAGATTTATATTACATGAGATTTAGGGGCTTTCAAGAAGAATTTTTACCTCCGCGACCGTTGTTGTGATTAATCGCTAATAAAGTTCCGATAAAAGAAACGAACAATGGGTGCGGTGCAAAGGGTCTTGATTGAAGCTCTGGGTGGAATTGAACTCCTATGAAGTATGGATGTTCCGGTAATTCCAGTATTTCGACGCTACTTTGATCTTTTGAGATTCCACTAAAACATATCCCATGTTTTTCAAAAATTTCTTTATATTCGATTCTAAATTCATATCTATGTCTATGGCGTTCAGATACGAAATTTGTCTTCTTACTCATGCCATATGCTCGATGAGCTAAGGAGTGATCTTTTATGAGGCAATCAAATTTTCCTCGCTTCATGGTGCCGCCATAATTTTCTGACTCCTCTATTAGATCTATAATTGGGGTGCAACCCTCGAGGAATTCGCTTGAATGAGCGTCCTCAATTCCTATAACGTTTTTTGCGTATTCTACGGCCGCTAATTGCATACCTAGGCAAACGCCAAAGAACGGTAATCCGTTTTCTCTGCAAAATTGTATTATTGCCATTTTGCCCTGAACGCCTCTTTCTCCGAACCCCCCTGGTATTAGGATACCGTCCACATCTTTGAGCAATTGGGCGATTGAATCCCGTTCTTTTGGTATATCTTCGGCATTGACCCAACGTATATTCACTTGGCAGATATGATATATCCCGGCATGTATTAGAGCTTCTGTGATCGATTTATACGCATCTTGAAGCGAATTATATTTCCCGACTATTCCTATTGTGACAATTTGAGTGCTGTTTTGACATTGATCGATCCTTTCGGCTATGTCTTTCCACATTTGAATTGACGACGGGGCCGGGTTGATTCCGAAGTGCTCTAATACCGCGGTATCGAGCCCAGCTTCATAATACTGCAAGGGTGCTTTGTATATGTTTGTTGTATCTAGCGCCTCTATAACTGACTCTGCTGGAACGCTGCAAAATAATCCAATTTTTGCAAGATCTAATTCTGGGATCTTTATTTCTGAGCGGCATAAGATGATGTGTGGTTGTATGCCAATTGAACGGAGCTCTCGGACAGAGTGCTGTGTTGGTTTTGTTTTGAGTTCTTTGGTTGTATTGAGATATGGGACTAGAGTTAAGTGGATGTAAATGGCGTTATTGTGTTTGTAACCTATCTGCCTGATAGCCTCAAAATAAGGCAGTCCCTCTATATCTCCTATGGTTCCGCCTATTTCGCATAGAAGAAAATCCACGTCATTCAGATCTGCAAAAATGAATTCTGCTATGAGATTGGTAATGTGTGGTATTACCTGTATAGTTGCGCCGAGGTAATCTCCGCGCCGCTCTCTTTTTAGTAGTTCCGTGTATATTTTACCGCCGGTTATGCTGTCACTTCCACATGTGTTGATATTCGTAAAGCGTTCGTAATGTCCAAGATCTAGATCTGTTTCTGCTCCATCCTCTGTGACGAAAACTTCGCCATGTTGATATGGACTCATTGTGCCGGAATCGACGTTGAGATATGGGTCCAATTTTCGTATGCGGACTGTGTAGCCACGGGTTTGTAACAACGCCGCTAGAGAAGCGGTCGCTATTCCTTTGCCAAGTGACGATACAACTCCGCCAGTAATAAATATAAGGTTTGGTTTATTTGGCACTAAACAAGGGCTGGGAAATGTGTGTTTGTAATGGATCCATTTGTCTCTTGTAGGGGATCTTTTCGCGCTTTTCAAGTTTTAAAAGATATCGGCTGTCAAATAATATTATAACTTCAATGGTTTTTGATTTATGAGGTATTCTATTGTTTATATTCAGGTGGATAGCCCAAAATCTCACTTATACAAGGTCTCATTGTATACATTTAAACTTCTTGAAAAGTACTAAAAATCTTTATACACTCTGTGGGTTCTATTGCCCGCATGATGGAACGGTAGACATAACGGACTTAAAATCCGTGGAGAGCAATCTCTTGCCAGTTCGAGTCTGGCTGCGGGTACCAACAGTTGTTTATAGCTAGTTGTTTTCGAAATGACCAAGGGTAGTGCTGCTTCTGACGGTTTGCAATACGTCGATCCTGAGATATATGCGCTTATAGAGAAAGAGCTTAATAGGCAAAGATCTGAGGTAGAGCTAATCGCATCAGAAAATTTTGTGAGTCATGCAGTTCTTGAAGCTCAGGGGTCGATTCTGACAAATAAGTATGCGGAGGGATATCCTGGCGCACGTTATTATGGGGGGTGTCAGTACGTTGATGAAGTTGAAAGACTTGCGATTGAACGTGTCAAGACATTGTTTGCCGCTAATTTCGCCAATGTTCAGCCGCATTCTGGTTCGCAAGCAAATCAAGCGGCATTTTTTGCGTTATTACAGCCTCATGATCAGATTCTTGGTCTATCTCTGGATTGCGGGGGGCACTTGACTCACGGTAGTCGAGCAAGTCTATCGGGTAGATGGTTTAGCGCTTCTCACTACGGCATTCATAAGGAAACAGGATTGATCGATTATGACTCTGTACGTGCTTTAGCTGAGCAACATAAGCCGAAATTGATTATAGCTGGATGGTCTGCTTATCCTCGTGTTCTAGATTTTAAAAAATTTCGCGAAATTGCTGACTTAGTTGGCGCTTATCTAATGGTTGACATGGCTCATTTTGCTGGTTTGGTCGCGACAGGATATTATCCTAATCCCTTAATCCATGCGCATGTTGTGACGTCGACCACTCATAAGACCTTAAGGGGGCCTCGTGGCGGCATCATATTAACAAATGAGGAAGAAATAGCAAAAAAGATCAACAAAGCTGTATTCCCCGGGATACAAGGTGGCCCACTTATGCATGTGATCGCGGCAAAAGCGGTTGGGTTCTTAGAAGCCTCAATTCCAGAATATAAGACCTATATCGGGGAGGTTGTGAGGAATGCTCAGACAATGTGCAAGGCATTAAAGGGGAGGGGGTATAGCGTACTGACTGGTGGGACCGATAGTCACTTGCTTTTACTAGATTTGCGCGCTAAAGGAATTACCGGGAAAGGGGCGGAAGTAGAGCTTGGAAAGGTTGGAATTACGGTTAACAAAAACTCCATTCCTTTTGACGATACGAAGCCAACGATTACTTCTGGGATACGTATAGGAACCCCAGCCATGACCACCAGAGGATTCCTGACGCAAGATTTTCAAATTATATCGGAATTGATTGCTGACGTATTGGATTGTATTGTTTCTGATGGAGTCGTATCTGATCTAGTTCGAGAGAGGGCAAAAGAGATGGTTTCTAGCTTGTGCACAGAACGCCCACTTTATTAATGCTCTTTTCTATGTCTTTGTGGTAATTGGCGTGAAGCTATCTTTGCTCAGCGTTCTCATCCATATTAACCAGAATTAAACCCAATCGAGATTTCGGGGCTTAAGAAGCTTTTCGCGCAAATTATGATAAACTTTGCAAAATCAAGTGAATCCGTAGGCTGATCATTGCATTATAGTCATGCCAGTTGACGCAAGGAATGAGAAAACTCTATAGACCAGTTTGTACGGATAACTCAAATTCTCAAACGTCGCTACATCGTCCTTATGTCAACTGGCATGACTATAATTGGCGCGACTATAATCATCTCAGAATAGAGTGCTATAAGCGCTATAATTATGAAGTGTTATAGTCATGCCATCTGGGATAACGAGCGGAAAGCGCAGTCCACAGCCTCGCTCAATTTTTCGAAATTCACCATTATTCGCGCAACAAATCTCTTTAAATTCGCCCAAAATTTCTCGATTGGATTTAATTCCGGCGAATATG
>Ga0247840_10003656_pt1 | contig 25681 bp, 29 predicted proteins | sample LaCruzMarch2015__FD_192404 | JGI IMG/M metagenome (GOLD analysis project Ga0247840, IMG submission 192404) | Freshwater microbial communities from meromictic Lake La Cruz, Castile-La Mancha, Spain - LaCruzMarch2015_17m | ecosystem: Environmental > Aquatic > Freshwater > Lake | place: Spain...
CTTAGACATTGAATCGGAACTCCACTACATCTCCATCGGCCATTACATATTCCTTGCCTTCCATGCGAACCTTGCCCTTAGCTTTCGCTTCAGCCATAGATCCTGCGGCAATGAGATCTTCAAAGCTGACGATTTCAGCCTTAATAAATCCCTTTTGGAAATCTGTATGAATAACACCAGCGGCCATGGGTGCGGTGTCACCTTTGTGAATCGTCCACGCGCGAGCTTCCTTTGGACCTGCAGTCAAATACGTCTGCAATCCCAAAGTATCGAAACCAACACGTGCCAAGGTTGCAAGACCTGGTTCTTTCAAACCAATTGATTGCAACAATTCCAATGCATCCTCATCGCTGAGTTCTGCGAGTTCTGCTTCTGTTTTTGCGTCTAAAAAAATCGCCTCTGCTGGTGCAACAAGTGCCTGCAACTTTGCCTTGAGCTCTGGATCTTTCAGCTCGGCGGCGTCAACATTAAAGACATACAAAAATGGTTTTGCTGTTAGCAAATGCAATTCAGCCAAAAGTTCGCGATCAATTGAACTTTGTGACAACGGCTTTCCAGATTGCAACCATTCATTGGCAGCCTTCACAGCTTCAAGAACGGGAGCCTTTTCCTTTGCAACACGTGCTTCCTTTTCAAGACGAGGAATCGCCTTTTCAATTGTCTGTAAATCTGCGAGCGCTAATTCGGTGTTGATCGTTTCCATATCTGATGCTGGATCGACGCGACCATCGACGTGAACAACGTCGCCATCAGTGAAAACTCGGATGACCTGGCAGATTGCATCGGTGTCACGAATATTTGTGAGGAACTTATTGCCAAGGCCAGCACCTTCGGATGCACCTTTTACGATTCCGGCGATATCAACAAAGGAAACAACAGCGGGTAAGAGTTTTTCTGAACCAAAAATTGTGGCCAGCTGGGCAATTCGCTCATCTGGCACTCCCACCATTCCCACGTTGGGCTCGATGGTGGCAAAGGGGTAGTTTGCGGCCAACACATTGTTCTTGGTCAGAGCATTAAAAAGGGTCGACTTTCCAACGTTTGGCAGTCCGACGATTCCGATTGAGAGGCTCACTGGGGTAAGCCTACGCGGGATTGTCAGTGCTGACTGCCACGATAGGGCCATGCCCGCATACGTAGTGACCTTACTAATAGGACTGATCGCAGGAGCTGCGATCGGATTCCTCTTTTCTACCCTCAAATCCAAGGATTCAGCCGGCAACCAAGCCCTGCTTGATGATTACAAAGTTCAGTTAGATGCAGAGCGCAGCAAGACTGAATCAGCCATCAAGTTAAATGCTGAACTCATGGCAGTTAAGGATTCTGTTTCAAAGCTAACAACACAATCTAATGAGGCGAACCGAATCCGTACTGAGGCTGAAGCAAAGTTGAATACAACGATTCTAGAAATGCGCCGTGCCTCTGAATCAATCTTTGATGAAACTAAGAAAATTGCCGGCGCACTGTCTAATTCACAAACCCGTGGAAAATTTGGCGAGGCTCAACTAGAGCTATTGCTACAAGGTGCTGGCCTGCGTGAAGGACATGAATACACCGCCCAGCGTTCGACAACGGACGCCGACTCATCAGGTATTCCAGATGTGACAGTTAATATGCCCGGCGGATCACAATTGTTTATTGATTCCAAGTTTCCTTTTGAGCGTTTCCTGGAAGCATTTGGCACAGATGATCAAGCAGAACGCGATCAGTATTTACAGCAACATACAAAGGATTTACTCAAGCATGTTGAAGCGCTCGCAAAGCGTGGCTATCACAAATCACAAGGCTCACCTGATTTTGTTGTTCTCTTTGTTCCCTTTGAAACATTGCTCTCTGAAGCACTTCGCCTTGATCCCATGTTTCTTGAAAAGGCCTTTAAAGTCGGCGTTACCGTTGCAACTCCAACATCAATGATGGCCTTGCTTCGCACAATCGGCTATATCTTTACTCGCAATAAGTTAGCTGAAAACGCTGATGAGATTCAAAAGGTTGCAAGTACCTTCTTGAAAAACATCACTCTGCTTCACACAAAGATTGTGGCGGTCGGCAAGGCAATTTCTCAAACCTCTAAGGCCTATGAAGATCTAGTGCCAACAGCTGAAAAGACTGTTCTGGCTCCTGCTAGAAGAATTCATAACTTGGGAGTAACGGGTGATAAAGATAAGTTAGCTATCGCCTATCCTGATGCCCCTGGTGCGGTTCGAGATCTTAAGAATGCAGAGTTAGATAGCAATGATGATTACATTGATGCAGAAGAGGTAGATGAGTAATGAGCACACTACAAAAGATTCAGATTCAAGGACCTGGCCTGAAAAAGGAAGGCATCGTTGTGCTGCAAACACTCTTTATCGCCTTCTTTGTCTTTATTGAGATGACAATCCGCACAGGTGTTGGAGTTCTTACTGGAATCGCAATTTGCGCGGCGCTCTATGGCTCACTTCGCTTTGGTCGCCCCGGCACCACCTATGTTGCAGTTGTTACTCCCCCGTTGGCATTTGCAGCATCTGCCCTCTTCATAACAATGATTACCGATGGCTTTAGACCATCTCGAGTTGGTATTGATTTCATTGCAGCTCTTGCATCAGAGGCACCGTTTTTAATTATTGCTGCGGCCTATGGCTGGTTTGTGTATTTAAATCAAAAAGCTAAGAGCAAGCCTTCTAAAAAGCGTTCATCTGAAACTAATATCTAAGCTTAGGTTTACCAGGCTTTGCTGCCACGAAGAACAACAGGCGGTTGAATAAAGCTATTCCCAACTGCTGCTTTGAATTCAAGTATGTGGGCGCTTTCACGGTGTGCGACGTAATCTTCATAGGTTAAGTATTTTTCAACAATAAAATAGGAGCCATCAATTTCTGAGTTCTTATGAACTTCATACTCAATGCAACCAGGCTCTTCTTGAGTTTTCGCCGCCAGCTTTGCCAAAGATCCCTCAAAAAGCTCTACTGTTTCAAGTGCGACCGTAAATGATGCGATGACAGAGAAGTTCATTGATTTTTCCAATCGATGATGTTTATTGGTTGTTTCCCTTGCGCCATTCCTTGGAACTGCTCAGCGAGAAATGCATGTGCCTGTGGTTCAAATGCTGTGGAATCCCCACCTACGTGTGGGACCACTGTGCAGTTTTTGAGTTCCCATAGTGGGTGCTCCTTGGGAAGTGGTTCAGGATCTGTTACATCTAAGGCTGCAAACAATCTTTTTGCCTTTAGCTCCGCGCATAATGCGTCGGTATTAACTACCGGCCCCCTAGCAACGTTTACGAGTAAGGCTCCATCTTTCATAGCTGCCAGAAAAGCACTATCTACAAGGTTTCGCGTGTCTGAAGTCAGAGGTACCAATAGCACTACACAATCGAATTTTCCGATAGTTGCTTGAGCTGTTGAGATTGCTTCAACACCATCTCTGGCGCTTTGTCCAAACATTGTGACCTTACATTCAAAAGGGGCAAGCATGTATTTTAAGCGCTGGGCAACAGATCCGGCCCCGATAATTGCAATCTCTTTACCGTAGAGCGAACCTATTGTTTTATGATTCCAGAAACCCTGGCTTTGATTACCGGCGAATTCGTGATGATTCTTAAAGTGGGCCAACACCAATGAGATAGCTAACTCTGAAGTAGAGAAATCATGTACTCCTCGAGCATTACATAATATTTGATCATTTCGCATAAACGAAAGTACATCTTCATACCCAGCGGTCAATAATTGAACAATTCTAAGATTTGGTAATTCTAAAATTGGATCTAGAGACTTCTTGCCACCCATATATGTTGGTACATAGATCGCTATTTCAGACAACTCACTCTTAGTCAAGGTGTCTATTGGCGCACTAATTAATTTCCAGCCTTGAGGTATAACAACGTCGTTCCATTGACACCAAACAACTTGGTTCACAAACTCTTCTATTTCTTACCAGATGATGGAATTGAAGCAATGAGTTTTTGTGTGTAAGCATTTGAAGGGTTTTCAAATATTTTTGAAGATGATCCTGTTTCGACAAACTCTCCATTTTGCATAACGTAAACATTATCAGTCAGATACCGAATTACTCCAAGATCGTGAGATACAAGCACAATGGATAATCCATCCTTAATGAGTTCACTAAAGAGCTCAAGCAGTTGAGACTGTGCGCTCTGGTCAATTGCTGAGGTTGGTTCATCAGCGATTAAGATCTTTGGTTGAACCGATAGGGCTCTGGCAACTGAAGCACGCTGGCGCTGGCCACCTGAAAGCGAACTTGGGTACTTAAAGGCATCAATTTCACTAATTCCCATACGCTTCAACAAATCAAGAGCAATCTGTTGGGCCTCTGACTTGTTTGGATTTTGGTGAACTCGAACCGCCTCTGCCACAGCATTGATGATGCGCATACGCGGATTCAAGCTGCTGTATGGGTCTTGAAAGACCATCTGAACAGCCTTACGTAATTCGCCTTTATAAATTTCCTTGCCATCTTGAATTGGAGCACCCAAATAAGTTACATACCCACCTGTCGGCTCTTGAAGACCTGAGAGAACTCTGGCAAAGGTTGATTTACCACTTCCTGACTCACCAACGATTCCAACAACTTTGCCCTGTGGCAGAACGAAATCAACATTTTTTACAGCTTGAACTTCATATCCAAAAGATTTGAAGGTAACACTCACATCGAATGCTTCTAATAAATTCAATTTACTTCCCCCAAATTTCTGCCTGGCGGAGACATGAAGTCAGATGATTAGGTCCAACCTTGATTGACGGAATCTCAACATCTGCCGAGCACCCTGGCTTTGCATAATCACAACGTCCTGCAAAGCGGCAACCAGTTGGCCAGTCGCCAACTGTCGGTGGTTGACCATTAATCGTAATTAGTTTTCCACGCGGTTCAACTAAATCGATTCGAGATCTGTAGAGAGCTTCGGTATATGGATGACGAGTGTCTTGAATTTTTGCTGAAGGAATCTTCTCAACGGTTGAGCCCGCATGCATAATCACAATGTCATCACAGACTTCATTGATTAATGGAAGATCATGTGAAACAAGAATAATTGATGTGTTCAGATCTTTACGAATCTGCTTGAGAAGCTGCATAATCTCAGCCTGAACCGTTACATCAAGCCCTGTTGTTGGTTCATCGGCAACAATCAACTTAGGTTCACGTGCGATGGCGCAAGCAATCATTACGCGCTGTTTCATTCCCCCTGATAGCTCGTAGGGGTATTGCTTGAGAACAATCTCTGGACGGCGAATTTGAACGATTTCAAGAAGCTCAATTGCGCGCTTGCGAACCACACTTTTATCCATCTTTTCACCGAGCTGGATCGCTTCAGCCATTTGTGCACCAATAGTCATAACAGGATTTGGTCCAGCTAAAGCAGATTGTGGAATATATCCAATCTCTTTACCTCTAATCTCTCGCCAATCCTTAGGTGATGCTGCGATGAGATCGATCCCATTAAATTTTAAAGAGCCTGAATTGATATATGCGCCACGACGGTGCAGTGTGCCAACTAATGAACGACATAACATCGTCTTTCCCGAACCAGATTCACCAATCAGACCCAGTAATTGTCCTGGCTGCACATCAAAGGTAGCGCTATTAACAATAGTTAATCTACGAGTGCGAGTTACCTTCACGTCGATACACAGTGAATCGATTTGAACTAATGCATTACTCATGCATTTCCTCGATCTCTGCGAGAAAGTCCCTCGACTATAAATGAAAGTGAAATGGCAGACCAACACAACGCCAGGCCTGGGAATACCGTTAGCCACCATGCTTGACCTATAAATGTTCGACCATCGGCAATCATTGCTCCCCACTCAGGCATTGGTGGGCGTGCAGCAAATCCTAGAAATGAAAGACCTGAAACAATAATGATCACCAAGATAAAGTCACTGAGCGCGTAGGCAAGACTTTCAGACGAAACATTGGGAGCAACATGCTTTGAAATGACACGACGCTTTGAGTAACCCATCAACTTTGTTGCCTCAATGTAGTTCTCTTGCAGGACTACAACTGCTTTTGTTCGTGCGATACGCGCATATCTAGCCCAACTCATTAGGGTCAAAATAATTACAACATTAAATAGTCCAGGCCCTAAAAAGGTAACCATCGCTATTGCAATAATCAAAAGAGGAAATGCATTGATTCCATCGATGAGTGAACTCACGATACTGACTACTTGTTTATTCTTGGAGATTCCCAAAAGAATTCCAACTACGGTTCCAATCACCAGCGGAATAGTCACACCAAGAAAAGCGATACCAATATCAGCTGGGACAGCGGCAAAAACTCGAGTCATTACATCTCTACCGAGCTGGTCTAATCCCATCGGATGTGCCAGGGATGGACCTTCCAATGATTCGCCGACAAATTCATCAGTGCCAAATGGTCCGACAAGAGGATAGATGAAGCCCACCACGGTGATTGTGACAAACATTAAGCACCCGGTAATAATTCCAAATCCGCCAGGCCGAGAAACCCACTCTTTTAAGCGCTCTTTGCGAGATGCATCTGCAGCAAATGCTTTGTTACTGCTCATAGCTTCACTCTCCTATCTAGTGAATAAGCTAAGAGATCGCCGATAAAACTTAAGAAAACTGTGATTACACCAAAGAATAAGAGAATTCCTTGAACCATCGGATAGTCGTTTGCTAACACAGCACCCACTAATTCTCGACCAATGCCTGGAAGAGAGAAAATTGTTTCGAGAATAACCGTTGCTCCTAGCATCGTTCCCATCATGTATGAAAGTAGGACAACAGTAGGTGCCAGTGATGGCTTTAGGATATAAAACCAGAAAAATCGAGGGCGACCCACGCCACGGATAATGCCTGTTTCAACGAACTCTTCCGCTCTTGTATCGACAACAGAAGTATGAAGGACTCTTGAAATAATTGATACTAATATCAAAGTGTTAATCAATATTGGTAGCCACAAATACTTTAAATTACCTGGAAAGTCACTTACATAACCAAACAACGGAGCCCAATTAAACTTAACGCTAAACAATAGAATACCGATCATTGCAATAAAGAAGTTTGGCGTAGCAATGATTATGGATGTAATCCCTCTAAAGACATATACAGCTGAAGCCTTATTTGACCAGCCAATGATTGTTCCAATAGGAATTGAAATAATGAATGCAAAAAATACTGAAAGGACGATGTAAGTCAAAGTTAAAGGGAAGGTACGCTGTATTGTTTCAAGTACACCTACATCGTTGACAAGGGATACGCCTAGATCCCCCTGTAATACGCCCCTAAAGTAATCAAAAAAAGCAAGAATTGCGTTTTGATTGAGGCCCAGATCTTCGCGCAATTTATCAATTGCTTCTGGATCCGACCCAGCTCCTAATCGAGCCTCTGCCGGATCTCCAGGTGAAAGTCTAATCAGTGAGTAGGAGATCACCATGACCCAAAAGGAGATGGAGATCGTGCGCAGAAGGCGTCCACCGAGTTTGCGCAGAAATACTTTTCTATTCACGGGTTAAGTATTTGCCTTTCCTACTCATAATTGTCATTTTACATAAAAAATCGATTACCTGGGTGTCCCTCTAAAAGGACACCCAGGCTCTCGACATTTTGCCAAGTACCCTCGTTGACTTGGCTTATCGCTAACCGCCGACTATGTGGTTATTAGTCGTTTGGAAGTGCTGGGTTTGTTGCAATTACGAATTGCAACTGACCTGGCAATAGAGCTTCGGCGATATTGTCACCGATACGGCTACCAGAGAGATAGAAGCGGTTTCCAATTGGAATAAATGCTGAAAGATCAAATGCAATCTTTTCAACAGCCGCTAACTTTTCCTTGATAACTGCTGGGCTCTCACTTGCTGAGGCTTCATTGAGCAACTTATTCGTTTCAACAAGTAATGAGTCTTGAATATTTGCATTCACAGACCACACTCCGCCTGGCTTGAACCAGTTAGATAGTTGAAGAATTGGAGTTGCAGCGTTGTTACCAAACCACATCATTTCCCAGTCACGCTTGTTAATGATTGGTGTGATTGCAGAGTCTGGTGTAACCATGTCAATTGTTACATCAATACCAACTAGCTTCAAGCTGTCTTTAACAACCTGAGCTGCATCCTGCCAGAAGATTCGGTTAGGAACGTTCATCTTAACCTTGAAGCCCTTTGGATAACCAGCAGCTGCTAGCAACTTACGTGCGCCTTCACGATCAGGTGCACCATTCTTTGGTAGTGAACATAGCGCGTAATCATTGTTGTAGTTGAACTGCATTCCGCAATTAACCTTACCCAAGTTTGAAAACGCTGTACGCATGATTGCTGCACGGTTCACTGCCATTGAGATTGCTTGGCGTACTCGTGGATCTGTAAGTGCCTTGTTTGGCTGATTAACTCCTAGGTTAAATGCCAACATGAAGGTACCTGAGTCTTGCTCACCAGTTACGCGGTACTTTGTCTTGTCCCACTTGATGGTCTTTGCAGCCAATGGAAGCTCCATTACATAGTCAATACTTCCCGCTTGGTATGCTGCTTGACGTGTATTTCCATCAGGAATTGTTACAACGCGAAGTTCTTTAACAAGTGACTTAGCCCAGTAATTTGGATTTGCAACAGCAATAAAGGTATCTGTTCCAGGTGCAAAACTCTTGACCATCATTGGACCACCGGCGACAGGATTCTTAAAGTACTCCTTAGCCTTGGCTTCTGTGTCAGTTTTTCCTGCTGGGTGAATGCCGAAGAACTGTTGTGCTAACGCAAAGTTGAAATCTGGATATGGACGCTTTAATGTCCACACCAAAGTCTTTGAATCCTTTGCTACAACAGTTTGTACTGCATCAATGTATGAAGATGAAATCTTTAGATCAACCCAGCGCTTATATGCATTAACGGCATCAGCTGCGGTAATTGCAGTACCGTCTGAATACTTAGCATCGCGCAATGTGTGAGTGATTGTCTTGCCATCTGCACTCTTTTCAGCTTTGGCAACAAGGTCACGTTGTGGCTTTCCACTTGCATCAAAGCGATATAACTTGCCTTGAATGATGTAAGACATCTGAGATTCGGTGTACCCACCAAGAGCTGGGACGTTGGGATCTAATGAATTAACTCGGTGAAGAGCGCCGTAAATGACAAGATCACAGACGGCATTGCTTGCTTTTGATTTTACGGTGCAATTTGCGCCTGTAGCTGCTTGTGCAGATTGCACACCAACCAAGGCACCTACTGCCAGTCCGAATGTAGCTATAGCCGCGACGATGCGGCCAGTTGACTTGATTTTCATTGAGCGTCCTCCTTGTGAACGGTTAACGATTAACAGGACTATAGTGGGCTAGGACACACAATGGATAGAGCCGTGGCGAGTCTTTTTGACGAAGTTACACAACTGTTACGTGGCGTAGGAGGGGCAATAATCCTCGCCATCAAGAGAAGAAGGGTCAGAAATAATGATTGAGGGTCTATTTGTTCCGCAGTTCACCATCTTTAACAAAGATCACAAGGTGGATTATGTGGCTACCAAAGAGCATGGAGCCTGGCTCTTGGGTCATGGGGTGACTGGGCTAGTCCCCTTTGGGACTTTTGGCGAGGGCAGCTCGCTCTCACTTGCTGAAAAAAAGAGGGTGACATCCGACCTTCTCAACATTACAAACGGGAAGATGCTGATTCCCACGATAATTTCAAACTCCCTTGCTGAGACTCAAGAGTATTTAGAGTTTGCTGAGGATCTTCCTATCGCTGGCGTGATGGTTTCTCCTCCAAGTTATTACAGACCAATAACAGATGAAAACCTCATTGAATTTTATAGATTGATCGCTCGTAAAACCACACACCCAATCATCGCGTATAACATCCCAGCAACGGTGGTCACTATTTCAAGTTCTGTTGCATCACAAATTCCAATATGGGGTGTTAAAGACTCATCGGGAATCATTAGCTCTGCCGAGGAGTTCTTAAAGAAAAAAGTTAAGGTTTTGGTTGGTTCAGACAGCCTTCTCATTCAAGCATTGCAGCACGGTGCATCTGGCGGCATTTGTGGACTTGGGAATATCTTTCCTGCTCAGATGGCAGAGGTGTATAGAAAGTATCGGGGAGGCCATGTACAAGAAGCTGAAGAAACCCTCAAGTTTGTAATTGATACGGTTAATTCCTTCTTGAAGCCAGAGTTTGTTTTTGCTGACATCATTTCTGCAGTCAAAGAGGCAGGAAAAGTACTCAATGACTCCAACCTTGGAGCTATGCGACTTCCGGTTGGTAATGTCTCACTATCTCCTGATGCCGTTGCAAAACTTAGGGTAATTAAGGGTTAAGCCATACCTTGATACTCACACATTATGAGCCTGGGAATGAATAGTTCTTTCAAGAGGTTCCAGCAAAAATTCATTGAAATAGTTGCACCTAAGCATGAAGTTCCGATTACTCGTTGGACAGCAGATGGCTTGTGGGATCTCTCATGGTTACGAGCGTTGCTACTAACAATTGGAATTATTTTATTAGGCGTCGGAGGTTCATTTACTGTTCAATCCAATCTCGGAACAGCACCTTGGACAGTTCTTGCCCAGGGCATCTCTGTCCAAACAGGGTTGCCTCTTGGTGTTTCATTCTTTTTAGTAAGCCTCACTCTGTTCTTAATGTGGATCCCACTGTCTCTAAAGCCGGGCTATGGAACCATCGCAAACACAATTTTCTTTGCGGCCGGATTGCAAATTGGCGTTGATTACATTCCTACTCCGGCCAATGCATTCATGGCCTATCTACTTCTACTTTTTGGCATATTTATCACCGGTGCTGGTGGTGCGATGTACATAACCTGCGGCTTGGGCACCGGGCCTCGTGACGGCATTATGTTGGCATTTACGGGTATAGCAAAAATGCCATTTACGGTTGTTCGGGCAATTATTGAAATTTTTGTTCTTACCGTGGGTTATTTTCTTGGTGGAGATGTTGGAATAGGAACGGTAATTATTGCCCTCTTGATAGGCCGTTCGTTCTCGTTTTGGTTTAACTTCTTTGCCAGATTCCCACCAAAAGCTAATCCCTTAAAACCTTAGTTTTGACCCGCTGCCTTCATATCTTTACGAAGCTCTGGCGGAAGTGCAAAAAGAAGTGACTCTTCGGCTGCAGTAATTTCTTGAACATCCTTAAAGCCATGCTCATGCAAAGTTGCCAAAACATCTGTGACCAATATTTCAGGAACTGATGCACCACTTGTTAGGCCAATAGTTTCCACACCTGTAAACCACTCATCTTGGATCTCTTCGGCATAATCCACTAGGTAGGAGGCTTTAGCACCATATTCAAGTGCAACCTCTACCAGGCGAACAGAGTTACTTGAATTACGAGATCCAACAACAATTACTAAATCTGCCTGTGGAGCAATTTCTTTGATCGCTTCTTGGCGATTTTGTGTTGCATAACAAATGTCATCACTGGGTGGTGCTTGAATTTCTGGAAAGCGCTCTTTCAAGATTGCAACAGCTTCCATAGTTTCATCAACAGAGAGCGTTGTTTGAGAAAGCCAGACTAAGTTCTTGCCAGGTGTTGGTTGGATTGTGCGAGCACCATCTAACCCATCAACGATGCGAACACGATCTGGTGCTTCACCGGCGGTGCCTTCAACCTCTTCATGGCCGTGGTGACCGATGAGCAAAATTTCAGAATCCTCTGTGGCAAAGCGTCGAACCTCGTGGTGCACCTTGGTCACCAATGGGCAGGTTGCATCAATAGTTTTTAGATTACGAGCAGCTGCTTGTTCATGGACAAGTGGTGAAACTCCGTGGGCAGAGAAAACAACTGTCTTGCCCTCTGGAACTTCATCAGTTTCTTCCACAAAGATCGCACCCTTTGCTTCTAGGGATGCAACTACGTGGACGTTGTGAACGATCTGCTTGCGCACATAAACCGGTGCACCATAGAGAGCCAAAGCTTTTTCGACAGTGATCACTGCGCGATCCACCCCTGCGCAATATCCGCGAGGCGCTGCCAGTAGAACTCTCTTAGCCATGGGGTCAGTCTATTAGGCTGATGTCATGTTCGAAACTTCAAGTGAATCCCCTGCCCCGGTTCGGGTCGTCTCTGAAGCGATCAAGGATTATGTCGATCGGCTAGGTCCTATTTGGATTGAAGGCGAAATCAGCGAACTCAATGAACGCAGCGGAATGATGGCATTTATGCGCCTGCGCGACACATCGGTGGATATGTCGATCTCGGTGATGTGTCACAAATCGGTGATTGCAACGGTTAAGCCTTTGCCAGATAACGCACGCGTTGTTTTATATGCAAAGCCATCTTTCTATACCAAAAATGGTTCTCTCTCTTTTTCTGCCCGCGAAATCCGCCAAGTGGGAGTGGGCGAATTATTAGCACGGCTTGAAGCACTCAAGAATTTGCTAGCCGGTGAAGGTCTCTTTGATTCTGATCGCAAAGTTGGCCTGCCGCTACTTCCTAAAGTCATTGGTCTAATCTGTGGGCGAAATACAGATGCTGAAAAAGATGTTGTTGAAAACGCAAAGCGTCGCTGGCCCAGTGTGCAGTTTGAAATCCGTGAGGTAACTGTCCAAGGCGCTGCTGCAGTTTCTGAAGTGTCAGATGCGCTGCGCGAGCTAGAGGCAAACAAAGATGTTGAAGTAATCATCATTACACGTGGTGGCGGATCCTTTGAAGATCTGTTGCCCTTTAGCGATGAAGGATTAGTTCGGTTAGCGGCATCCTGTTCAACACCGATTGTCTCTGCCATCGGCCATGAAAAAGATGCACCTCTTCTAGATTTAGTGGCAGATTACCGAGCATCGACTCCAACGGATGCTGCCAAGCGAGTTGTGCCTGACATTGCCGAGGAAATTGCAATGATCAGTGCCATGCGGGATCGCGCTCGTCGCACACTTGTTAATCGCCTTAATGTGGAAGCAACTCAGATTGCTAACTTTAAAAACCGCCCTGTTATGAAAGACCCACTTGTCTTAATCACTTCAAGGGCTGAAATCATTGCCGGGCTGCGCGATAGATCAAACCGTTCCTTTGCCCACCAACTGAAATTAGCCAAAGAGGAGCTGAAGCAAATAAAGGCACGCGTGCGCGCCCTTTCACCACAAGCAACTTTGGATCGTGGCTATTCAGTAGTGCAGTTAGCAGATGGACAGATAGTCACCGATCCAAAGAAGTTACAGCACGGCGATCTATTGCGCCTTCGCCTTGCTAAGGGCGAGACCCAAGCCACAGTCAAGACTGAGTAAAGAGAGAGTAGATTTAGCACATGAGCGATGCCAAAAAGATCTCCTATGAAGCAGCCAGAGATGAGCTAGCTGAAGTTGTGGAATCCCTGGAAGAGGGCAGTGCGACTCTGGAGCAATCTCTAAAACTGTGGGAACGCGGCGAAGAGTTAGCCAAGATCTGCCAGGAATGGTTGGACGGGGCAAAGAAAAAACTTGACGCGGTAAAGCCGTAAGTAATCTGATGCCAAACTTTTCATACTCTGATCTTTTGCCATTAGGGGCGGATGCAACTCAGTACCGGCTTGTCAGTAAAGAGGGCGTCAGCGTTGTAAAGCATGGCGAAAAAGAGTTTTTGCAGGTTGAACCAGCAGCACTTGTGCAGTTAACCCATGAAGCAATCCATGACATCAACCATTACTTGCGCGCAGAGCACTTGCAGCAGCTCACTAACATTGTTAAAGATCCAGAGGCCTCACCCAATGATCGCTTTGTGGCGATCGACCTGTTGAAAAACGCCAACATTGCAGCTGGCGGAGTTTTGCCGATGTGCCAAGACACAGGCACAGCCCTTGTTATGGGTAAAAAGGGTCAATACGTTTTAACAACTGGCAAAGATGAGGTTGCGATCTCTCAAGGAATTTATGATGCCTACACAAAGCTAAATCTTCGTTATTCCCAGATGGCACCTGTCACAACCTGGGAAGAGAAGAACACCGGCAACAACCTGCCTGCCCAAATCGAGATCTATGCAGATAGTGATCATCAGGATGAGTACAACTTCATGTTTATCGCCAAAGGTGGCGGCAGTGCTAACAAGTCATTCTTATATCAAGAGACAAAGGCAGTTTTAAATCCAACAGCGTTTATGACCTGGCTAGATGAGAAGTTGCGTTCAATCGGAACCGCTGCCTGTCCTCCCTATCACCTAGCAATTGTCATCGGTGGTACTAGCGCAGAGGCCACAGTAAAAACTGCAAAGCTGGCGAGTACAAAGTATTTAGACACATTGCCAACGACAGGGGACGCGGCAACTGGCCATGGCTTCCGTGATCTTGAATTAGAGCAAAAGGTTCTAGAGCTCACCCGCACCTTAGGAATCGGTGCCCAATTTGGCGGAAAGTACTTCTGCCACGATGTTCGAGTTGTTCGTCTGCCTCGTCACGGTGCATCACTGCCTATTGCAATTGCTGTGTCATGTTCTGCAGATCGCCAAGCAAAGGCCAAGATCACCAAAGATGGCATTTTCCTTGAAGTCCTTGAGACAGATCCTGCCCACTTCTTGCCAGAGACAACTGATGAACATCTAAACGATGATGTTGTGGCCATTGATTTAAACCAGCCAATGGCTTCGGTTTTAGCTGAGCTTTCTAAGCACCCAGTAAAGACCCGTCTTTCCCTAACTGGCACATTAGTTGTGGCTCGCGACTTGGCTCATGCTCGAATCAAAGCTGACATGGAAGCTGGCAAGCCAATGCCAGAGTATTTGAAGAATTACGCGGTGTATTACGCAGGTCCTGCAAAGACTCCTGAAGGTTATGCATCTGGTTCATTTGGTCCAACAACTGCTGGCCGTATGGATTCATATGTTGATTACTTCCAGAAAAATGGCGGATCCATGGTGATGCTTGCAAAGGGCAACCGATCAAAAGCTGTTACCGATGCCTGCAACTCCAATGGTGGTTTCTATCTTGGATCAATCGGCGGACCAGCAGCACGCCTTGCTCAAGATTGCATCAAGAAGGTTGAAGTCCTGGACTTTGAAGAGCTGGGCATGGAAGCTGTGTGGAAAATTGATGTGGTGGAGTTCCCGGCATTTATTGTTGTTGATGACAAGGGCAATGATTTCTTTGCCTCAACGAGCAAACCCTTAACAATTAAATCAGGGCCAGAAAACTAACCTCTAGATTTAGTAGTAATTACTGCGCTTGTGCTTGGCCAAAGCCTTGCACGGTGTCTCATAGCGAATACTGATATAGCGAAGTCCCCAGCGGATTTGTGTCACTGGGTTTGTGCGCCAATCCGTCGATACCACATTCATCTTGCTAGCAGGCAACGCCTGCGGAATTCCGTGAGCACCTGAATTTTTGTTGCGAGCTTTGTAGTTCCAGTTACTTTCCTTGGTCCAGAGCGAGTTCAAGCATTTGTACTCTTTTTCGCTAAAGCCGTACTCGTTGAGCAAAATTGATTTTGCGACCTTCTTGGCACCTAGTGGGGTGCGGGCCAGTTCAACCTGGCGGCTAACCGATGAAACCAAGGCAAGGTCTGAAGAGAAGATCGCACCTGAAGCCGTTGCTGCCAGGTCATCCTCGGCAAACAATGAAACCGATGCTTCATCTGGTTCGATGATCGCAGCAGCTTTGGGGGAATCCTGCTCCAGGGTTGAAGGCAGCGCGGTCTCTAGGGCGCTAGCTGCTGGAAGGATGGTTGCCACAAGTAGCAAGGAGGCGCTAACCCCCCAGATCGCTACTGACTTCTTCGAGCTTTTTAACAAGGCTGACTTCACGATCTGTTCTCCTTCCATTCATCTCTCACCCTCGGGCGTTCACCCGCGGTTTCTTTCCATAGGTAATCAGCCTCAAATGAGGCTTGAGTACTTAAGGGGAATGCCTTTATGGTGCGGTAGATGGGGCTCATCGGCAAATCAAAGCAAGCGGGAGTCGCAAACTCTCAGGATTTTAGATAGCTGTGGATATGTAAAACCGCAGGTCAGAAAGGGGAATGTCCGAAATGCCCCAAATGTGACTGTGACATTGTTTTAGTGCCCAATTTAGGCCCTAGGTGCTTGCGCTCTGCTGGATTTAAAAACTAATTACCGACAGGGCCTTCCAGCAATTCCGTCACAAGTGCTGCAATCGGCGAGCGCTCGCTTCGGGTCAAGGTGACGTGGGCAAAGAGCTCGTGCCCCTTCAAAGTTTCAACGACAGCGACCACGCCATCATGGCGACCGACCCGAAGGTTGTCCCGCTGGGCAACATCGTGGGTCAAGATGACTCGAGATGCCTGGCCGATACGAGACAGGACCGTCAGCAAGACGCCTCGCTCTAAAGATTGGGCTTCATCGACGATCACAAAGGAGTCATGGAGGGAGCGACCACGGATGTGGGTCAAGGGTAAAACCTCGATCAACCCTCGGTCGATGATTTCATCTATCACCGGTTGGCTCACCAGAGCGCCCAAGGTGTCAAAAACTGCCTGGGCCCAGGGCGACATTTTCTCGCCTTCAGATCCTGGCAAGTATCCAAGCTCTTGTCCGCCCACTGGATAGAGGGGACGGAAGATAACGACCTTCTTATGAACACGCTTTTCCATCACCGCTTCAAGTCCGGCACACAAAGCAAGTGCTGACTTTCCAGTTCCGGCCCGGCCACCTAATGAAACGATTCCAATAGATTCATCCAGAAGTAGGTCAAGTGCAATTCTTTGTTCGGCGCTTCTGCCATGTAATCCAAAAGCCTGGCGATCGCCACGAACCAACTTCAATCTCTTATCTGCAGTGACTCGGGCTAGGGCGCTTCCCTTTTCAGAGTGGAGAACGATTCCGGTGTGGACTGGAAGTTGGTGGGCAGATTCATGATCTGCAAAATCGCTGGCATATAACTCATCGATCACACTGTGACTGACATTGATATCTTCGATTCCGGTCCAGCCGCTATTAGAAACAAGTTCGGCCAAGTACTCCTGAGCTTCTACTCCAACAGATGAGGCTTTAACTCGAAGTGGCAGATCCTTTGTAACAAGGACTACTTCTTTGCCATCTGACATAAGGTTTTTTGCGATCGCCAGGATTCTTGAATCATTGGTGCCATCTCGCAAGAAGCCATGTGGAAGTGTTGAAAGATCGGTGTGGTTGAGCTCAACCGATAAAGTGCCACCCTCAGGCGTAATAGTCAGCGCTTTATCTAAACGGCCATGACTCACTCTTAAATCATCAAGTGCCCGAAGGGCTGCTCGGGCAAAGTAGCCAAGCTCTGGGTGGTCTCTTTTGGTTTCTAATTCACCAATTACTGCGATTGGAATAATGATTTCATGTTCGGCAAATCTATAAAGCGCCCCGGGGTCTGCGAGCAAAACACTGGTATCTAAAACAAAGGTTTTCCTAGTTTTTTGACCTTTTGCAGCCAATGCTTGCTCCTAGATTTAATTGTTATCGCAGGGTGTGCTTCGGATAAGCAAAAGGTAGAACTGAGCAGTAGGTTTTTCGTGCAGACACGCGATAATTGAAAGTTAAATTTAGGGTGCGAATTATGAACCGAAACGGCGTTGTCTCACAGAGTAAGAACGCAGGGCACGCAAGAAATCAACCCTACGAAAATCTGGCCAATACGCCTCACAAAAATAGAACTCTGATAGAGCACTTTGCCATAACAAGAAGCCACCAAGTCGTTGTTCCCCAGAGGTGCGGATCAATAGTTCGGGGTCTGGTTGGCCGGCGGTATATAAATATTTTGAAATATCTTCAGCAGTTAATTTGGCAGCAGCATCGGCTAAGGAATGGCCGGCAGCTACCTCTTCACCCATATAGCTTTTGACTGCGTCAACAATTTCGCGCCGGCCTCCATAGCTAATGGCCACATTGACTTCAACACCATCGCTTCGAATTGGCTTCAGCGCTGCTAGTTTGTCAGCTAACCACGAAGGCAAAAGATCTAGAGCACCAACTGGCTTAATATTCCAACGACCAGTTGCAGCTAAATCATCAACGGTCTCGCCAATTACTTTTAATAGGTCATCAATCTCTTCTTCTGACCTCTTGAAGTTATCAGTTGATAGCAACCACAGGGTTACGACCTTCACATCTGCTTCTTCACACCAGCCCAAGAAATCAATGATCTTGTTGGCACCAGCTTTGTGGCCATGCGGGTCATTAAGAGTTGGATTTGATTTCGCCCATCGTCGATTGCCATCAAGAATGACACCAACGTGATGAGGGGTCTTTGAAAAATCCAGAGACTTCGCTAAACGCCACTCGTAGATTGGGTATAGAAGTGACTTAATAAATTTACGAATACTGGCGAACAACTCTGCGCTCCGCGGCAATGGATGCAATTGGCAAGGTGCCAGCAAGGATGAGCCAGAGCATCTTCTTAAAGCTCCAGCGTGCTTTGGTGGCAAATTGGATAGCGGTTAAGACATAGGCGGCATAGACCCAGCCGTGGACAAAGGGAATCCACTCGACCTTGGATTTCCAATCTTCATTGTTAAATAAATATGCCACTGGCAGATCAACAAACCACAGCAGTAATGACATAACACCGGCGACTAGCGCCATGATTCTAAATCGCTTGATAGCACCGCTCATGGGGTAACTCTACGACGATAGAAGGGTAGGTACAGCACCACACCAGCCATAAGTCCCCAGATCACAACGTAGGAAAGGTGTTGCCAGTAGAAACCAGGGATTTTGGATGTCAGCTTTTCCGGGGTGACTCGGGTGCGATCCAGGCTTCCGGTTCTTGTTGATTCTTTACTGGCCAAAACATACCCGTCGTATAAATCTAGATCTGTTAGCGATGTAATCACTGCGCTATCAAGGCGAGAAATCACACCAGCAGTATTTACTGAACGATCATCGTATTGGCTAGCAACAAGTAGTCCTTCAATATCAATCACCATCGATTGTTGGATATCTGGATTGAGCAAGCGCTCAGACCACAATCCGCGAACAACCAAGATTGCAGAATCTGTGCCGATTTGCAGCAATGCAACTTCCCAATCAGATTGCTTGCCATCTCCATCTATCTGATTTGGGGCTCTAAAGTTTTGAATGTACTGGCCTGAGACAGAAACAGTTTTATTGATTGCAGCAGGAGGCAGAGAAACTCGAGGAGAAGTAACACTTTCTAGTTGAACAACTTTTGTATCAATTGTTGTTGCAACTTTTAAACTATTTTTTAAATCTGCAGCACGTTGTAGCTGCCAAATACCTAGCCCAACAAAAATTGCAGCAAGTACAATAACTGCAACTGCTTGAGAAGCTTTGGTGAAAAAATTACTTGCTGGCGTCATCGCTTCGATCTATGCCCATGAAACGCTTATAAAAACTTCGCATCAAAAATGCAAAAGCTAGGACTAGCAAGGCAACTGTTAAAGAGCCGGCCGCACCCATATCAATGTCTTTAGTCATGCCATAATGATGCCATGCAATCCCAAGAGCCGTTTGACTACAACGAGCGCTATGGCCTGCGCAAAAAGCGCAGTTGGGTGGGGATTGCCCTGATTACCGCAGTTGTCGGTGTTGGCTGGATTACATGGGCTGGTCTGTATCACTCAAACCCTGAGATCCGTGTGCAGCTTATTTCATTTAAGGTTGATAGTGATCGCGAGGTGAGTGTTCGATACTCCGTTGAACGAGATAGCGCAGAGGCAACATCTGTTTGCACAGTTATTGCCCGTGATTTCTATAAAGACATCGTTGGACAAATTGATGTTGAAATTCCTTCAGGAAAAGAAAAGGTTGAACTGGTCAGCGTCGTTCCTACGCGCAGCCTGGCCGTTAACGCTGATGTATCAACTTGTCGCGCCAAGTAAGTAACCAGTACCTTTACGCCTTATGACACAGACATGGTTGACCCAAGAAGCTGCAGATCGCTTGCGTGCTGAGCTGACCCAGCTTGAAGGTCCTGGCCGTAAAGAAGTCACTGCAAAGATTGAAGCAGCCCGTGCCGAAGGTGATTTAAAGGAAAACGGTGGCTATCACGCAGCCCGTGATGAGCAAGGCAAGATGGAAGCTCGTATTCGACAGCTCAAGCAAATGCTTGAAAACGCCCACATCGGAACTCCACCGGCAAGTGCCGATGGAAAAGTTGGCGCAGGCATGGTTGTCACAGCGATCATCGCTGGTGATGAAATGAAGTTCTTAATTGGTTCTCGTGAGATTTCATCCGGAGATCTAGATGTCTATAGCGAAAAATCCCCACTGGGATCTGCTGTGTTAAATCAAGAAATTGGTGCCAAGGTTTCATACACCGCACCTAATGGTCGCGAAATCTCAGTTGAGATTGTTGCCGCCGAGTTCTATCTCTAAATCAGTTTGAGTAGTTCTTATACTTTCTAATACTCAACGGAATAAAGATCGCCATCAAAATCACCATATACAGCAGTGAAGTCTCAAGTGGGTTTTGGCTTGGCCAGGAATTAGCCGTTGCACCAAACTCATTCTTAAGACCAAATAATTGACGGCAGGCAGCCACCATCGTTGACACTGGATTCCATTCAGCAAAGTACTGCAACGCTCTTGGCATTCCAGTTGTTGGTGCAAAAGCATTAGATAAGAAGGTCAGCGGGAAGGTCACCAAGAAACCAACGCTTTGGACGGTTCGGGCCTCTTTAACTGAGAGGCCAACCAAGATTCCAATCCAGGAGAGTGCGTAACCAAACATAAAGAGAAATAGGAAGGCAAGAGTTGTCTGCACGATACCTGAGGTTGGACGCCAACCAACAGCAAACCCAGCAAGTGCCATAACAACTAGAACCAAAATATTAAGGAGTGCGTCACCAAATGTGCGACCAATAATTACGGCACCACGTGAGATGGGCAGCGATCTAAAGCGATCGATCAAACCCTTCTTCATGTCCTCGGCTAGCCCGACTGCCGTTGAAGCCAAGGTGAAAGCGACTGTTTGTACGAAGATTCCAGGCATAAGTAGTTGCACATAGCCGCCTGGCTGACCTGAATCAATAGAACCGCCAAAAACAAAGCGGAACAATAAAACAAACATCACTGGCTGAATTGTGGAGAAAACAAGAAGTTCGGGCACACGGGCTAGCTGAAGAAGCTGGCGCTTTGTAATGACCATTACATCATGAATCGCATTTTTCACTTCTTGCCGCCTCTCTTCTTCTTGGCAATTGGTTCTACAACTGTCTCTTCTGCAACATGTCCTGTGAGCGATAAAAATACATCATCTAGAGATGGGCGCTTTAAACCAATATCTAAAGGATGAATCTTGGCCTCATCCATAGCTCGCAAAGCCTCCATAAGATCTTTTGAGCCATGAAGCACGGGCGCACTTACAGTTCGCAGATCAACGTGAGTCGCATGACCGCTGATCTTTGCAACAATCTGATTTGTTGTATCAAGATCTGCTGGCTCGACAGTAATCTCTAAACGCTCTCCACCAACCTGCTTTTTCAAAGCATCTGAGGTGCCACGCGCAATTACTTTTCCGCGATCAATTACTGCAATTTCATCTGCTAACTGATCAGCCTCTTCTAGATACTGAGTTGTCAGCAAAAGCGTTACGCCACCTTTTACTAACTCTTGGATTACCCCCCACATATCTTGACGTCCACGTGGATCTAATCCAGTTGTTGGTTCATCTAAGAACAAAATTTTTGGTTTAACGATTAGAGATGCAGCTAAATCAAGACGACGACGCATTCCACCTGAATAGGTTTTGATGGGGCGACGTGCTGCTTCGGTTAATTCAAAGCGCTCTAGTAATTCATTGGCACGATCAATGGATGACTGACGACCGAGGTGATACAAACGACCAAACATCACCAAGTTATCCCAGCCAGTTAATGTCTCATCTACTGCTGCATATTGACCAGATAAACCGATTTGCTCACGTACTTTGTCAGGATGCTTAATAACATCAATACCTGCAACGGTTGCATGCCCAGAATCTGGTTTTAACAGTGTTGCGAGGATTCTCACAGTTGTTGTCTTACCAGCACCATTAGGCCCAAGTACGCCTAAAACAGTGCCTTCTTCAACATCTAAAGACAAATCATTAAGTGCTACGACCTCGCCTTTGCGATAAGTCTTGACTAAGTGTTCGGCTATAACTGACTTCACGCGATAACCTTACCTTTATGCCCCGTAACCGCCTAAATGACACCTTTATTCAAGGGCGCTTGGCTTGATCCGCTCACCGTTTAGAGACCTACCTCGCGAAGTATCAATTCTTATTGCAGCATCCTTTTTTGTTGCTGTTGGCTTTGGAATCATCATGCCGGCAATTCCCGTCTTTGCTAAATCATTTGGGGTTAACAACGCCGCTATCGGATTAATGGTTTCTGCTTTTGCAATTACCCGTTTTGCATCCGGCTTAATTTCAGGCTCCTTGGTTGATAAATTTGGCGAAAGAGCTGTCTTTTCAACCGGTGTTTTCATGGTCTCACTCTTTACTTTCTTGGCTGGTGTTGCCCAAAATTATGAGCAGCTTCTATTTTTTCGTGCTGCAGGTGGTTTAGGTTCTTCGATGTTTTCTGTTGCTGCAAGCTCGGTCATCTTGCGATCAGTAAGTGATGATCAACGTGGACAGGCGCAGTCTGTCTATCAAGGTTCTTTTATTGCTGGTGGAATGGCAGGACCGGCCATTGGTGGCTTGCTCTCTGTCATTTCATTACGAGCACCATTTTTTGTGTATTCGATATTGTTATTTTGTTCAGGCTTAGTGGCTCTTTTCTTCCTCAAGGGAGATTCAATCGGGGCCAAGAAGATAAATGACAGCACAGAGGCCTCTACGACTATTCCTGAAGCACTCGCTATGCCTGCATACCGAATCGCACTTGTTTTGGCCTTTATCGGCACATGGGTCTTCTTTGGAATGCGAGCTTCAATCCTGCCGGTCTTTGTTACTGAAGAATTAAACTCAACAACGGCAGTTGTTGGTTATGGCTTTGCAATATCTGCAATTGTCCAGGGAGCAATTCTTCTTAAAGCTGGCCGATACTCTGATGAAAAAGGTCGTCGGGCAGCTTCAATTATTGGTGCGAACATTGTCTTTGGTGGAGTCTTACTGCTGACATTTTCAGTTAATGCGTGGATGTTCTTGCTCTCCATGATTGTTTTAGGCTTTGGTGGAGCATTCCTTTCAACAACTCCTGCCAGCATGGTTGGCGATGTCATGAAAGGTAAGGGTGGCAAAGTAATTGCCATTTTCCAGATGGCAGGAGATGCCGGAATGATCTTTGGGCCAATCATTATTGGCTGGATCTCAGATGTTTACTCCTATAGAACTGCATTTGGTTTCTCTGCAGCTATCTTCCTGATCGCACTTGCCCTTGCTTATAAAATCCCTGAAACCAGAAATGTCGAAGGGCCCCAGGTTAAAAACCTGAGGCCCCTCGATGAAGATCTCTAACTAATTAGTCGTTGCCACGCAAGATTGAAAGCACGCGTAGAACTTCCATATATAGCCAAATAATTGTCACCATGAGACCAAATGCTGCTCTCCATGACTCTGATTCAGGAGCTCCTGCTGCGATTCCGTTTTGAATTGAATCAAAATCTAGAATCAAGAAGAAGGCTGCAAGAACCATTCCACCGGTTGCAATGATGAGTCCAAGTCCACCAACGTTATAAACGCTAGATCCTGTGAACATGAAGGCAACAAATGAGACTAGCCCTAGAACTAGGTAGCCAATGAGTGCTGTTGTTAGGACCTTAGTGAACTTAGGTGTTACGCGAATGCGCCCACTCTTATATGCAAACAACATTCCAGCAAATGCGCTGATTGTTACAAGGATTGCCTGACTAACAATTCCGTCATAGACAGTGTTGTATAGCTGGCTGAGTGTGCCAAGTGCAAGACCTTGGAAAGCTGCATATGCAATTGCAAGAGCTGGCTTAACGGTCTTGCTAAATGCATTTACCATTCCAAGGACAAGTCCACCGATAAAGCCGAGCATGAGCGCTCCGCCACCGAGGTTAAGTGTCCATGCGACTGCACCGACAGATACAAGAACCGCAAACAAAATTCCGGTACGTGTAACTACATCATCAATAGTCATACGACCTGTACGCAATGATGAAGCTGCAGGTGAGTTATACAAATTCTCTAGCGCTGCTGGGTCTGAGTTAATTGTGCTCGGATCAAATGCAGCGTATCCACGCTGATTAAACGCCCGTCCAAGAACAGGGTTTGAACTGCGCATATCTTTCTCTCCTTTTGTAGGGCCACGGAGAATTTCCGCGGTTGTGAAGTACCACAATCGTACGCATAAGAATTGTCTGGGGCGAAATATAAGCGCGCTCAAATGCTTAAAAGCACCTTAGAACTGGTGCCCCGAGTGGGGGTCGAACCCACACTGGGAGGATTTTAAGTCCTCTGCCTCTGCCATTGGGCTATCGGGGCCTTGCTACCTACTTAACAACGGAGGCAAATCTACCGCCCTTTTTGAGTACAGATTCCAGCATTGGACGGGTCAGCTTTCCTGTAAATGTGTTCTGTTGGCTCGGGTGGTAACTGGCTAATAACAAGTAATCACGGCCCTCGTGGCTGTATTTAAGCGATGCACTATGGGCAAACTTAACTTTCTTAATTGGATGACCCATTTCCTTAAGAGTCTTAAAGATTGCATCCCAAGCAAAGGATCCAAGTCCAATGATGGCTCTTGTTGTTGCAATAGAAAGTTCTAGATCTCGAAGAAAAAACGGCGCACACATATCGCGCTCTTCATTCAATGGTTTATTGCCAGGTGGTGCGCATCTAACTGCACAAATGATTCTGGTGTCCTTTAACATCTGGCCATCATCTTTTGAGGTGCTCGTTGCAATCTTTGCAATGCCGATTGTATGCAATGCGCCATAGAGCCAATCTCCTGATGAATCACCAGTAAAGATTCGCCCTGTTCTATTTGCTCCATGTGCACCAGGTGCTAATCCAACAATCAATAGCTTTGGCTTATCAGAACCAAACCCAGGTATTGGCTTTCCCCAATAGCTTTGATCTTCATAGGACTTGCGTTTAACAACAGCAACCTCTTCCCGCCATTGCACAAGGCGAGGACATTTGTGACAACCAATTATTTCTTTATCTAGTAACGGTAAAGATTTAGCCTTGGGCAAGGGAAAAGGCCATTCCATCCAAAATATCTGATTCGGAGGCTACAAACTCTGCTGCACCTGTTGCTTTCATGATCTCTGAAAGAACAAGTGAACCAGCACCAATCACATCAACCCGACCTGGGTGCATATATCCAAGTGATACCCGCTCTTCACGGTTTTTGCTTAAAAACATTGCTGATGAGTCATGAACTTGTGCAGCAGAAATTCGGGAAAGGTGGATTGCATATCGATCGTACTCAGTTAGCCCTAATGCAGCTGCGGCAACAGTTGTTGCAGTGCCGGCAACTGCGACTAATGTTTTTGCCTTTGTAATTGGTACTACTGCTGCCGCAATTGCAATTGCCGCCTTTATATCTGTTCTGGCCAATTCGATCTGCTCTGGTGTTGCTGGGTCATTAGCAAAATGGCGTTCACTCATTCGCACACAACCGATGTTGACGCTACGAGCAGCTTCGACTGTTGATGTTCCAAAGACAAACTCTGTCGATCCGCCACCAATATCAACGACTAGGAAGGGTCCATTGCTTGGGTCTAAATCTTTGATCGCACCGGCAAATGAAAGGGCAGCTTCTTCATCACCAGTGATAACTTCTAGTTCAATGCCTAACCGCTCGCGCACACCATCAACAAACAAGTGGCGGTTTGTAGCATCACGGGTAGCACTCGTTGCACAAAATCTAATCTTTTCAACCCCACGCTTTGCAATCTCTGCTGCAAACTTATCTA
>Ga0247840_10003658_pt1 | contig 25668 bp, 17 predicted proteins | sample LaCruzMarch2015__FD_192404 | JGI IMG/M metagenome (GOLD analysis project Ga0247840, IMG submission 192404) | Freshwater microbial communities from meromictic Lake La Cruz, Castile-La Mancha, Spain - LaCruzMarch2015_17m | ecosystem: Environmental > Aquatic > Freshwater > Lake | place: Spain...
GCTGAGTTCAAGCCGGTTTGAACCGCCCGAAAGCACGGAACAAATTCCCGAAAACTACAACAATATGCTGAATAATCTGTTGGATGTGCGCAATTCCCTTTCCACAAAGAACCTGCAGGAATGTTATCATGACGCCGTCTATTACCGCGATGAAATCCGCTCGCTTTTTGAACACGGCAATCTTTCGCTCCGTGAAAGAGCTTTTGCCGAAAATATGTTCTGGGACATCATCTGCAAAATTGCGGCGGAGAGCAAGGAGCGCAAATACATCCCGGAAGAACTGCAGGGCGTGGAAACGGCCATTGCCGACCTTTACTACTGCAATTTCAGCGTGTTTCAATCGCTTCCCGATTCGTGGGCCATAGATCAGTTGTTTCCGGTAATGCCGATTCACCGGCTGAACGAAATGCCCACCCGGCAAGCCACCCTCGCCGATATAACCTGCGATTCGGACGGCAAGATTGACCGCTTTATTGACCTGCATGACGTCAAATCAACTCTGCCGGTGCATGAATTGCACGGTGAAGATTATTACCTGGGAGTTTTCCTGGTGGGCGCCTATCAGGAAACTCTGGGCGATCTTCATAACCTGATGGGCGACACCAATGTCCTTCATGTGCGCATCGGTAAAGACGGGCATGTTGAATACGCCCATGAAATTGCCGGCGATACCGTATCGGATGTTCTTTCATACGTGGAATACGATCCGCGCGATATGATTGATAACGTCCGGACCATTGCCGAAAAGGCCGTGCGGGATAACCGCATAACGCCGGAAGAGCGCCGCGAAATTATGTCGGCCTACGAGGATGGCATGCGCGGCTACACTTATTTCGAAAATTAGGTTGTTGGAGATAAGGGCCTCTGCTTTTATGGCGAATTATCATTTTCTTGAATACGATGCCGAAAACACGCATAACCCGCGCGCGCCATACGCCGTTTTCCCGATTCCCTTTGAGCGCACGGTCAGTTTTGGCCACGGAACCTCAAAAGCCCCCACGGCTATCCTCAAGGCCAGCATGCAGGCCGAATTGTTTGACGATGAATTTTTTTGCGCGCCGGGATTGAAAGTCCAGACCCTGCCGGCCGCGGACTGTCACGGCTCGACAGCCGCCGTTTTCAACCGCATCCGTCGCAGGGCTGAAACCATTCTGAATGCCGGCCGGTTTCTCATGTCATTCGGCGGCGAACATTCGCTCACTATCCCGCTCGTCGCGGCGGCCAAATCGGCTTGCGGGGATATTTCCGTCCTGAACCTTGATTCCCACCTTGATTTGCGCGACACCTTCCGGAACAGCCGTTTTTCCCACGCCTGCGTGTTCCGGCGCGTCATGGAACTGGGCGTTCCCGTGGTGCATGCCGGCATCCGCAGTCTCTGCCGGGAGGAATACGAATTAGTCAAACAAAATCATTTAAACGTCTATTGGGCCCGCGATATCCTTGCCGCCAAAAACGATAAATGGATTAAGGAGATTATCCGGCGACTGAAAAAGAAAGTGTATATCTCAATTGACGCCGACGTTCTTGACCCATCAATCATGCCCGGCACAGGAACGCCGGAACCCGGGGGGCTCGCCTGGCAAACCGTTCTCCGGCTCCTGCGCCAAGTTTGTCTGGAAAAAAAAGTTATTGCGGCGGATATAGTTGAGGTTATTCCCCTGCCGAATGCTCCTCTTTGCGAATACGTGGCGGCAAAGCTTGCCTTGAAATTGATGACCTATTGTCGTAAATTGACCGATACAAACAAAAACGTGTAATCATGCTGAAAGGCAAACAATATAAATTCGGATTACTGATAATTCCGGCTGCCGTCTCGCTTTTTGTTTTCAGCGGTTGTGCCCCGGTCCTGCGCAAAAGCGCCGGCGTGCGGGTGGAAGGCGACATTGTCAAGGGCGATCAGGAAAGAAATGTTTCCATTACAACCCGCAATCAGGAACGTCTCGCTTCCATTGCGCTCGCCGATCCGGATGAAGACGTCCGCGAGGCCGCAACCCAGCTTCTGACTAATCAGGTTGTTTTGACCAAAATCGCCTTCTCGGACGCTTCCCTCAATGTGCGGATTGCGGCCGTAGAACGCATTAAAAATGAGGATGTCTTGATAAACGTGGCGATGACCAACTCCGAACCATTGGTGCGCGTGGCTGCCACAGGAAAAATCAGAACCGATCAGGTATTTTACGATATAGCCATGAATAACAGCGATGACATGGTCCGCTGTGCCGCCGTTGAAAAAATAAGAGCAAATAATCTTCTGCATGATATCGCCATGACTAATTCCGTTCCGTTCGTGCGCATCACCGCGGTCAGCCGCATTTCAAACCAAAAACTGTTGAACAACATCGCGCGGACAAATTCCGATTTGCTCGTGCGCCGATCCGCTATCCGGCAGATTACCAGTCAGCCGGTCCTGGCACAATTCGCCCTGAACGATTCCGACCGGGATATCAGGAAAACAGCCATTGAACAGGTGATGTCGCAGGATGTCCTTTGGACAATCGTCGGCCGGGAGCCCGATCCGTTCCTCCGTTATGTGGCAACCCGGCGTATTAACAATGAACAACTGCTTCTTAAAATTGCCGAGAGCGACGGTGATCCGCTTGTCAGGAAGACCGCTGTAAGTAAAATCAAGAATGAACAAGAACTGGCCAATATCGCTAAAACCGATCCGGATGATGAAGTCAGAGCCACGGCAATAAAACAATTGAAAGGCCACGTGCTGATAGATATTCTGGCCAACGATCCTTCGCCCGCTGTCCGGGTGACGGCAATCCAAAATATCTCCGATGAAGATGCATTAAAGGACGCTCTCATTTTTGATGAAGACACGGGGGTAAGAACGGCGGCCGCCACAAAAGTCAACGATAAAGCCGCAATAATGATCGCCGCCATGAGCGATGAAAGTCCTGATGTCCGTTTCAATGCCATCAACCGCCTCACCGATCAGGCGGCGCTGGAGGATATTGTCAGAAATGAAATCCGCCATGAATTGCGGGCGGCCGCCGCCGCGCGCCTGATTGATCAAACCGTTCTCAAAACCGTCGCGCTTTCCGATTCACACCGCATTGTCCGGCAGGCGGCCATTGAACGGATCACAGACGAGGCAATTCTTGAGGAACTAGCCCGTAACTCCAATGCCGCGGTGCGCCTCCTGGCGGTTACCAAACTGACCAACAAACGCATTTTAAGCGACATTGCCCGCAATGATCCCTATGCTCCGGTCCGCAAGACGGCGCTTGAACAGATCAGCGATACGGTTGTGATCAGGGAAATTGCGCTTGAGGATGTTGATCCGGCCGTGCGCAAAGCCGCTGTTCAAAAAATACTTGATACCGAGACCCTGACAAAAATAATCGCCAAGGACACCGATCAAAATGTTGTTGCCGAAGCCAAGTCGCGGCTGAAACTCTTGGAATCAACGCCATTAAGAACCATACCGTAAATGCAAAAAGAAAGATATTTTGCATTTTCCCCGATTAGCGATTGTCATTCCCGATTTAGTGCTACTCTGCGAAGTAAGCCTTCGCTACGAAGCACGAGTCGGGAATCCATCCGCCACTGGTGGACCATTTTTGCGGGCATGACAGGTGCAATCCGCATCACATTCAATAATTGCTCTCTTCCGAGAAAAAGCAGATATTTTTTTATTCTTATTCTTGCTTTCGCCACATCAATTTTTGCCGCACCTTCTGCCATGGTGCTAAAAACAGATAAGGAATTGCCTTCCGCAACGGAAATATTGGCCCAGGTACGCGCCAGCTTGCCGCGCGAAGCGCTCCTCATCAAAGGCCAGATTTTGAGCGGCGGACGACTCGGCAAACTTGAACGCGTTTGTTATATTGACATGTTCCTTGATTTCGGCGCTGATCCCGCAATTGTCCGTTACAAAATAAGCGACGCTTTCGGAACCGCCATTGAACAGATGACTATCAGCATGACCGAAGGCGGCGAAACCGAATATGAATACGAAGCGGGAAATCCGCTTAAATCCGCCCCTGCCCCTCAACCGACTGGTGTTATAATGGATACTGATGTAACCTGGAACGACCTCAGCCTTTTATTCCTCTGGCGTTCGGACGGGCGGACGGCGCGCGAAGAAAACCTGCGCGGCCGCGACAGTTATGTTCTTGAATTCCCGCGCAATGAAGGCGGGATTCAAAGCGTCTGGATTGACATGCAAATGCTGGTGCTCATTCAGATGGAAGAGCTTGACAGCGGCGGAAGACCGCAAAGAAGAATGATCGTTAAAAACATCAAGAAAATATCCGACCAGTGGATGATAAAAAACCTGGAGATTCGCGCCTATCCCTCGCTTCATCATACGCTGATCAAAGTTGACGAAGTCGTTGGGCACGCCGAAACAGGCATTGCTAATTTTTGAGAACATATACGGCGCTGGCCTGGCGCCTCGGATATTGACCATAAACGAATAGATAAGGTCGCTCCAGTTCCGCCAGATATATGCGCCGCGGCGGTGCATGGTCATCGCCCTCAACCAGAACGGCCTCATTAGGCAGAGGCTTTTTCCATTGTGTTGTCCGGCAAATGCCGTGCTGGGCGCTCAGGCCGCATTTGAGCCACGCATATCCCAGTCTGGGAATCAGCGCGGGCGCATTGAGACGGCAAAACTGTTCCAGCATTTTGAACCGGTTTTCAAGCGCCGGCGCCTGAACGGCGCCGGTTAATTTGCCGCCAAAGTCAGCGAATCGCTCAAAGAAAGCCGGAACAAGCTTGACCACCGCGATTAAAGACTGCTGTAATTCAGGGGGATTATAAAACCAGTCCACAAGGTTTGAGAGCCGCTGAGCAGCAACAAGATCACCATGGCTCATAGTTGCTGTTTGAAGAATTTCGTACGGAGGTTCACCCGCCGCAATGATTCCAAATTTTTCCATATCTTCACGCAATTGCGTTCCTGGCAGAACCTTGAGCAGTTCAAGCTGGATTTCATCCGGTTGCAAAAGCACGATCGCACGCAGATCGGCGTATAAATCGGCCAGCCCGGCCCCCGGCAGACCGGCGATCAGATCAACGTGAATGGCAAGATTCCGCAGCCGGCACAATTGATCCAGGAATGAAAGCGCGCGTTCAACCGACCCAAGCCGGCCAATACCACGGAGCGTTTCCGTATGCGCGGTTTGAATGCCAACTTCAAGATGAAATCGCCCCGGTTCAGCCAAGGCAAGTTCCCGAATCATCTCATCTGAAAGACGAGCCGGATCAATTTCAAGATGAAATCGTATATTCTTGAATTCGTCGCGCATTATTTTAATAAGCGCCATGCACCGCGGTAAATTTTCATTGAAGGTCCGGTCCGCAATGCGCACTTCCTTAACACCGGCGGCGGAAATTAAAGAAAGATCGCAGCGGACCCGTTCAAGCGAAAAATAACGGACATGCTCGCCGGCGCTTGTGCAAAAGGCGCATTTGTTGGAACAGCCCCGCGACGTTTCCAGGAGCAGAAATGGTTTTTTGAACTCGGTCATGCGACCGTACGGCGATGGAATTTCATCAAGATTACGCAATATTGCCGCCCTGCCATTGTCAATATAATTGCCGTCTCTAAGGGCGCACAATCCTTTGATATTCCTCCATTTTTCCGGCTCCCGGCAGCATTCAAGCCACGCATGAAAGGCTTGTTCCCCCGCACCCCTGATAACGGCATTAATTTCCGGATGGCGCTCAAGAAAGGAAATATTGTCGCCGAGAAATTCCGGACCGCCGCCAATCACCAGACAACGTGGCATTAATGACTTAAACCGGGAAAGATACGAGAGCAGGAACTTGGAATTGAACAGATAAAACGACACGGCAAGAACATCCGGCTTCAGGCACAATACGCGCTGTAATGCCAAGGCCAGCGAATCATTCTGGATAATTTCAACCTCATGCCAAGTCCAGCCGGCGCGTTCGGCATATCCACGAAGGTACCGACCCGCAAGATTGGTGTGCGAATAAGAGGCGTTTGCCGCCAGAAAAACGATACTGCCTTTGCCGCTCGGGTTGTCAGGTTCACAGTTCACGGTTCAAGGTTTCCGCCTGTGGCGGATCCGCTTAAGGCGGAAAGAGATCAGAAGTCAGAGATCAGAGATCAGACTGACTACTGACTTCTGACCGCTGACCTCTGGCTTCCGGCTTCACGCCTTCCAAAGACCGATTGCGGGATTAGAGATGAAATAAAATTCTTCCCCGGCTACTTGTTGAAACCCATCCTTAAGATTTTCCGGGTTGTATTTTTCAAGACACTCCCGCAAATCGGCGGATTGGAAACCAACGGACTCAATTTCCTTCCTGCCTAAACCGCCGGATGCATAAATAATCTTAAAGCGGCCCTCGCTGGAACCGTGAATAAGATGAGCGGCCGCGCCGAGATTCTGGCGTAAATCTTCATTTTCAGCCACCGCTTTCAAGGTGGCTGGAGTGCCCCGATAACCGTATTTACGGATCAATTTTTCGTTTATTTCTGCCTCCCCGAATTCCACCAACCCCGGCGCGATTATCAGCAATTCGCCCCCGTCGGCGATGGCCATGCGCGTGCGATAAACGGCTTTGTTGCCCAGCCAGGTACTCTTGAATTCGCTTGCCTCAAGATAAACAACAACTTTCTTCAATGGTTTGACCTTGACAATATTGACCTGCTGGCTGAGCCGTGCCGCCGCGCGATAACACGCGCGTTCCCGGCCGGCAAATACGCCCCGCGTAACAATTACGCCTTCCTCATCCCTTGCCCGGACATTAAGAATATAAGTCAAAGGAAGACCGGAAAGAAAACGGTCTTCGGCTTCATTAAGCAATTGCCGCACCGGACTTTCAATATGCCCCATGATTTTTTCCATATTGCACACCGCTCCGAGAAAATGACTCTTGTTAATTGTGTCCGGGCCGGCGCACCCCACCAGGAGATTCTTATTGCCGCCGGCCATGCCCACGACTTCATGCGGCACAATCTGGCCAACCGAAATAATGGCGTCATATCTGCCATCAATGATCCGGCGGGCCAATTCTACGCGCACCGGATAATCCACCCTGCCGCCGCTGAGCTTGGCGACAAATTCACCCGGTATTTCGCCAAGGAAACAGATGCCGTTGCGCCAATCGTGAATATGAATTCTATTATGTGGAATTCCCGGAAACATCCGATCCATTTCCTCTTTGGTCATTGGCCGATGAGTGCCAAGCGCGGGCAATAAATCAATCTCAAGGCTCCCAGAAAGCAGGCGGTAAAGAATACTGCATATTTCACCGGCGCCCGAATGAAAGCGCGTGAAATCGGGTGGAACCAGCAATATTTTTTTCGCGCTGGAAGGAACAGTGCCGGCAACGGCGCGCATCAATTCTTCCAATTCCGCGCCGGTTATTTTTTCTGTTGGCCCGCCTGCAACGCTATGCGTAGCATTGCGGGCAGGCCCACTTTTATTAAATATCTTCGTCATTGAAAACACCTTGTTTTTATAATATCGAGTTAATATTAGCGCTTTCCACCGCGTAAAACAATTATTTATAGTTATTTTCTAGTCAAATCAAAGTCCGGCGGCCGTCTGCCCATGTCGAAATATTGCATTATTTAGCTTGAAATACATATCTTAAAATTATATTTATTGCATAGGAGTTTGTAACGCACGCATCCGTTATAAATTGATCGCTATATCAAAAGAAATATGAACCTATGAAAAAAGTTTTAATTCCGACCAAGCTTGAAAGCGTTGCCCGCCAGATTCTGGAGAAGCACGGCGGCTACCAGGTGATTCAGGATGACAAGACGGACATTGCCGAACTGGCCAAAAATAATCCTGATTGCCATGCCCTGATTGTGCGCAGCGAAAAAATCATCCCGGCCGTTATGAACCTTTTACCGGCCTTGAAGGTGATTGTGCGCGCCGGAAGCGGTTACGACACGATTGATATCAAATACGCCCGCAAGAAAAAAATTGACGTTCTCAATACTCCCGGCGCAAACGCAAATGCGGTCGCCGAAGAAGTTGTCGCCCTCATGCTGGCCGACGCCCGGCACATTATCGCCGGTGATGTCACCACCCGTGCGGGCAAATGGGAAAAGAAGAAGTTCATGGGCCGGGAAATCACCGGCAAAACAATCGGGATTGTCGGTTTGGGCAACATCGGCCAACTTGTCGCCAAACGACTGGCAGGCTTTGAAGTCAAACTGCTTGGCTTTGACCCAATGATTTCGCAGGAGCGGGCCGACGCCATGCAGGTGGAGTTAGTTGATCTACCCCAACTTTTTTCCCAATCGGACTATATCACTCTCCACATACCGGAAAACTCGGAAACCAGAGGGATAATCAACGAAAACATGCTGTCCCGGATGAAGGAAGGAGCCACCTTGGTTAACTGCGCCCGCTCTGGTGTTATTGACGAAGAAGCGCTTCGCAAGATCAAGGCCGAAAAGAAAATCCGGTTTCTGAACGACGTCTATAAAAAGGATGAAGAAGGGCCAAAAAGCGTAACCGATATAGCGGATATCATGTTGCCGCACCTGGGCGCCAGCACGGTTGAAGCCAACACCAACGCCGCCCGCCGCGCCGCCGAAGAATTGATTGAATTGGACGAGGAAGGCATCACCTCTTTTGTCGTCAACCGCGAGGTTCCCGAGGGACTGGACGAAGCCTATGGCAAGCTGGCCTATACAATCACCAAGCTTTGCCGGCATCTCGTCGGCGCAAACGCCAAACTGAAAACAATAGAGACTTCTTTTTACGGATCGCTGAAACCTTTCAGCAACTGGCTTATGATTCCGATTGTTTCCGCACTGGGCAATGCCATTGACGACCGCCCCACCGATCACAAGGAGGCACTCCAGCACCTTAAAGAAATGGGCGTCAGCGTCAACAACCGCCAAACCGATCCCAACAAGGGATTTGAAAATTCAATGACCATTGACCTGACAGGCAGCCTGGATTCCGGCAGTTTGCGCCGCGTCAGCGTGCGTGGCACGATAACCGAGGGAATATTGATGATTGCCAGGATTAATGAGTTTGACAAACTGTATTTTGAGCCGAAAGGGCCGACCATATTCTTCATTTATGAGGACCGCCCCGGTGTTCTCGGTCAAATCGGATCCGCGCTGGCCGGCGCCAATATCAACATTGAAGATGTCCGCAATCCGCATCATCTGAAAGTCAATCAATCGCTGGTGATCATGCGCGTCAATCAGCCGGTGCCGGATGCGATGATGAATGATATTGCCGGCAAGATAAAAGCGATTGCGTCATACTATTACGATTTCGGCTGACTATGAAACACAAAAATGAGTAAAAGATGAACGAAGTCAAGACACCGCACGAACTGATTAGTTTCATTCAGAAGGAAAAGATTGAGGTTGTTGACCTGCGCTTCATGGATTTCCCGGGACTTTGGCAGCATTTCTCAATTCCGGCAAGAGAAGTGAGCGAGGACACTTTTGAAAAAGGCCTCGGGTTTGACGGCTCAAGTATCCGCGGCTGGCAGGCCATCAACGAATCGGATATGCTTGTCAAACCGGATTCCCAAACTGCGTTCATTGATCCTTTTTTCTCAGCCAAAACATTGGTCATTATCTGCAATATCTGCGATCCGGTAACCGGTGAGGACTATACCCGTGATCCGCGCAACATCGCCCGCAAAGCCGAGCATTACCTGAAACAAACCGGCCTTGCCGACATTGCTTATTTCGGTCCGGAAGCTGAATTCTTTATTTTTGACGGCGCCCGCTTTGACCAGAATGAACACGAGGGTTATTACCACATAGATTCAGGCGAAGGACAATGGACAAGCGGACGGGAAGAAAATCCGAACCTGGCATATAAAATTCGTTATAAGGAAGGTTATTTTCCCGTGCCCCCCACCGACAGCTTGCAGGATATCCGCAGCGAAATGATGCTCACCCTGGAAAGCATCGGCGTGCCGATTGAGGCCCAGCATCACGAGGTTGCCACCGGCGGCCAGTGTGAAATTGACATGCGTTTTTCCTCACTTGTAAAAATGGGCGACCGCACCCTCAAGTACAAATACGTCATCAAGAATGTGGCCAGAAAGCACAACAAAACGGCAACTTTCATGCCGAAACCGCTCTTCAGCGACAACGGCAGCGGTATGCATGTGCATTTATCGTTGTGGAAAAACGATAAAAACCTGTTCGCCGGCGAGGGTTATGCCGGCATGTCGGAAATGGCAATGTTCGCCATTGGCGGCATTTTGACACATGCGCCTGCCCTGCTGGCGTTTACCAGTCCGACCACCAACAGTTACAAGCGCCTCGTGCCGGGTTTTGAAGCACCGGTCAATCTGGCTTATTCGCGACGCAACCGCAGTGCGGCCATTCGGCTCCCGATGTATTCGCCTTCGGCCAAGGCCAAACGTATTGAGTTCCGCTGTCCGGACCCGAGCTGTAATCCTTACCTTGCCTTTTCGGCCATTTTGATGGCGGCGCTTGACGGAATAATCAATAAAATTAACCCCGGCGAGCCATTGGACAAGGATATTTACGACCTGCCGCCGGAAGAACTGGCCAAGGTGCCACAGGCGCCGGGCTCTTTGCGCGATGCGTTAATGGCGCTGGAAGCGGATCATTCCTTCCTGCTGAAGAACGACGTCTTCACGCAGGATGTGATTGAAACCTGGATCAAATATAAAATGGACAAGGAAGTCAAAGCCCTTGATCTCCGCCCGCATCCGTGGGAATTCGTTTTATATTACGATATTTAATCCGCCGGAGGCAGGCTAAATAGTCTTGCTGGATTCCAGCGCGATGATGATCAGCTTGGCAGCCGTGGCGAAGTCGTCGTCTTTTCTGAAAAACCCCGATATGCCGAGACGTTCGGCTTCCTCCATGTCCTTCGGCGTGCCATGGGCAGTGATCATGATAACCGGGAGGATCTTATCATTTTCCCTGATTTTACGCAGCACCTCAATGCCGTTCATGCCGGGCATTTTCATGTCCAGGCAGACGATGGAGGGACGTTCCCGTGCGATCATCATCAGGCCTTCTTCGCCGCTAGTGGCGCCGGCCACCTGATAGCCCTTGGCCTTGAGCCAGAACTCCATCGGACGCCGAAATCCATTTTCATCGTCAATCAGTAATATATGTATGTCTTTCGTTTCCATTTTTCTTCTCCTTTCACGATGCCTTACGGGGGCAGGGTGAATGCAAATGTGCTGCCTTTGCCGATCTCGCTCTTAACCTGCATCTTGCCGCCATGTTTTTCCACGATCTCCTTGGCAAGGGGCAAGCCCAGTCCGGTGCCGTTCACCCCGTTAGGATGGTTCGCGCTGACTTGTTCAAACTTGTTAAAAATCCGGAGAATGTCCTTCGAGGCGATGCCGACTCCCGTATCCGTCACTGACACCTCAACTCGCCTCGGCGAAGCCTCCCTGGCCGAGCTCCCTGGCCGGCACGAGCTCGGCTCGGGCACAGGCGGGCAGGCCGGCGGGGTCTGGACCGGGTCGGCGGCGCGCAGGGTCACCAGGATTTCGCCCTCGGCCGGCGTGAATTTCAGGGCGTTGCTCAACAGGTTGTTCAACACTTGCGTGATTTTATCGGAATCCAGTTCCAGTTCCACGGCCTGATCCGGCAACTGGAGGCGATACTTGATGCGCTTTTCACCAAACCATCCGGAAAAGGATGCAACCGTTTTACGGACCAGCGTCGTGAGATCGGTTTTGGCCTTTTTCAGTTCCATCTTGCCGGCTTCAATCTTTGAGAGATCAAGAAGATCGTTGATCAACCGGGTCAACCGTTCAACATTTTCCTTTGCCAGCGACAAAAATTCCTTCTGGTCGTTGTTGATTTCGCCGGCGGTTTTGTCCAGGATAACCGTCAGGTTTTTCTGGATGGCGGCCAGCGGGGAGCGGAGTTCGTGGGAGACATTGGCCACAAAGTCCGATTTCAATTGTTCCACTTCCTTCATCTTGGTGATATCAGAAAGCACCGACACCATGCCGATGGTGCGTCCATCACGGTCTTCAATGACTGCGTTGGACGTTCTAAGCACGCGGCGGGTCTCGTCATCTTTGCCGGCCACCTCAATCTCGGTGACCGATTCCGGGCTTCCCTTGGACAGCACCAGCGAGTGCTCTTCCTTGAGGGTTTTTTTCAGCGCCTGGCCGACGATGGCATGACCGCGCTGGCCAAGGAGTTTTTCAGCGGCGGGATTGGCCATGAGGATATTGCCGTCGTTACCCACGACAACCACGCCTTCGCCGACATTGCGCATGATGGAGTCCATCTTGTCCTTTTCAAACGCCAGATGTTTATTCTCTATCTCGTAATGCCGGGTGGCCTCCTGCACCCGCCGGTCCATCTCGGACTTGAACTGGGCGCGGATGGCATACAATTCCTTGAGTTCTTCCGGGGACGGCATGGGCATCGTTGTCTCCGCAACCGGCATGCTTTTATCAGACCTGCGCAAAGCTTTGATGAAATCCTCGTCAGCCGCCGTTGTTTCCTGTTTATCCTTTTCCTTACGTTTATCCTTGTCCTTACGCTTATCCTTGTCCCCGGTAATGCGGCCATAGGTGATGTCATTGGCCTGAACATGCCGGAGGCCTTTATCGGTTAGGGCTTTTTTCATGCCGCCGGATTCATTCAGTTGTTCCGGCTTGGTGGACATGCATTCCAGGAAAGAACGCAATTCGGATTGGGTCAGCCCAGGCTGTATCGTGATATTATCAACATGCAGGATTTCAAAATACCGGGCCAGGTCATTGGTCTGCGCGGGATCGGCATCCACCGGCTGGCCGTTGACCATGAGCTTATTTTCAACGAACCCGAACGAGAAGTCCTTGCCGGAAGCAAGCGCGGATTGCAGGAGCGTGAACAGCGCTGAAAAGCTTTCCTGGACCAGCGAATGGGTGGAAGGATAAAACCGGACGTTCTGCAATGCCAGGAAGAGCTTATTCAAGATGGTAACCGTATCGTTCATGGCATTCTTTCGTTCCCGGAACTATATCCGGTCAACAGCGCTCCGCATCAAGCCGGATAGACATGATTGATAATAATCCTACTGTCTTTAGTGTCAACATTTTAAATCTTTTCTTTTAACTTTTTTTGTTTCGTATCGGATTTTGTTTGCTTGCCGGCGGTATTTTTAGTATGGAATACCTTTATTTACCATGAAAGCGGAAGACATACTCTCATTAAAAAACGAGGCGGAAAACGAGCTTAAGGCGGCAAAGAGCGCGGAAGACCTTGAGAACGCGCGCATAAAATATCTCGGCCGCAAGGGGCTTTTGCCGGAAATAATGAAGGGGCTTAAAACCCTCCCGCCGGAGGAACGGCCCCTGGCCGGCAAATATTCAAACGAATTCAAAGGCGCTTGTGAAGCGCTTTTTACTTTAAGACTTGCTGAACTGGAGGGTGATAAGGGCTCCGAACAAAAAGATCCTTTTGACCCTACCCTTCCCGGCCATTGGCAGGCCATCGGCTCCGTTCATCCGATCACCGCCATTATCTCGGAAGCGGTAACAATATTTTCATCGCTCGGGTTCACGATCGCCGACGGGCCCGACATTGAAACCGAGCATTACAATTTTGACGCGCTCAACACTCCTGCCGATCATCCGTCGCGCGACACGCAGGACACCTTCTGGCTTGATCAGAAAATGCTGTTACGCACCCAGACTTCACCGGTACAAATCAGGGTCATGGAAAAACAGAAGCCTCCCATCCGCATAATCGCCCCCGGCCGCTGTTACCGCCGCGACACAACCGACGCCACCCACAGCGCCAATTTCCACCAGATTGAAGGGCTTTATGTTGACAAAAACGTTTCCATGGCGGATTTAAAAAGCGATATTGCCTATTTTGCCAGGCGCATGATGGGGCCGGAAGTGAAAGTCCGTTTCCGCCCTCATTTTTTCCCGTTCACCGAGCCGAGCGTTGAATATGATTTCTCGTGCCACCTCTGCAAAGGTCAGGGTTGCCGGGTCTGCAAGCAAAGCGGCTGGATTGAGATTTCCGGCGCCGGCATGGTCAATCCTTTAGTGTTTGCAAAGGTCGGCTACGACCCCGAAACGACAACCGGTTACGCCTTCGGCATGGGCGTGGAGCGCATCGCCATGATTAAGTTTGGTATTCCGGATATCCGCATGCTTTACGACAATGACGTCCGTTTCCTGAGGCAATTGGCATGAAAGTCCCGTTAAGCTGGTTAAGAGATTACGTTGATTTGGAGTGTGACGCCAAAACGCTGGCTGAGCGGCTCACTTTTGCCGGCATTGAGGTGGAAAGCATTGAGCTCAAAGGCGCCGTGTCAAATGATATAATTATCGGCGAAATAACCGAAGTGGAACCGCATATGCATGCCAACCACCTCTGCGTCTGCCTTGTGAACAGCGGCACTGAAGTTTTGCGGGTGGTTTCTGGCGCGGGCAACTGCAAAGTGGGCGACCGCGTTCCCCTCGCCGGGGACGGCGCAATGCTTCCCAACGGAATGACAGTCAAGGCGCAAAAAATACGCGGTGAATTGTCGCAGGGTGTCCTGTGCGCCGAGGATGAACTCGGACTTTCGGAAGACCATTCCGGCCTGATGGTTCTGCCGCCCGAGGTAAAAGTCGGCCGGCCTCTCATGGAATTTCTCGGACCGGCCGATTATGTGCTTTCCCTGGAAATCACGCCCAACCGTCCGGATTTGCTTGGGCTTCTCGGCATCGCGCGCGAGGCGGCGGCACTCTTCGGCACAAAACTTAAATGGCCCGCGTTTGAGCTGCATGAGGAAGGCGAACCGGTCCAATCCGCCGCCTCTGTCACCGTCGAAGACAGCGCGGCCTCTCCGCGTTACACCGCCCGCGTCCTTACCAGCGCGGTTGTCGGCCAAAGCCCTTTCTGGCTGCGCCGCCGGCTAACCTTGGCGGGCGTCAAAGTCATCAACAATATTGTTGATATCACAAATTACGTCCTGCTGGAAATCGGCCAACCGCTGCACGCCTTTGACCTCGCCAAACTGGCCGATAAAAAAATCATTGTCCGCCGCGCAAGGGAAGGCGAACAAATCGTCGCGCTTGACAAGGTGAAATACAAACTCAACCCACAGATGCTGGTGATCGCGGATTCATCCCAACCGGTGGCGATCGCCGGCGTCATGGGCGGAGAAAAAAGCTCAATACAACCGGGCACTTCATCCATCCTGCTGGAAAGCGCCTGTTTCAAGCCCGCGCTCATCCGCCAGACATCCAAAACGCTCGGTTTGGCAAGCGAATCGTCTTACCGGTTTGAACGCGGTGTTGACATCAACCAGGTTGAGTACGCCGGCCGGCGGGCTTGCGATCTAATGGCCGGCATCGCCGGGGCAAAACCTACAAAAGGCGTGATTGATTTTTTTGCCGCGCAACCGCCCGAAAGGCAAATCACCTGCCGGTATGCGCGGGCGTCAAGCCTGCTGGGCATGAACATTCCACCTAAGCGCGTTACCGCCATCTTCAATTCCCTGGAACTGCCGGTAGTGGCCGAGAGCGATTCACAGTGCACGGTTAAGGCACCGACATTCCGTCAGGACCTTGAAACCGAGGCGGACTTGATCGAGGAAATTGCCCGCATCCATGGTCTGGACAAAATCCCCGCCACGGACCCGCGCTGTCATTTGATCGCCAACGCCGATGACAAGCATGTCCGGGCGCAATTTCACTGCCGGCAATTGCTGGCGGCCCTCGGTTTGCATGAAATTGTCAATTACAGTTTTGTCTCCGAAAAATTATTAGATATGTTTGACGCCTCAAACGCCAAACACCGCATAAAAATTCCCCGGCCGGTCAGCGCCGAGCATACAATTTTACGCGACTCATTATTGCCCCAGATGGCTGAAACGCTCGGAAGAAACCGGTCGCGGCAGATTGAGGAAGCGGCATTTTTTGAAATTGCCCGCGTTTTTGCCAAAACAAGCTTTGCCCCTTCTTCTCCTTTCCATGAAGAAACTTTTGCCGCGATCGGGTTGATGGGCGCCGTTGGGCGGACTCTCCTTCAAAAACGCCATGCGCTTACGGAAACGGAAATTTTCTCGTGGCTCAAGGGCATTTTACATAATTTCCATGAAAAGCTCATGCAAGAAGAGGGCGTCCCGAACCCCCGGAACAGCGATTCCGCGAAAGGATTGGCGCTGGGTGAAATTAATGGCCAGGCACCCGTTGGATTTTATACCGCCTGCTTTAAGCCGAACCGAAGCGCGCTGATAACACTTGACGGCAAACCATGCGGTCTAATGGGGCTTTTAAGAGATGAAATCCGCCGGGAATGGCGCATCCTTGAACCGGTAGGATTGATGGAATTCATGCTGGATCCATTTTTGAAACACGCTTTCCGGACGCCGCAGGCCAAAACATTGCCAATGTATCCGTCCATAACAAGGGATATCGCCCTGCGTGCGCCGGCCGCCATACGTCACGCTGAGATTACAAAAATAATCTGGAAAAATTCTCCAAAAGATTTGACATCAGTTGTGTTGTTTGATATATATACGAGTAAGGAAATAGGCGCGAATTTTAAGAGCATGGCCTATAGCCTGACGTATCAGTCAATGGATCGCACCTTGACGGATGAAGAAGTTAATAAGCTTCATGAGTCCGTCAAGAAACAGCTCAAAAATGAGCTGATGGTAGAAATACGGGAAGGGTAATTGAAGATTATATGAACGGAGCAATTGTATTTGGTTTCTGGAAAATATGGAGTTATCTCGCGGGACTGCGGAAACAGCCCGCTTTATCACATTGCGGAAACATTGGATTGTCGGAACAAAATCCGCAGAGCAAATTGATGCGCCGGCGGCCAAGAGCAAAAGAAGGAACAAACATAAATGGGGTTACTCCCATTTCTCTTTTGCTAAGGCCTCATTGCCGTCCATTTGCCTGTTCTTTCATAGTTTAAAAGACTCCGTTTGAAAATACCCTGCCTGGTGCGTGGCTTCGAACCTACCATCTGACCCATTAATTGAGCTATAAGGGAGTTTGAATCAAATGGCGCCCATATGCCCTTAACGGGGACTTGGAAACCATTTGCTAAAACACCCACTTTGTTTTGCAAGGAACAGAGGCTGGTTACGACACGGCTATGGTGGGGTATTTTTTTGGAGCAAAACAGAATGGAACTTTTCAACCGGGAAAAGAGCGGTGAAACAAATTCAAAGCCACCGCTGGCCGCACGCATGCGGCCGCGGACGCTTGAAGAAATTGCCGGCCAGGAGCATCTAATTGCCCCGGGAAAGCTCCTGCGCCGGGCAATTGAATCCGACCGGCTTGGCAGCATCATTCTTTACGGCCCGCCCGGATGCGGCAAAACTTCCCTGGCCGAGGTTATCGCTCTCCTCACCAGCAGGCATTTTGAAAAAACAAGCGGCGTGCTGGCCAATGTTTCCGTCCTGCGCGAAATTCTAGAAACTGCCTTTCAACGCCGCAAGCGCGACGGCGAAGAAACAATCCTTTTTATTGATGAAATTCACCACTTCAACAAATCCCAGCAGGACGTTCTGCTGCCCTATGTTGAAGAGGGCAATGTCATTCTTATCGGCGCGACAACCCATAATCCGTTCTTTTTTATAAACAGCCCCCTTACTTCCCGCTCGCAAATTTTTGAACTGGAACCCCTCCCTGAAAAAGCAATTGCCGAGCTTTTACAACGCGCACTCAAGGAGGAACGCGGACTTGGAACAATCCCCGTCAATATGGATGAAGACGCCCTGCTCCACTTGGCAAAAGTGTGCGAGGGCGATGCCCGCCGGGCCCTGAACGCCCTTGAAATCGCGGCATTAACCACCCCGCCGGCCAAAAATGGCCGCATCCATATCACCCGCGATATCGCCGAAGATTCCATCCAGAAAAAGGCGGTTGTCTATGATCGCGACGATGACGGCCATTACGACACAATATCGGCCTTCATCAAAAGCGTGCGCGGATCCGATCCGCACGCCGCCGTCTACTGGCTTGCAAAAATGCTCTATGCCGGCGAAGACCCGCGTTTTATCGCCCGAAGACTCATCATCCTTGCCTCGGAAGACATCGGCAACGCTGATCCGCGCGGATTGCTTCTGGCTGTTGCGGCAAAAGAAGCCGTGGAATTCGTCGGCATGCCCGAAGCACGCATAATTTTAGCCCAGGCCGTTACTTATCTGGCCTGCGCGCCAAAAAGCAACGCCTCCTATATGGCGGTTGAAAAAGCTTTGTCCGACGTCAAAGAAGGGCGGGTTTTGCCTGTGCCCAAGCCGCTGCGCGGCTCAAATTACGCGGGCGCTAAACGCCTCGGCCATACCGGTTATAAATACGCGCATGATTACGAAGGTCATTTTGTTGATCAGGAATATATGCCCTCCACCGCAGTTTATTACGAACCAACCCGCCAGGGATATGAGGAAACTATTTCACAGCGTCTGGTCCAGTGGAAAAAAAATATGAATCAAGACAAAACAGGATAAGATGGATAAGAGACAAGGCATCAGAAACAAGATTCGCGCGGCGCGGCGGCGGCTTGAACCGTTACTCGTCAAGACTGTCAGCGCGGCCGTGCAACGGGAGATTTTTAACCTTGCTGAATGGCATTCGGCCGAAAATGTCTGCTGTTATCTGGCCATGCCGGTTGAAATTCAAACCGACACGATTATCACGAAATGCCGCGCTGAAGGAAAACAGCTCTTTGTTCCCGCTTTTTTAGACGCGCTCCGGAAATATATGCCCGCTTTTTTTGATCCGGACGACGAAATCGGGCTGGGCAGATTTAATGTTCTTGAGCCGACAAATCCGAAATGGATCAAAGCGCAGAAAATTGACCTTGTTTTGGTTCCGGGACTGGCCTTTGACCGCCATGGCGGTCGGCTCGGACACGGCGGCGGACATTATGACCGGCTCCTTGCCCAGGAATCGCTTCGCTCAGCCTGCAAAGTGGGACTGGCGTTTGATTTTCAAATATTAAACCGTCTGCCTTTGCGGACCAATGATGTGCGGATGGACATAGTGGTTACCGAGTCGACGGTGCACCGTTGTCAATAGGATTTTTTTAACAAATGATAATCAGGTTCAGAGTTTACGGTTCTCCGCATCGGGCGGATCCGCCGGTGGCGGAAAGGTTGGCGAGTAATGAGCCCTGAACCCGGAACTGTGAACCAAATAATAACATATGACTGAAAGCAGGGGTGATTATGACACAATGGTGGATGGGCGCATTGGTTGTTTTACTGGCGGCAACGCTTGGCTACTACATCCGGTTTATTATCGGCCGTTATGCGGTCAAAGCGGCGGAACATGAGGCGAGACGCCTTCTTGAGGATACCAAACGCGAGGCCAACTCCATTCGCCAGCAGGCCGACCTGCAGGCGAAAGCGGCAATGCTTAAAGTCCGCGACGAATTTGAAAGCGAAGTAAAAACGCGACGCCAGGAACTGGCCGTGCTTGAAGAACGGGTCGCCCAGCGCGAGCTCAATCTTGACCGGAAAGTAGCCATGATTGACAAGAAATACCAGATGGTCGAGCAAAAGATGGCGGAAATTGAAAAAAAGGAGACGGATATCGGGCAACAGCGTGAGGAATATACCAACCTGGTCAAAACCGAACGCGAGAAACTGCAAAGAATCGCCGGCCTGACGCATGAAGAAGCGCGCCGGGCGCTGATGACGCGCACCGAAGAGGAGATTCGCGGCGAAACCGGCATGCTGATCCGCCGCCTGCAGGAAGAGGCCAAGGAAACCGCCGAACGCGAGGCAAAAAAAATAATTGCCATCGCCGTTCAGCGTTATGCCTCCGGACACGCCAGTGAAATCATGACCAGCACGGTCAGCCTGCCAAGCGATGATTTAAAGGGCCGGATTATCGGTCGCGAGGGACGCAACATCCGCGCCCTTGAATCAACGACCGGCGTTGACCTGCTTGTTGATGACACGCCGGAAGCCGTTGTGATTTCCGCCTTTGACCCATTGCGGCGCGAAATAGCCAAGAAGGCTCTTGAAAAATTGATTGCCGATGGGCGTATTCATCCGGCCCGGATTGAGGAAGTTGTCGCAAAAGTCAAAGAAGAAGTTGACGAAATTGTCCGCGCTTCGGGCGAAGAGGCGATATTCGCGGTTGGATTGCAGGGATTGGATCCGGAATTGGTACGAACCATCGGGCGGCTTAAATTCCGCACCAGTTACGCCCAGAATGTTCTGATGCACTCCGTTGAAGTGGCGCACCTGATGGGCATCATGGCCAGCGAACTCGGGCTGGACGCCATTCTGGCCAAAAGAATCGGTCTTCTGCACGATATCGGCAAGGCGCTTGACAGCGAAGTTGAAGGCAGTCATGCCGTCATCGGCGCGGATTTTCTGCGTCGGCGCGGTGAAAATCAAATTCTGCTCAATGCGGTTGCGGCTCATCACAGCGACGTGGAACCGGAAAGCATCTATGCCATGCTTTGCTCGGCCGCCGACGCAATCTCGGCGGCCCGGCCGGGGGCGCGTTCTGAAGTAACCGAAGTCTACGTCAAACGCCTGGAACAGCTTGAGGCTATTGCTTCCGGTTTCAGCGGCGTAGAAAAAAGTTACGCCATCCAGGCTGGACGCGAAGTGCGCGTGCTGGTAATCCCCGAAAAAATTGATGATTCTGCCGCCATGCATTTGGCGCGCGATATCAGCAAAAAAATTGAACAGGATTTGCAGTATCCGGGACAAATCAAAGTGACCGTCATTCGCGAAAACCGTTTTGTGGAATACGCCCGGTGAAGTTCCCCGCGGCTATCAGGTCCGGCATGGTAAACTGACCCGGACATTTCACGCTTTGGCGCGAAATGTCCGCCCTTCGGGCTTCGACGCGCACGCTGGAGCATGCTTGCTCAGGATTATCCTTTCGGCGCGTCGAAGGGTTAATCTTGAGCAAGGTGCTCTTGCGCCGCGCCGAAACTTTGGCTGTCCGTCAACTGACGGACGGCCAAAGCGGATACTTCACGGGCGATCTTAAACCGTGAAATATCTGGACTGAACACCACCGGTCAATATCATGGGGATCTCTTTGCCAAGACAGCCTTTTTGGCAGAGGCAAGGATATCACCGGCCTGACTCAGAAAAATAATGTCGGCATCAATACATATAAACCGAAATCCCTCGGCCACGGCCCGCCGGACATCCTGCCGGGAAGCCTTCACGAGGTGGATACCGGCGGGTTTGCCCGCCGAAGCACAAGCCTCCAAAACGCGGCGCCGGGCCGCCATGACCTTTGGATGGTTCGTTTGGCCGGAGACTCCATAGGAACCGCTTAAATCGTACGGACCGATAAAAATACCGTCCACGCCATCCACGGCCAAAATCTCTTTAATGTTATCCACCGCTTTTGCGGATTCAATCATCACAATCACCACCGTTTTCTCATTAGCCGAAGCAGCATATTTATCAAAGTCCATGCCCCAGTTGTTCATCCTGCCGAAACAGTAACCCCGGATTCCCCGGGGAGGGTACTTTGCGGCCGCCACAGCGCGGGATGCTTCCTCGCTTGTGCTGACCAACGGCACAATGACCCCTTCGGCGCCGACGTCCAGGGCCTGGCGAATCGCCAGGGTGTCGCATTCCCGCACGCGCACGAGCATGCCCGTCCCAAATCCTTGAACCGCGCGGCACATGGCCGTCACGTCGGCCAAAGACGTATCCGTGTGTTCACAGTCAATGCCGAGCCATTCGTAGCCAAGACGAGCAAGGATTTCCGCAGCCACGGGGCTGCCCATCTGCAACCACGAACCCAGGATGATTTTCCCCTGTTGCAGGCGTTTTCGCAGTGAAATTATTTTTTTCATTTTGCACCTAAGGAATTGCCAGGTCGATATAGATGATGTCGATTGCCTCGCCGGATGAGAGTTGAAGAACGAGATCGTTCAAACCATTGACGAGTATGCCCCCCGGGACGATCCAGGCGCAGCGATGGTTGACCGGACTGATCATGCCGTCAAAGGGGTTGCCGAAGAAACGACTCGTGTCTTCTGTCTGCTCAAGTGGTGTGCCGTTGATACTCGCCGCAAGCCGGTCTTCGGTCGTCAAAGGCCGTTTCGTATGCACGCGCAGGCGGATCGGACGATTGTTGTGATTATGTCGGGGAGCGAGGTCCATTTGGAAAGTTTCGGCTGTACCCAGGCTCAATTTGCGCGGTAGTTGATTGTAGTAGCAGGTGCCGGCGAGCATGTAGTATTGCGATTGCCGCGCCAGGAACGCGCGATCCGTGAGTTTCGGCAACACGTAGAACGGTGGCTCCATGACCGGAATGTCAAAGTTGTGGCCATGACGATAATAGACGAAATTGAACAGGCTGATGCCATCGGCACCCCTTTCCAGCGCCAGGCGCGCCGTGGTGTAGAACTGATGATCGCTGGGCCGTGGATCGCCGTTGGTCCCGTAGTTGCCGGACTTTAGAAAATACGGATACCACGCCGTGGAGTGAGTCAGTTCGAGATAGATCGCGGCATCCGGCAGTAACTTCCGCGCGGCCGCGACATCGGTGCGCTGTGTCGTATGATACCAGCCGGAGAGATTGAACATGTCAACGCCGACGTCGCGCAAACGCGCGACATTCAGGCCGATGCACGGGTGGGCCGAAAGTTGCAGTGGAATACGCACACAGATGTGACGGCGTGTCCCGGGCCGGGCGTCAAGCGCCTGCCGGACTTGCGCGACGAAGTCCGTGATGATGTTGATGCGATCGGCGTCAGCGACTTCGCCTTGGCGGAACAGATGGTCATCGCGCAGAAAGTCCAGTTCGAGTCCGGCCAGATCATACTTTTCGGCAAGCTCCCGGAGCAGCGCAAGCTTGTATTCCCTAACCTCCGGGATTGCCCAGTTCATGCCGCGAAGAGGGTAGTAGCCTTCCTTATTCGGGTGGTCCGGGTCGACATGCCATTCCGGGTGTTCGGCGTAGAGCCGGCAGGACACCAAGGATGCCTGGTTCTTGCGCGCGTAGTTCTCCTGGAGATGAACGTCATTGAGCCGCAAGCTGACAAACGGCGCCATGCCGTGCTTGCGACAGGTGGCAACCAGCACCTTGACCATGTCGCCACCTTCATAGACATAACGGTCATAACCGGCGCTCTCGACCGCCAAGCCAATGCAGGAATTGCTCCCGACCTCCAAACCGGTGCGGTTCTTCCACCAGGCATAGAAGTCGGGATCGACGTTGCTTTGCCACCAGGGCACCCAACCCATGCCGGGGCTGAGCATATAGGCGTCGACGCCCATTTTTGCCACTTCCGCAATGGAGGCAACGAGATGATCCTCGCGGAACGGTTCGCCTTCTTCATGCCAGGGACTGACGATCCCGGCAGTGTTGGTCGTGTCGTTGTTGTAAAGCAGGCGATATGGAGCTTTCATGATATTTTCCTTTCTGATTCCGTGACAGGATCTCCTGTCACTCGTTTTTTCAGGCGTTCTTGGACAAATCATTTCCTTCATTCCACCGCCACATCAAGAAACACCAGGGTGGCGGGTTGTTCACCCTTGGTCATTGTGATCTCGATCGTGTTGATCCCGTCCTTCAGGACGGTCACCGGTACGATCCATGCCCGGTGATGCTCCGGCGTGCCCAAGAGCGGCGGATAGGGATTGCTGTAAGGTTCGGAGCGGTCCGCCGTCTCCTTCAGTTCCACGCCATTGAAGGACGCCCGCCAGACGGTCTCGCCCAGCGATTCCGGCGACTGGATGCGCAGCCGTCCGCCCTTCTTCCAACCGTCAGCAGGCGGCGCCATGTCCAACGCAAATGGAGTGGACTGGCCGGCGAATTCCTTCGGCAATGGGCGCACCGCCCCTTCCGGCAGTTCCCAAACTTTGCCCAGGAAGTAATGCTGAGGCTGGCGTGCCACCCAGGCCGGATCGCCAATGTGCTTAAAAATATGAAACGGCGGTTCATGGAATGGGCCCAACTCCGGATCGTGGTGATGCGGGCGGTAGTACACGAAGTTGAAAGCACATATCCCGACCGCTCCGCGTGCGTAGGCCAGGTGCGCCGCAGTATAGAACTGCTCGTCCGTCATGCGCCGCACGACGTGGTTGTAAGCCCTCACCACCGGACCAGCCATGGAGGTGTAGGTGACTTCAAGATAGACCGCGGTTTCCGGCAGCATTCGACAGACAATGGGCAAGTCCGTTTGCTGCTCGGTAAAGAAAAAGCTGGAAAGAGTCACCATGTCAACGCCGGCCTGCGCGAAGGCTGGCAGGTCGATGCCCAAGCCGGCGTGGGCGGATAGATGGCAGGGCACGCGCACCCCGAGCCAACGGCGTTGCCCGGGGTTGGAGGTTCGGTCAAGGACTTCTCGCACCTGCCGGACGAAATCGGTCATGATGGCCATGCGTTCGGAAACAGGCTTTTCGTTTCTAAAAAACTGTACATGGCGCATGAAATCCAGTTCGAAACCGTCGAGATCGTAATTCCCGCAGAGTTCCTCGATAAAGGCCATCTTCTGCCGGCGCACCTCGGGAAAAGCCCAGTCCAACACCTTGGCCCAGCCGGGCAGTTCATATTTCTTCTGGTTTTCTTTCATGAACCGGCTGAGGCAGTGCCCGGTCCAGGACGGAACCCGGTCGTTGGGCGCGCTTATCATCCGTTTGTCGTCCTTTTCCCCGGCGGGATTGGGCGGAAAATCCACGTATTCGTGACCGTGGTGGTCATTGAGTCGAAGCGAGATGAACGGCACGAGATCCTTGACCCGGCATCGGTCGATGAATACCCGGACCATGTCGCCGCCAGCCAACATATACTGGCCGAAGTCATCCGGTTCGCAGTTGTAGGTCCGGGACCACCAGCGGTAATGCTCGGGAGCGGGATAGACTTCGCTCCTCCACCACGGCACCCATCCACAACCCGGTTGTAGAATATGCACCTGGATGCCTGTGCCCGCCGTCTCATCAACGGTCGCCTCCAGCATCTCGAGCCGGAACGGCTCATTTTCCTGATGATAGGGACTGGTGCAATGGATGTTCGTGGTGTCGTTGCTGAAAAGAACTTTGTATGGTGCTTTCATTATCAATTCCTCCTTCAGGTTCCCGATGCTCCAGCCGCGTCCTCACTTGATACCGGGAGTCATCTCGTCAATCACGGATGTTGGTATCTCGTCGAGCAGGATATGTTCCTTGTTAATGTTGTAGCAGACAAAAAAGCGGCCCTTCCGTTCAAAGAAATGCGGCATGCTGATCCCCGTCTTGAGGTTTGCCTCGCCACTGTCATCCACTTCCGCCAAGATGCGCGGCTTGCCGAACACCAGCCCGGCATTGTCTGTCTCGCCGGGAATCTCGCGGCCCACAACAAACCACTGTGGATTCCGTGTGCGGCCATTCCCGTCCCATACATGTTTCGCACCCCGCTGGCTGCCGTCGTTGTTGGTAAAGAGCAGAACGATCCGGCCGTCGCTGGTCTTGGCGATGGGGCACATGGTCATGGGGTGCCGGATGAATTCCCTGTTTGGCGCGTAGCGCAGCGGCTCCGCGACAGTCCACGTCACACCCCGGTCTTGACTGATCGTATAGCCGGGCGACCCGAGGAATGTGCGACCGACTCCCAGCCAACGGTCATTACAAAACGGGATCACGGTCATCTCCTGGAAATTAGGACCGGATTCCTCCGGTAGTCCGTTGAAAGCCTGCAGGAGCTGGAGCAAAGACGGATTGTCCGCATGCCGCAGGGGATTCACCCGAATGCCGCGGGGACCGGCTGGGAGCAGGGTGAAACTGAAACGAGAAGGATCCTGCTCGGTCAGGATGTTGT
>Ga0247840_10003660_pt1 | contig 25666 bp, 25 predicted proteins | sample LaCruzMarch2015__FD_192404 | JGI IMG/M metagenome (GOLD analysis project Ga0247840, IMG submission 192404) | Freshwater microbial communities from meromictic Lake La Cruz, Castile-La Mancha, Spain - LaCruzMarch2015_17m | ecosystem: Environmental > Aquatic > Freshwater > Lake | place: Spain...
CAGGAACAAAACCCAGCTCGTCTGCTCCGTGTAATCCAGCTCCGTGGTACAACCCGCCTCCTTAAAGAGAACATTTTCAATGTTTTTGAAAGCCTGCTCAAACATAATTACCTTTATACCGAGCTCCCCTTGCGGAAGCTAGACTACTAATCCCTTAACTTGCTCTGCAGGCCTAGATGAACTGCCCCCAATGTTCGAAGCGGGTTCCAGCTTGTAGACGATCAGTTGTTGAACCGAAGAAGCGAAAGCATCCAGTTTTTTGGGGCCCGAAAACCACGATCTACTCCCGCTTCTTTAATCCGCCACCTGGACGCTGGGTTTACGACTAACGTTGCCTAAGTCTCTCCTTGGCTAAGGCGAAGCCTAATTCTGCCGCCCTTGTGTACCATTTAAAAGCCTCCTTAAGATCTACAGGAATACCCTCCCCGTTCTCATAACAAACCCCTAGCTCGTATTGGGCTAGCGCATTTCCCTGCTCCGCCGCCATGGCATACCACCTAACCGCCTCCTCCTCATCCTTGCTCACCCCGATTCCCTTGCTGTAACAAATACCTAAACTTGATTGGGCTTGTGCCTGGCCCTGCTTCGCCGATTTGGCAAACCATTTAACTGCCTCCTTCTCGTCCTTTGTCACCCCCTTTCCAAGGAGGTAACAAAGGCCTAGGTTGATTTGGCCGGCTGCATCCCCCTACTCTGCCGCTTTGGTATACCACTTCACTGCCTTTTCTTCATCCTTGCCCACGCCTTTACCTTTTTCATAACAAACACCTAAATTAGTCATCGTCATGGCATCCCCCTGCTCCGCTGCTTTGGCATACCACTTCACTGCCTCTTCTTCATCTTTGGCCACTCCTTCCCCCCACTCATAGCAGAAGCCTAGGTTAAATTGAGCATTCACATTACCTTGCTCTGCCGCTTTGGCGTACCAGACTGCCGCCTCTTTTTCATCCTTAACAACTCCCGTTCCGGTTTGGTAAAGCCTGCCCAGGCGGAATTGTGCACGTGCGTTACCAAGCTCCGCCGCTTTTGCAAACCACTTGACTGCCTCCTCCTCGTTTTTAGGGACTCCCTCTCCCTGCAGGTAGGCAACCCCGCGCTTGTACTCCGCCTCCCCGGCTTTTTCACTTTGGACGGGTGAAGTGGGCCGAGGATTCCGGACGTCCGGCTCCTGCCTCGCCGAGCGGTCGTGTTTGATGAATTGGTACACACCTAAACCACCGGTGCTGATTCCTAGAAAAAGCAGGATAACCCCCCAGCCCAACCGGGTTTTATGAAGCCAGGCCATAAGGGCCACCCCGGCGTAGATCCAGGGATGGAGTTCCGACCGGGCTCGCGTGGAGGACCCGGGGTTGTCATTTTCCTTTTTTCTTTTGCACTGGCGCTCTCCTTGCAAGGTCGGCTGGGAAAACGTTTCTAAACAGAGCGAGCATTTCCAACTTCCGCTCTTTTCCAAACAGGCGGGACATTGGCGACCCTGGTTTTGCCACTCATCCGCGTGAAAAGAATGCGCACAGGAATTGCAAGTCCATAAAAGTGGCTCGGAACAGGTACCCACGTACCTTTTATGCCGGAAGAGCCGCTCGTTTGCAAATGCGGGCCCTTGTTTATTTGATTGATTAAGTTTGGCTTTGGATATGCTGTAAGTGATGTTACGGGCGCTGTCATCCACCCTTGCACTCACCTTCTGGTTTTTCGCAAGCCTACCCTGCACTGCCGCTTCTTCGGCACCCCGCTCGCAACCCACAGAGGTCAAAGTTGGGCTCTACATGGTTGACATTTATGACCTCTCCATCAAGGACGAGTCCTTTGTCGCGGATTTCTACCTATGGCTGACGTGGAAAGGAAACTTAAATCCCGAGAACTTTGAGTTCATGAATGGAGAATTACAGGCTAAAGATAACCCAGAGATTATAAAAAAGGACGGCCTAAACTATATTTGCTGGCGATGCCGGGGCAAATTTCGCAGTCCACTGGATTTTAGAAACTACCCAAGGGATCAGCAAATTCTAAGACTTCAGATCGAGGACTCGTTTCACGATAAAGATGAACTATTTTATTCTTTTGAGGAAAATAGCAAGCTAGAGCCTTACCCCATTTCGATCAGGGGATTTCATATGCGCCAACCGCAGAAATACGAAATTACCACTCATGAATACAAAACCAACTACGGAAATCCATTTCGTGCTCCAGGTGAAAACGCAAAGTACTCCCAATTGAACATCATAATCCCCATTGAACACACAGGCACAAAACTGACATTCATTAAACTATTTCTTCCAGTTTTTTTATCTGTACTCATCGCCCTCCTGACCTTCCTGATAGAGCCGATCGATCTAGACCCACGATTCGGGGTAGGCGTGGCCGCCATCTTCGGGGCCGTCTCCTCAATGCTGGTAGCAACTTCGTCGATTCCTGAAACTCCCTACTTTTCTCTGAGCGACCAAATCCATCTTATCAGTCTGTTCTTTATTTTCATATCCATATTTGTTTCCTGCATTGTTCTCAAAGTTTACAAGGCCAAAGGGAAAAAGATAGCGTGCAAGATTGACCTTTTCGCGGGCTCTGCACTTTTGGGTAGCTACCTTGTTTTTATAGCATTCATTTTCTTCGGCCCATGATCGTTCTTTCTTACAAAAACCAGCTGAATTTTTAAGAGATTCATTCCAGAAACAAAACAAAAGGACCAAACCATGAATGAGGCTGTAGCAAAGTTACTAGATCTGCTGGTGCACGAAATTCTTTGGCCGATAGTGGAGGAGAAGGTTAAAAAACACGGCCCAGTCCTCGTGAAGGCCACCTCTGAGCAACTAAGAATCTTCGCCGAAAAGGCGCTCTTCATGCTGACCAAGGAAGGTCGACTCAACACCATGCGTCTAATTGCAGATTTTCAGTCTGAATTCGGCTTCCAGTTGACAGGAGTACAAAGAGGCAAGTTCCTAGAATTCATCGAAAAGATGGAAGCTCTTTACCAAGGCAACCTCGGCGCTCTTCTAGGCAAAAAGTCGATGACGGAAGAAATACCCCCGAAGCTTACTACCTCCGAGCCTGACCCAACCCCGGCCCCTTCGGTCCCACCGGCTGCTATCCCGGAAACGATGCCGGTGTCTGGTTTCTCCGATTCGACCGGAGCACGCAAGGATCCTTTGGCCTGGACCAGCCAGTCTTCCGCCCTGCCGGCCGACCCTTTTTGCCCTAAGTGTGGCGGAGTGATTCTGGAGGATGAAACGAAATGTCGCCGTTGTGGAACGGCCCGAGCCGCACGCCCCGTCCCGACGGCCTCCACGGACCAAAAATCTTTCTTCCAGCGAACGGCCACTACTTCTGCCCGCAAGAGTCTGGAAGATTCCCTTGCCGTCAAACCCAAGGAGACGGCCTGGTCCCGGTTTTTTGCCCCGAAGGAGGATGAAATTCAGGCGGTATTCGTGCAGATCGCCCGGAGCCCTTGTGTGGAGCAGAATCCCGACTACCGAAACCGAGCTGCCCGGGCGATATTTCGGCACCTTCCCCACCGAGCAGACATCAACGCCTACGCCCAGAAAAAAAGTAACGGGACTTTTGAAGTCGTTTTTTATGGAGGGCTGATCGTAGCGCAACGGGTCGTAGCTGCCGCAGTGGCCGCGGGCGATTCCCAAGCTGGCGGCAAGGGAGACTTGAAGCAGCCAATCCAGCAAGCGCTGGGCACCATCCTGCGTGCGATGAAAAAGCACAATCGCGCCTTCCACTCCCGAAACGGCCACAATCTGTACCGGCATTTTCTTTCCGAAAGTGCCATGGCCAACCCCCATCTGGGATGCTCTCAAGCCATCGCTCAAGCCATGCACGGTCACGTCATCGCCCATGAATTCGGCCACCACTTCTTCGGCCACACGTCAGACGAATCAGCTGGCGACTCCGATAGCTCCCGGATGCAGGAACGGCAGGTAGATGCCTTTGCCCTGCAACTCCTGGACAGCCTGGCCCACCGGGATTTTTCCCATTTGGGCGCGATTTTGAGCATTCTGACCCTGGCTATTATGCATCAAGACCCGTCGGAGGAAGGATCTTCCCACCCAGCGCCGATGGAGCGTCTGGAGTTAGTTTTTAAAAACCGAGAAGCGTCCGAAATGTGTGAAAAACGTTTCGGAATTACGGCGGATCTGTGTAACCGGATTATTCTTGAATTACAGGAGTCTCAGGAGGAAGATGAATTAGAGATTCCCGATATTCTGGAATTAGAATAGGAAATGCATAAATCAACGTTCTACAAGATGGGACAAATCAAGCGGAGGAATTAAAACAATGAATGATGCTGCAAACAAAAACGTTGAATGGTTACTAACCCCAGGCACGGTTGCCCACCATTTCTCAGAAACATCCCTTCAGGGTTTTAATGGAGCCGAAGGCATCCTGGTGGCGGAAGGAACCACCGCGTTAATTTTAGTCAACGGCAAAGCAGAACACCTTGTAGGTCCCGGGGCTTACCGTTTCCAGCCTCCCCCTCAGTTTCGCACTGCACAAGGCATGGATTCGCTGATGGGCTTTTTAGCAGGAATCTTTGGGGGCAGGTCTAAAGCGATCGGTGCGGAATCAGCAACTGAGGGAACCGCGATCTTTTATCCGAAGAAGGTCAGCACCCTCTCCGTATGGTTGCTACGTGCCTCCGCTTTTCCTGTGCATCTCGAACTAATTCCGAATCGTGGGGGTGACCCGATCGGGGTGGACGTCACGGTGCAGGTTCAAGAACCCCTGCTTTTTTTACAGACATTGTTGGTTGACCAATCTGTAAAGAACACGATCGATGTGGGCCAAAGTCTAGCCAACCGGCTTGGAGATCGTGGATACCATGCCCTTGTCAACAGCATAGCCTCGGGACCAGCCGAAGCAGAAAAAGTCCTCCAAAAAGAGTGGTCCACCATGCTTGGCGAAACCGGTATCAGAATTGTTAACCTTCTCGGATTCTCATCGGAAAGCCAAAAAGCCACTGCGGATCGCCGGAAGGAGCTGAACGAAACACGGGAGCAACTGGATGTCTTAACGGATCTATGGAAGGCTCGCAATTCTCTGGGTCGGGGGCAAATGCTCGCAGAGGACGAACGAAACGGTATTCGGCATGAGGTCGAAAAGATCGGCCTCCTGCGGGCATCGGAAATGGAGCAGTTCAAAACCGGGCTCTCGATGGAGCATGAAAAGTCCCTCAACCAAATGGAGGCTCAGTCACTACTTCTCAAAGATGCCATCGACAAGCTTCAGAATCGTCTTCGGTCGGAAAATGCTACCGCTGAGATTGATGTCCAAGAGAAGTTGGACACACGAAAAGCACGACTAGAAATCGAAATTAAGAAGATCAGAGATTTTGGTGATTTTGAGATTCGCGCAAAAATCGCCCGGGAACAAATTCAGCTCGAAAACGAGACCGAGACTGCTCGAATGGACAGAAAGCGCACGGAACGAGACGACAAACTTAAGGCCATGGAAAAGCTGGCTGAAATACGTGGCAAAGTGGACTCTTCACGTGCAGCCCGCCAGCGCGAAGAGGTTCAATCCTACGCTGGCATGAGCCCCGAGCAAATCATGGCGATCAACCCAAATCTGACCGAAGCTGCCGCCTTGGCGTTGTCTGAGAAATACAAGGCCTCCGGAAAAGATGAGGCGTGGAAAATGGTTGCTGAAATGACCCAGAAAAACGCCGAGGAGATGCGCAAATTCCTTGAATCACAGGCCAAAACCCAAGCGGATATTGTAAAAGGGGCGATTAGTAATGTCCGGGGGGAGGATTCCCGCACTGAGAAACGAACAAAGGCCCGAGTCGATCAGGTTGCAAAACTTGCCCAAAAGGTGCGAAATCCAGATCCGCGTCGCGACAAAACGGAAGACCAAAGCTCAAGCAAGGAATTTACCGATTCAAAGGAAGCGGATACATCCGGCGACGAAGAAAACGAAGATAGTTGATTTCAGAGGATTTTTATTATGAAAGACATTTATGTTGTTCAGGCGGGTGTTTCCACCGGCCCCTTTGACGATTCAGAGATCAAACAGAACTTGGGCTCCGGAAAGTTTCGCTCTAAGGATCTTGCTTGGCGACCCGGGCTCATTGCTTGGGTTCCTCTATATAGTCTGGAAAAAAACCGCACGACCCTTACGACGACCTTCGCTACCGAGCCCCCACCGGTGCCATCTTTATTCGTTCGGGAAAAGAACAAGCTTATCGCACTCACCCTAGTGCTGTGCGGACTCGTTTACTTGATGGCTCAGTTTGTAGCTCCAACCGCTAAAGTCGCACCCCATGATCAGGTCGCAGGCGTTGGCAAGCCCCCCAGATCCTCATCTCCGGAGAGCCTTAAATCGGGTGGCAAGGGAGAGAAACTTGAGGCTGTCTTTTTTGAAAAAGACAGTGGCGTACTGAATGCTTCGGGGAAACAGGTTTTAGATCGGGTGATCACCCTACTAAAGAGCGAAGACTATCGTGGATTCCAGTCGATCACCCTGATCGGATTTTCCAGTTCCGAAGGCGAGCTTGACCATAACGACAAACTCTCCATGGAGCGAACTCAGGCCGTTAAAAACCACCTTGTGGAAAAAGGCCTCCCTGAGCAAAAAATTGTGGTGGCTCCCCTTGGGCAGGCTGACAAGGGGAATCCTGAGGATCGAAACCCTGAAATGAATCGCCGGGTGGAAATCCTGGTGGTTCGGTAACATTGGCCTGCCCCATTGTATGAGCCATCCGGATAGGACCCCGGATGCGCCTGGGATGAATCTGGGCGCGGACAGCATGGTAGCGGGAGATGTGACTCAAAATGTCAATATTCAGCATCATCATTATGCACCTCCCTCAGCCGAAGCCGTCCGTCAACAGAATCTGAACCAATACCGAAATCTGTATCAAAGATTAAAGGCTGACGGAAATATCAGTCCTTCAGACCGCCGCCAGTTGAACGAACTATCGAAGGAACTCCAACTGGAAGACAAAATGTGCACCGAGGTTGAACGCCTGTGCGAGAACAAGGCTGCGGGCGATCTCTTACACACAGACCTAATTGCGAGACAGGTCTCGATGGCCGAGGGCCTGAACCGCGCAGGACGTTTTTCAGAGGCGGCTCAACGTCTCGAATCTCTGGGGGAGGACCTCTTCAGCGAAAACCACCTTTGGATTCTGTACGCAGAGACCATCGGGCGCGAAAATTTCAAGAAATCAATCTCCTGGATGGAGCAAAATCCAGTGGATCTGCCTGATTTCTACCTTCTCCTTTACTGTCTTGAGCCGGAATCAGCCAAAGCCAACAAACATTTGCTGAAAGGCCTGCAAAAGTTTGGCGGGGACATTCGGCTTATCGCCTGCAACCTTCTGGACCAATTCCACTACTACTGCCAAACCCGAGCAGAGGAGGATTTGACGCGCCTTGCTGAGGACTACAATTCGTTTTCGGAACACCATTCCCACCCCTACATGGCCGCAGTGGGGCGGCTTCTTCGCGGCGAGTCCCCAGGGGATGATTTCCACCCTTTTTTTGGTAAAGCACGCGTTTTAGCTCGTTCCGCTCCCTCATCGGGTTCATCCAAACCGCCGGGACGATCCGTGCACCCACCCCCTTCCCGATCCGGATCCAAATTCCGCAAAAAGGGAGTAGCCGACATTGTCTTTCTCTTGGATGTCACCTTCTCCATGGATCCATGCATTGAAGCCCTCAAAAAAAGCCTGGGTGTTATGATTGATTCCATGGTCAATCCTGGTCCACGTGCCGAGGCCCTCGTAACCGACTGGCGCATTAAGATTTGTGGCTATCGTGATGTCCTAGCGGATGGGGACTTATGGTGGGAGGAGTTCCCCTTCTCGCGGGATTTGGCCGAAATTCAGGGCTATCTTTCCCGGTTAGAAGCAAAAGGAGGCGGGGATGATCCAGAATCGCTTCTGGACGGACTGTGGAAAGTGGCCCACCTCCCCGTTACCGATAGGGGCGGAAACCCTCATCCAGAAAAATGGCGTGCCCGGGGTGAGGCTGCCCGCTGCGTCATCATCTTCACAGATGCTCCTGCCCATATGCGCATCGACCTCCCAGACGCCCGTGGCGCCAAGTGGGAGGATCTAGCCCGGGAAATCCACGCCGCCCGGCTAAAGATCACGCTTTATGCTCCAGAGGCCCCCTGCTTCGAGACCCTCTCCATGCTGTCCGACATTGAAGTGGAAACCATCGGAGCCTTAAAGGAAGCGCAGGAGGCCATGAGTCGCTTCGTTTCCAGCCGACAGAACTTTGAAAAGACGCTCCGGCAGCTGGCACGTTCGATCACCGTCTCAGCCTGCACTCCTACCCTTTAGGTATCGCTTATGGTGATGCCACTTCGACCTGGCCAAAAAGTCCGAGCCCAAGCAGCCGCCCACGGTTATACCTGCCTAGAAGAGATTTCTCGGGGGGCCTTCGCCATTGCTTATCGAGCTGAGGACCACCAAGGACGGGCTGTTTTTTTAAAGCAGTACAAAACCCCATCCCCACTGATGAGCTGGTATCGCCCCTTTCTCCAGCATCAGAACGAACTCAAGCGCAGGATTGAGGCGGATGCCGCGCTACGGGAAAGAGCCTGTCGCCCCATCCAGTTTTTTGAGGCAGATCGACACCTCGGCTTTTTTCAATGCTTTGAGTTTATTGAAGGCGGAATGAACCTTCAGGATTGCCTCGACCGGAGGGAAGAGTTTACTTGGGAGCAACTCAAGATTTTCGCGAAAGTTCTCATGTTCGCGGTTAAGAGTCTTCATCATGCCGGCATCGTTCACACCGATCTTAAGCCGGAAAACGTTATCTTGATTCCGAACCCTGCCATTAGCTTTGGCTATAATCTTAAATTGATTGATATGGACTGGAGTGTCCTCACCCAAGAAAACCCTCCTTGGCACGGACACAGAGAATACGTGGGCACACCGTATTATCTCTCTCCCGAGCACCTGCGCGGTCAAAAACCAGACCCATCTTCCGATATTTTTACCTGTGGTATCATGCTGGCTGAATTACTTGGCAATGGGCATCCTTTCAGCGAAGGCGAAGAAGATTTTCCTTATGAGGCTCGCGCTCTAGCCGGTACTTTTCAAGATATCCAACTGGAAGCGGATTTTGAGGATCAAGGCCAACTGAATGGCCTGAAGGACACTATTGTTCGATCTCTTTGCCCTGACCCAAGCAAACGCCCCACGGCTCCAGAGGTCATTGAAGCATTGTCCGGAAGAAGCCGTCGTCCAGAAAACATTGCAGTTGCCCAACCTGCGGGGACCAGGAAAACTTGTCTCACCATCTTTTTTGGAGATCGAAAGATCACCGAAGTGAATGTGGCAACTCGCATGGGCAAGGCCCATTTCCGTAGTTTAGATGATGATGCCCAGTTTCTCAGCGAGCCACAGTTCCACATCTACCCCACGGAGGATGGCTGGGCGATCGCTCATGAAGAGGGCGCCACAAACGAAACTCTTATAGACGGAAACAGACTGCATGATCCCATTTATGTAAGGGATGGCATGCGTGTCAGCGTAGGAAACTCCAAGAAGGGCATTGAAAAGTTTCCCCTCACCTTACGACTCCATTGAGCACATATGCCCGGATTCAATCTCCAATGGTTAACGGATCAAGCTCATTGGTTTTTGTGGGCAATCGGAACGGCCATGATCACCATGGGTTTGTGGCCACGACGACCCAAAGGATCAGCCGCCTCGATCTACCGTGACCCGCCAGATTTCGCACAACCATCCCTGGCGATGAGCCTTCCTCCCTCTGCCTCGGCACATGGGCCTGAATCGTGGGAGACGGAAGAAATTTCCATGCGACCTCCGCGCAAAGGCCCAGACGCCTATTTTCGCGATATTCAGGCGGTGCTGGCAAAAGAAGTAGCACCACCATTGGAGGCGCCTTATCTAGCACTTGGAAAAGCGGTATTAGACGGCCGAACTCATGACTCGCCATGGCCGAAGACGGAGCCGATTTATGTGATAGGCGATATTCATGGAGATTTTTTTGCCTTAGCTTACTTAGCCGACCAGATCCTTCAGTGGGACGGAAAGCTCAACCTGCTCTTTCTCGGGGACCTGGTGGACCGGGGACCTCATTCTGCGGAATGCTTGGTTCTGCTCGATCAGTTAGCACAGAAAGGAAAAGTTCTTTGGCTGGCCGGGAACCATGACCTCGCCCTGAGTTGCTCTCCAGAGGAGGGAAGTTTCCGTTCCCGAGTAGAACCCGCTGAATATGCTGATGAACTAAATCAATCTGATTCCCGTAGAATCTTACAACAGTGGGCACGCCATCTGATCACACTGGCTCCCTCGCTTCCGCGGGCCTTCCTCCACTCCTCAGGAATTCTTTTTTCTCATGGCGGATTCCCGCTGGAAGATCTGCGGGCTCAGCGCCCCAATGAACCCGAGCTACTTTTCCCATGGCTAAAGAGCGAGAAATGCCTGAATGATTTCACCTGGACACGAATGACACGCCATCCGAGGAAAATCCCGAACCGAGAAACTCTTGGCTCCTCTTATGGGCACTTGGACTTTGACGACTTTTGCACGGCGGTTGCCCCTTGGGCGGACCTCCGGGCTCTGGTAGCAGGCCATCAGCACTGCCAAGAGGGTTTTGATGTCCATCCTTCTTGGAAAAAACATCCCGCCCTCACCCTGACCGGCTTTGGTTTTGCCGAGCATGTGGGCTACGGACGGGATTACCGTACTTACCTGACCACCCTAAAAATCAATCCTGACGGAACCCTCCGAGTGCTGAAAATCCCCGTCCATTCAGATTCGTTTTGCGATTTCATGAAAACAGCTTTGCCGCATGCTGCTATGTAATTCCATGAAAGCATGCACAGAATCCATTCTCTGGCACTGCCAACGGTGCGGAAACCCCTTCCAATATGAGGAGTGGGAATCAGCCGGTTGCGAATGTCCAGTTTGCCACCAAACATTCGGCCGCTGGAAATGCGGAAAATGTGCCGAGCCTTTTGAGGAGCCGGGCCTATCCGAAACCCATCCGTGTAAGGCGAAAACACCATCCACTCCACCCAGTCCTAATCCTAACCTGTCCTCACCCATGCCGTTGCCGAAGCTGGCGAAATGGGCCGGGGCCGGTCTGGGAGTCCTCCTGGTGATCGGGTTTGTGGCTTCTCGGTTCAGCGGGGGCTCCCCGGATTTGTCCGATAAGCCAGCCAGCCAGCAGCCGGACCGGGAAACTCCCGCTTCGTCGGGATTAAATCTGGATCCGGTTGTGCCTTTCTTTAAGAAGTATTCTGACGCGGTCAAAAGTCAGAATGCCAAGCGGATGATTCCATTCTTTGCGCAGACTCGGCAGATTTTCTATTACGGTAAGACTCTGAACCGTAATCAACTGGCTGAGCTTCTGCAAAATGAGCACTCAACCTCTCCCATTATGGTGGATGAGCTTGTCCTGGTCGGTTACATGAAACAGGCCGATCCGGAAGGACGTCCCTTCGATGTGGTGGAATTTGAGCTTAGATTTCAACGGCAGGATGGCACGGTGGGCGCCAAAAAGGTACAGATCGCGGCTTTGGAAGAAGCAGGCAAGTTGGCGATTTTCTATGAGGGAAATGCCGGTGAAGCCGTTTTTCTGAATGACAGGCAAAACCGTTAGGAGCCACGACCCCCTCATGCCCCCAACCTGCCAAGAACCCCTGCTTTGGCTTTGCGCCTCCTGTGCCCACTCCTTTCATCAAAAGGAATGGGAAAAGTCGGGCCGTGCCTGCCCGGCTTGCGGGCACAAAACAGGGGAATGGAAATGCAGTCTGTGCCAACAAACCTTTATCCAGCCCTCCTTGGGGGGCACGCACCCCTGCAAAAAAGAAGGAGGCTCGGCCGGGCAGATCTCCGACGCCCCATCTAGGCGGCCGGCGCTATCTTTTCCCCGCAAGTTCATCCTGCCTGCGGCGGGGGGTGTCTTGTTCTTGGTGCTGCTTGGGGTTTGGAAAAGCTCGCGAACCACAGACGGCAATCCACCAACCGAATCTCCGCAGACCCAAGCCACGGTTCCAACTTCTCCCAGTACCGCCCGAACCCTTTCCCCGAACCAAGAGCAATCTTCGTTTATCCAAATCCAGTGGTCTGGCCTAAGGGAAGCCGGAACCTTGGTGAACTTTCAGATTCCGGTCTACGAGGACCGATCCGCCCCCATCCTGGACGCGGTGTATTTTTTTGTTATTTGGGTGGGCACCTCCCCCGATCCTGAGAGCAAGGAGGGAGCGATTTACCTTGGTGCCTTTGAGCCTGGCCAAACATTTCAAAACCGGATTTTGCCTATTCTCCAAAAGAACCTAGAACAGCGGTCCCGAAATCCGATTCCCCTGCCCGAACCCCACTTTTTTGTCTCTTTTGGCTCCCTGAGCCACGCCCCCCGTAATGCGCCGGAAATTTTCACATCTGATCAAGGGGTGGTGGCGATTTGTCGGGCCATCGGCACCTTTGCGAACAAAAGCAAGATGACCCTGGTGGATGAATTTGACGGGCAGGACAAGGGGAATTACGAGATCGGTCTTTTAAGCCCGATCCGGCTGGAGATCGAAATGGTGGATTTTGCTGCCATGGATATTGCCGTGCCGAACGGAGAAACTTCGAAATTCAGCGTCCTCTTGAAATAAGCGGCTCGTGAAGATCCTTATCTGGTTTTCGGTGATGGTTTTCTTTCTGGAAAGCCAGTTTTTTGGTCAAACCGTTTCAACTGCCTCTCAGTCTAACCCTGCTTTCGACGAATTTCCTACTCGGGAAGAATCGGGGCGTATGGTGAAAGATGTCGATCTCAAAAGCCATCCCGAGGCTCGTTTATTCCGAACCCGCCTCCGTGAGGCGATCGGGCAAAAGCCGGACTTTGCGGGCTACTACAAGGTGGTGACCTGGGGATGCGGCACCATGTGCCGAACCACGGCCCTAATCGATGCTCGTGATGGGAAGGTTTACTTTGCCCCCTTTACGTCCTTGCTCGGAGTAGAGCATCGGACAAACAGTCGCCTTTTAATAGAAAACCCTCCAGCCGAAGTTAAGGCCTACGTTAAAGATTCCGGAGAATCGAAGCCTAAGTGGCTGGAGACCATCTATTGGCAATGGGACGAGAATCAAAAATCCTTCCATAGGGTAACTTTCAAAGGGTAGTTTTTGTTATGTCTACGTGTTCCGAGCCACTTGTCTGGACCTGCAAGTCTTGCGGTCACTCTTTTCATGAGCAGGAGTGGCAGTCTTCTAATCGCAAGTGCCCAGCCTGTACTCAACCTCTGGGACAATGGAAATGTTCGCTTTGCCAAGAGGCTTTCAATCAACCAGCTCTGTCTAACAACCACCCTTGCCGGCGCTCTGAAGCCACAACTTCTCGCCCGACAAGTCTCATGCCAAACACCGCTCGAGCAGGGGCAAGCGGAACCAAGGCAAAACTTCTATGGGGCGGGGGAATCCTCCTTGCAGTGCTCTTAGCTGGCTTTATCGCTCGAGTCATCACACGTCCATCTGGGGAGTCAGGCAACTCTGCAACGCCAAGCCAAGTTAATACACAAGCTACAAAGCCGAAGGACAAACCCGAAGTCCCCCCCCCTTTTGAAAGACAGGAGACGTCGCAACTTCCCTATCAGGAGACTCCCTCAACGACAAATCCAGAATCACCCATAATCCCGAGCCCCGATCAACAGACGAAAAGTCAAATCACGAAGATGGAGAATCCTTCGCCTTTTTCTGAAAGCACACGACCATCTGCCGAGTCAGGCAAGTCTGAAACGCCCAACCAAGCTAATACACAAACAACAAAGCCGAAGGAGGAGGCCGAAGTTATTCCGTCCCCTGAGAAAAGGGATACCTCACAACTCTCCCCCCAGGCGATTCCCCCAACGACAACACCAGAACCACCCGCCCCCACGAAGTCAGATTACCAAACGAAAAATCAAATCAGTAAGATGGAAATCCCCTCGCCTTCTCCCGAACGATCCCCTGATAAAAACAATGCCCGCATCGCTCTCGTAGATTACAACAAGATACTTAAGGATTACTCGAAAGCCATTAACTCCAAAAAGGAGATGGAAGTTTTGGCCTCAGACTACCAGAAAGAGAGAAACGAACGTGAGGCCGATCTTAGAAGATCTTCAGGCGAAGCTTTGCAGCTTAAGCAGCGCGAAATGGCCGCTTTTGGGCAAACGGCATCAAAAATCTTAGAAGACAAGCGTCAGCGTCTCACTCAGGAACTTACGGCTGATGTCAACCAAGCTCTTGCCTCGTTAGCGAAAAACAGTTGCGACTTAGTATTTGTAAAGCCCGAGATTCCAAGTCCTGGTGCTTTAATCTTTGCTGCTGATTTTCCCGAGGTTTCAGACCAGCTTTTGGAGAGGTTAAACAATCCAGATAGCTCTTTTGTATCATCGACCCGCATCCCTTCAAAAACCCCGCGCATAGCCGTCGTAGACTACAACAAGGTGCTTAAGAATTACTCGAAAGCCGTTAAATCACAAAGGCAGATGGAAGAATTGGCCTCCAATTACCAGAAAGAAAGAAACGAACGTGAGGCGGACCTTAGAACATCTTCAGGTGAAGCCTTGCAGCTTAAACAACGTGAAATGGCCGCTTTTGGGCAAACGGCATCAAAGATATTAGAAGATAAGCGTCAGCGTCTCACCCAGGAACTTACCGCTGATATGAACCAAGCTCTTGCCTCGGTAGCGAAAGATAGTTGCGAGCTGATCTTTGTAACCCCCCAGGTTCCCAGCCCTGGGGCTTTAATCTTTGCTGCTGATTTTCCTGAGGTTTCAGACCAGATTCTGGAAAGGTTAAATAATCCAGGTAGCGCTATTGTGTCGTCGATCAGCATCCTTCCAAAGACCCCGCGCATAGCCGTCGTAGACTACAACAAGGTGCTTAAGAATTACTCTAAAGCCGTTAGGTCCCAAAAGCAGATGGAAGAATTGGCCTCCAATTACCAAAAAGAAAGAAACGAACGTGAGGCGGACCTTAGAAGATCTTCAGGTGAAGCCTTGCAGCTTAAGCAACGCGAAATGGCTGCTTTTGGACAAACGGCATCAAAGATATTAGAAGACAAGCGCCAACGTCTTACGCAAGAACTTACCGCTGATATCAACCAAGCTCTCGCCTCGGTAGCGAAAGATAGTTGCGACTTAGTATTTGTAAGGCCCGAGATTCCCAGTCCTGGGGCCTTAATCTTTGCTTCTCATTATCCAGACATTACGGATCGAGTCCTCGAAGAGCTTGATAGATTCTAGACTCTAATAGTTAGTAAAACGATATATGAGTGCAAATGACTAGCGGTCTTACCTGCACTGAGCCCCTTGTCTGGACGTGCAAGTCTTGTGGTCATTCCTTTCATGAAGAGGAATGGAACTCGGGGGGACGAAAATGCCCGGTATGCTATAAGAATCAGGGGTCTTGGAAGTGCTCCCTTTGTCAGGAAGTTCTAAAGCAGCCAGCTCTAGGCCTGACACATCCCTGTTATCGGAAACATTCCGCGCTCTTGTCAGTAAGATCAGAAACCCAACCACGGCTATCCAGAAATACACGAAGGATTCTAAATCGGACTCATATTTTTTTTCTTATTGGGCTTGGACTTCTACTGGCAACGATTGGGGGCAGTTTGCACTTTTGGAAAGATGACCGTCCAAACCTTGCAGATTCGAACGCCACTTACTCCGTCGATAAAAAGAATACAGGAACACCCCTGCCCGCTTATGAATTCGCTACCTACGACAATTCCCTTTTTTCTTTTCGGGTGAGCTATCCCTTTCCGTTGCTTTCCCCAAAGGGGGACGTGAAAGATCCTGCCGGAGCACGGTTTATTTCATCTGACGGCGGCATAAGCCTAATTGTCTACGGAAGCGAAAATGCACCTCCCCTGACAATGGCCCAGGTACTAGCTAAGGAAGCCTCCACTTTTGAAAATCCCACCCGCGAGATTCAGTCTAAACAGGAGGGAGCAGACTCTTTCGAGCTACGCGCGCGAGAGGGAGACCAAGGAATCCTCTTGAAACAAATTCTCCGAAATGAAAAATGGCGAAAGCTTCGCCTCCAATATCCGTGGTCGAAGGCCTCTCAGTTGGGCGAGATTCTTGATAAGGTTGCCGCCAGTTTTGCAGCTACCGATCCAGTCATAGAGCGCCCCAAGATGTACTTTTTTTATCATCCTGACCTCAAACGGATTTATGAATCAGAGTTTTTTGACGGGGACGAAAAAATTGGCGTACCTCCCGATTCCGGACCCTTTGTGTACCAGCCTTCTGAATCGAGTGTACGGATTTCGAATATGAACCGAAACCGGGTATTCGGAAATACTTATGGGGGAGTCTTCTTTGATGGAAAGGTGATCCCGGGGGAAGTTTACGTGTTCCGGAACGATTTCTTAACCGGAAACTGGCGGCGCCTTCCCACCCAAGAGGCAGTTTCGCTTCTTCGCCAGAACGGTATTTCCCCTCCAAAAAGTCTTCGAAAACCAACCGCTAGGCAGACAGAGGAGTCTTCCGCAGAAACTGAAGCCCCCGATGAGAATCCGAGGGTCAGCTAGATGCAGAAACTGCCGCATTACATCCGCCTGCCACACCGAGCAGACGAATTGCCCCACCACACATGACTTGCTCCGAACCCCTCGTCTGGACATGCAAGTCTTGTGCAAATTCTTTTCAGTTGGATGAATGGCAGGAACATGGGCGGCTTTGCCCTGCCTGCAATGCTCATGAGGGCAGTTGGCACTGTGGAAAATGCCAAGCAGGTTTCACGCAGCCTTCTCTTGGATCTGAACACCCTTGTTTAGCTAACACTCCACAAGGAAAGAGAGTTCGAATCGTATCAAGGACACACTCTTCCACCCACTTGAATCCTCGATCCGCTTCTTTAATTGCTCCTAGTCCTACACCATCTCGACAAGACGAACCAATACGCCCGAGAAATAAGCTCCGATTACCTACTTTGATTATTCTTCTGATAGGCATTGGGGTGGGTTTCATGTTTTCAAGCTGGTTTGCTCTTGAGGCAGGCAAACAGAAACAGTTCGATACATCGACTACAGCAACTTCGGTTCTTTCAAACCCACAAAGGAAGACAACAGACGATAGTATTCATAATCGTGAAACGGAAAAAGCTGGAATATCAAATTCCGAACCACGCTTAGCACCCTCTCGGCCAAAGCCGCAGGTTGCCACCCCTTCCCCACTTAATCCGACACCGAAGGGTTATCCAGAATTGAATCCGCCTGCAGCACCAAGCGCTACCGCAACCCCCTCTACTCCACCCCCAGACATTTTTCGCGATCGTAGCGCCGTTGCGGGTAATGCCCAAATGGGCCAAGATGCCTCCTTTGCAGACCCAAATACCCCGTTAGGCAGATATCAGCATAAACTTTATCTCGCCATTGGGTCTCGATGGAACCTAAAGGTCCAACAGACCATGTCGAGGATGGAGGTGAGCCGAGTAATCGTTCAATTTCACGTCAATCCTGATGGGAGTCTGTCAGAACTGGAAATCGCTGAGGGCGATTCTAATTCCATTCTTGCGATCATTAGCGGTGACTCCATTCAACAGTCCAGCGGTTTGCTTGGCCCCTTTCCAGCCGACCTCTTAAAAGCATTTCCCAACGGTTTTTCATGGAAACTACCTTTTAGGATATATTAGTGATTTAGAAAACCATCATACTAACCACAGCTATTTATGATTCCTCCCGCTACTTGCTCCGAACCCCTCGTCTGGACGTGCAAGTCTTGTGGCCACTCTTTCCATGAAGATGAATGGCGGAAATCAGAACGGACTTGCCCAGCATGTGAAAAAAGCCAAGGAGTCTGGAAATGCTCCTTGTGTCAGGCGACTCTTCCCCAACCAGCTCTTGGAAATATCCATCCATGTCATTCCAGAAGTGCAACTTCGAAGAATATAAGATGCACCGATAACTTCCTCTCTTCCAAAAGAACCTTAATATCCGGATTCGTTGCCTTTCTGTTTTTCGCATCTTTGATCGGCTCCGCATTTCTACTTTCGAAATGTAACAAAACTAATTCGCCCGCTTCGTCTTCCCTTCCATCAGCACCTCAGACAACGAAAACGGAGGAAAATAAACCCATGGAAGAATACGTCTGCAACGAGGGGTGGGTTGAGGGAATCGTTTATGATACAGAAGGATTAGTACTTATCAGAGCTAAACCCGAAGCCACTTCAAAAATTATCCATAAAGTTACATCCGGAACCCCTACATTCTTCAGAGTTCTTGAAAACGGCTGGGGTGAGGCTGTTGTGTATGAGAAAGGCTACGAAGACCAGACGGATAAGGACGATATCTGTTACATTCATGAGACACGCCTTTTCATGAAAGCCAAGAATACCGATCCCACACCCCCCACAAAGATACGAGCTGGACCAGGTTATGACACCGCTATCGTCGGCGAAGTAGGTGTAGAAGTCCCAGTTTATATGCAGTCCGAAGAACAAACAGATTGGGTTGCCGTTGTCGCTGGAGATATAAATAAGGGGTTTATCCATGGTTTTGTTCGCAAAGAACTACTAAAGGGCGCAATAGAATGAATCAGAATGTTACCTGCACCGAACCTCTCGTCTGGACGTGCAAGTCTTGTGCAAATTCCTTTCAGCTGGATGAATGGCAGGAACATGGGCGGCTTTGCCCTGCCTGCAATGCTCGTGAAGGCAGTTGGAGCTGCGGGAAATGTCGTGGGGATTTTACACAGCCATCTCTTGGATCTGAACATCCCTGTTTGCTTCATTCGACGAGGGGCCAGTCCATGCGTCTTGTCTCCAAGACACAATCCTACACAGCACCCCACAGAAATGCTCACTCAACTCCTCCCATTTTAGCGGAATCACTACCCAAGCAAGCAACAACCTCACGAAGGGTTTTAGGATGGCCTGCCTTAGTACTTCTTTTAGTCGGGTTGGGGATTCTGGGTCTCGTTATCAATATTAAGATAACGCAGGTTCAACAAGAAAAGGACGCGAAACTAAGTAAGCTTTATTTCAGCGAGCAGGATCGTGCCCTTAAAAGGATGGGTATTTTATCCGAAGAAGAGAAAAAGTATCTCGTTAGTTATGATCGTGGAAGCGATGTTTTTCTCGGGACTATGACTCAGGTAGTAGAACTTGCTAAGAAAACGGTTCAGGCTTTGGGGTGGACAATTGACCAAGTAGATGAGGATCTTGGCTTAGTTAATTTCACGACCGGAATAACTATAGGTTCCTGGAGTGGTGTTTCTGGAGCAATTATCATTAAAGAACAATCAATCGGTGTGTTTAAAGTCACTGGCACGGGGAAACAGAATTTAGCAGGATGGCAACTAATTGCCTTTGATTTTAGAAATGAGGCACAAGGCAAAGCCATGAGTGTGATTAGTAAAATGAAAGAATTCGCGGGCGCAAATAAAGGCGATGCCAAAACTACCCAAGCTGAGGCCGACGTACAATGGGAGCGGTCTAATGAACGAGACAGCGATGGCTTCTTTCAACTACGCTTATTTTTCACAGATTGCAGGCCTCAAGGCAATGTGTCCATCCCAGTCGTTCCAGACCTAGAGATTAAAAAACGCGAAACCAATAAACCTGTTTTTCTAGAGATGGTCCATGGATCTCATGGAATGTTTAACGTGAACGGAAAGTTCTTTCTCATTTTCAATGTTCGGACCCTAGGTAATGGGCCAATCACGATGCCCAGCTTTGAGGTTCGGACAAAAGAGGGTACAGAAATAGTGCCGTCTTTTACATTCACTTGTCCTGATAAGATCTCCACTCCTCGGGCTCCGGGGGTCATTCCCAGACGGATCGTATCCAGTACTTTGCCCGTGACTTCATCCAGTAGCGCCGAACTACCCAAGGACCCCTCCTCATTTAAAAAAAGCGAGAATGACGCAATTGAAAGTGTATTACCCCCAGATTACTCAAGGACCGGTCAAGAAACGGATTGGGACCGCAAATGCCAAGGAGGATGGTGGCCTTCTAGCACTGAGGTTGGTCGTTATAAATTAGACTTCTATCAAAAAGTCGGACGTACTTGGGACGATGTTACGATGACCTATGAGGGACGACTTCAAGCAGGAAGAGTAGTCATTAAGTTCCGCATTCAGCCCGATGGAAGTGTGGCAGACCTAAGGGTAACTCAAGGTGACGCTGATTCAATGCTCGCACAGGTCGTCCGACCCATTCTTGCCAAGTCGATCGGCCAGAGCGGTCCCTTTTGGAGTGAGCTCAAGAAAGAATGCCCTGATGGTTTCGAGTGGCAGCTTGCCTTTCGAATCGATTAGTTAAGACATCAATTCTAGGTCCTTATTAATATAATTCGGCTTTTCTCATACTCAGGCTCTCATGAAGACTCCCCTAACCTGTTCTGAACCACTCGTTTGGACCTGCAAAGCCTGCGGCCACTCCTTCCACACAGATGAGTGGCAGGCTCATGGCCGCCAGTGTCCAGCCTGCAGTGAAAAGGGAGGCGAATGGAAATGCTCACTTTGCATGGCATTCTTCAGTCAGCCTTCTTTAAATACATCGCATCCGTGCAGATCTGTCGAACACGGCGCTTCAGCTGAAAACGTCCCGCCTTTATTAGACAAAGGATTGGTTAACATTCATGATAAAACAGTACGTCCACCTTCTTCGAAAGGTAATTTTCTTTATTTTTATATCTGCTTATTTTTTATAGGCTTGATACCATTGTATTTTGTATGGGGCCTCATCTCTAACTCTAAGGCCCAAAGGAAGTCGGATATGGAAAGCTCTTCTATTGCTTTAGAAATAACTGCAAAGAAGGGTATCGAGAAGCATAAGGAAATGTTAAAAGTTTTAGATTCGTTGTCTGCCAAAGATTTGAAAGAACTAAGTATTAGCTTCGATGATAACAAGATAGCTCCGACAGCATGCCAAATTGAGAAGATACCGAGCATGTCTTCTTTAGCTTTTCTAGACAGCATCCTTCAGAGTCGGGTAAGCATTCGTTTGAATGATTTGTTTATTGCCAAGGTAAAACTTAACGAGGCCGAACGTATCTATGCTTCATCACATCTTATTCTTGATAAATCCTTAACTGAGGGTCTACTCAACAAAACTCGAGATCAGATTAATTACAGAGAATCTATCATACAAAACCGGAAAGGTAATATTGACCAATTCAAAACCGAAGACTTTCGAATCAAATAGTTAAGACATGTATTTCAATTCTAATTAGGTTTTTCTCATACCAAGGCCCTTGTGAATCCTTCCCTCACCTGCTCCGAACCCCTAGTCTGGACCTGCAAAGGCTGCGGCCACTCCTTCCACACAAATGAGTGGCAGACTCATGGCCGCCAATGCCCGGCTTGCACGGAAAAGAGAGGCGAATGGAAATGTTCCCTTTGTCAGGCAGACTTCAAGCAGTCGTACTTAGGAACGACTCATCCTTGTTTTTCCAAAGGGGCAGTTCCCACGCCTTATGGCCCCATGCCGCAACCCTTCTTGGCACGCAACCGCAGACGAACTGTAACAAAGTTTATTTTATGTGCCTCGGGAGTTGGCCTCATACTGCTATTTCTGGGTATTACACTTAAGCAAAATTGGCCTGCTCGTACCCCCCAGAAACCACCAGTCACTGAAAGCGCGTCTAGGGCTATGTCAAAACAGCTGGAAGCCAGACCATTGATACCGATCGCAGATAGGTCAACACTTTATAATGATGAGGCTTTTACAAGGCAGCTTAAGCGGGTATGCGGATGGAATGAACGCGGCTTTATCGAACGAGTCGACGAAGCTCCAGTAGATTTCTTTAACTCTGGAACTTCTGGATCCGGGAATGACGAAGTCCCTGGGAACTTTTGGAAAGAGGTAGCCCGTCGTTACGGGGAGGTTTATCTAAAAGCACAACGCCATTCAAATGACCAACGCAAGCTGATCACGGAGAGATTACGAAAGGAAATCCAAGATCTTTTTGCCCGAAGACTCGAGTTGCGTGGAGGAGGTTCGACCTCAGCAACTATGTGGATATTCCTCCCTGGGCTAGTCGAATGGATTATCGGACATGAGGACATGGAATCAGGCAGGCCTATTAGTGATGGTGATTTATTAGAATTCAGCATGAATTCCTATCCTTTTAATATGAAACCAGATCCAGTCATGAAAGTTAAGCTCGACGAGATTATTTCGGAACTAAAAAAGATAGAGGCGCAGCTACCATCTCATCAGGCCGCTTTTTTAAGAAGTGAGTTTGTGCGTTTTTTTGCTAAGGATTAAGGAGCTGCAGATAAGACACATTTGTTTCGAGGCTTTTGCATGCTTTGCTCTTCTCGCACTACCCCGCCATAGTTTTCTTGCAGCAATATCGAAAGAGGTCCGCACAACATTAGTTTCCATCCTCGTATTCATAGGACTGTATCTGTCCTACCCCTTCCATCAATATGGACACATGAAAAAGAACCAAACTATCAGAAATGGCCTTAAACACGCCGAGGAGGTTTAACATGCAAATCGCCATGATTCTAATTATGTCCATTGTCGTATTCCAAGGACTGAATCGGTCCCGGCCAGGACTTTACTGCTATATTGCGCTCTGGGGAGCTTTAGGCCTCATGGGAGCCCCCTGGTGGGTTGGGCTTATTTTCAGCCTGATTATCACTTATTTTGCGAGAGCCGCGTCTGCCAACACCTCTCCAAAGGAGGATTCTGGCCCTTCCCCTCATTCCCCAAACTTCACCTCGGAGCGGATTGCTCAGCAGATGGTTACAAGACTATTTCGTGGAAGATGAAGCAACCCTCTCCAATAATTCTACTGTTTTTTTCGTTTGCAACAATGCTCTGGTCGCAGTCCGAGGAAGCGCAGATCATTGAAACCTTTCCACAATCGGTCTACCCAAAACAGTTCCCAAAATACACAATGCGACAACAAGGTCGGGAGACTTATGTGTATCGAAACTTTTCAAATTCGATCTTTCATGCGCAATTTCCTTCGTACGTCGTGCGACCAGTCAGTTTTACGTCAGGGGATCGTTACGAAATTCGAGAACTTTACCCTAAGTCCTTTTACCCCAAGCAGTTCCCTGTTTCCGTCGTACGAAGCTTAACCCATGTGCCCCAAACGATCCTAGATTCGAAAAAATGATCCGGACCTTAGGCTTTTTCATAAGTTTGCCAGTTCTGGCCGTTTACGAGGATACGAACTACTTTGTAAGAGTTCGGATGTGGCACCTTATTGTTTATTTATACTTTTGGTGGAACTACTCCTGATGTTTTCGACATGTCGTTATCTAAAGCAAGTGGGTGGCAGTAAAGATAAAACCGCATAAGACGTTTTAGGCTTTAGTTTATTTCGAAATGCCTGTTTAATCTTCTAGTTCCAAAGATGAACAAAGAAGTTAAATCAGTTTCTTCAGCTGCTTGGAGGCAACACTCGGTTCTTGCTGATACCAAGAAATCTTTGGTTTCCATACGTTTTCAACCCGAGCTTCAGGATGATATCCCAGGCGTCTATCGCCTAGAACGCATCAAAGACGGCAAAGTGCTGTATGTGGGAGAAGCATCCAATCTTCGTAATCGTGTCATGTTTTTATTCCGTGCCAATAGCCCCAAGAATCCCCACCCTTTTCATTCTCATTGTATTAAAGCGACAGGTAAATCATTTAACTATAGAGATATGTGCCGACTCTTCCGCGTTTCCGTATTAAGCACAGTGGGTCTACGGGGACGAGTGGAGATTGAGGAAGAAGAGAAAGCACTCCACCAAACAAACCAGCAGGCATTTTACAAATCGAACGAGATCGAGCCTATTTAGGCACCTATTTCATCATGAGATACTTCATAAGTTGTATAAAAAAATACGCTGTTTTTAAGGGGCGTGCTCGGAGGAAAGAGTATTGGTTGTTTTACTTATTTTATTTAATTTTTAGTGTTCCATTTATCTTGCTAGATAGTGCCGCATTTGAAGGGAAGGACTTCTTCTTACACGTATACAGGCTTGCACTTTTCATGCCCCTTCTGGGGGTAAGTATACGTCGGATGCACGATGTAGATAAATCTGGATGGTTTTGGCTTATTCCTATTTACAATATAGTTTTAGCTTGTACGGATGGGACAAAGGCTCCAAATCGATTCGGCCCTGATCCTAAAACTTCCGATTCACCGAACGAGTCCAATCAGCTCCCTTCTTCGCCTAACACCCAGCCTTCCCTTAGAAACAACTAGAGTTTCCCAGCCATCCTTAAACAAAAAGATCTGATGAGTCGCTGTACTGAGCCACTCCTTTGGTTTTGTAGTTCCTGCTCACACCCCTTTGAAATGGGGGAGTGGGAAGGACATGGTCGATCATGCCCAGTTTGTCATAGCAATAGTGGAGTGTGGCGTTGCGGAAAATGTAGTGGTGAATTCGGTCAGCCTTCGCTTGGATCCGAACATCCTTGCCTAGCCAAGCCGAAGCCTTCGCATGGTACCAAGTTGGTATCTCGCAGTAGAGGTAGCGCAACCCCTGCTCTGCGGCTAACTCCAGAACTACTTCAGGATTCTCAGATAAAGGTAAAAACAGAGATCTTTGATCATTTTTTGAAGGAACAAAGTGTCCCTCCGGTTCTTGCTTCAGAATCTGCCCAACCCAAAGGAGTGTGGAGGTATTTTTCAGCTAAAGGACGCGCAAATCGCCGTGAGTACTGGCTGGTTACCCTTTCAACACCTTTCCTCCTGATTGGTTTTTTGGCTGTTGAAGCTGTATTTGCTGGAATCTTTGAGAGTTCGGGTCTTTTAGAGAAAGATCAATCTGCCGGGCCAGCAGCTGCTATTTTTTTACTTGTCGGCTGCCCTCTTGTTTTCTGGATCTATTTAGCAGCTTTTGTCCGCAGGCGTCACGACGTTGGCCTACCTGGCAGAAAGAGACTAAATGCCTTTCATACCATCTTTCTTCTGTTCAAAAAAGGTGACCTTGGGCCTAATGCGTATGGTCCACCACCAAATTAGTTATTCAGGCCTTATTGCCCAGAAGCGTTTTGCTTCAGCTTTAGTGATAGCCTGAAAATAGTGCTTTTTCACCATAGCTTGAAAATTCCCCATCCCCTCAGCCACGTGGTGGACTTTTTTGATATCAGAAATCAGGCAAGAGCCAAAGGAGTGCCTGTACTCTTTAGGTTCCAAGGCCACCCACCTGACCATCTATCCATAAGCTCGGCCATACACAACTCTTGCCGTTTGGTTGGGCAAAATTCCATCTCCGGGTAAGGAAGCAACCCCCAGCGTAGGTTGGGCCTCTTCGACGTCCTCCCGATCCCTTGCGGATCACTGAGGCATTGTCTGTAGAGCGTATAATCGCTTGGGATGTGGCTTTAATCGCCACTTTCGTCCTGCCGACCTTCAGCTGCCCACCCTTTTGCGGAAATCGACTACACATCCCCTTTCAATGGGTCTGAAAGAAGGCTTTTACAGGGAGAATTCCACCAACGATACACCCTAGGGGCCGATTCATGCCAGGAGTTGGACCGGCACTTTACCGCACCAACGGCCGGCCGTTTACCGAGAACCCGACCGAGAAGGCTTAATAAATGCCCCTTAAATAGAACTTAATTCATTCGAAAATATTTTTCAAAAAGGGGCTTTGCGAAAAAGCAATTCAGCCCAAACAGTTTGAGGTTTTTTTAGAAAAGCGGCGCACGCGTTGCTTCATCCAGCAGACTCAAAAGGAACCGGTAAGGCGAAAAGTCTCGTCGAATAAAAAAGTGCATCAATTGATCAAAAATCATCGCGAAGCTATTC
>Ga0247840_10003663_pt1 | contig 25629 bp, 34 predicted proteins | sample LaCruzMarch2015__FD_192404 | JGI IMG/M metagenome (GOLD analysis project Ga0247840, IMG submission 192404) | Freshwater microbial communities from meromictic Lake La Cruz, Castile-La Mancha, Spain - LaCruzMarch2015_17m | ecosystem: Environmental > Aquatic > Freshwater > Lake | place: Spain...
TGCCGGTATAAACACCTCTCAGGGATGATACGTCGAGTTGAGCCACCATATCAACCACAAAACGGGCCAAATGATCTTTGGGTAACCATTCCTGAACTGATGGAGGGAACAAAAACGGGGTATCACGATCTGCGATGATAAAATCAATACTCATAAGGCAAAATCGAACATTAGAAACTGAAAAGCTGGTGAATAAAAACTACATCTAACTATCTTTAATGTAATGCTTTATGAGGATTTTTCAAACTATTTCGAGGGGTTTAAAGTCCGACAGGCTGCTAGGGTTTTTTATTGCCCACGCCTACGAATTGTTCACTCATACCCCAACTCCATCAAATAGACTGCCAACTCGTTGTAGCTTCCATGTTGCTATGGCACAAACTTCTTGATCTGAAGATCCTTCATTACATTTGTAGTGTTTATCGTTTCCCGTGAGAACAGGAAGACCATGAGCGATTGCTGTAGCTCCAATTAAAGCATCTGCCAATTGCATGGAATGACTGAACAATTCATTTTTTTCGGTTTGCTTTTTGATTTCCTGGTAGGGAAAAAGTTTGGCGCAGGGTTTTCCCCGGAAAGTAATGATAACTCCCTCTCCCCTATTTACAGAGTATATGAGTTTTTTTGAGTTGAATTTCAGCTCTTTTGCGGTTGCTCTCACTCTCATCCCTCCGTATAGAAAGTTTTTAATCCGTAGTATACACTTGATAACGGAGTATAGTCAATTATGTTTTCTTGAGGCGGGACAATTATTCTAATACTTTGCCATTGAGCTAACAACATCCATCAGTGCCTGCTCCAGCTTTGACTCCAGCAGCTTGCCTGTGCCAGGCAGGCCAAGAAACTCGAGCATCACGGGGTCGCGCACAAACTCACGGGGGCTACGAGGCAGTGCTGCGATATTTGCTTCGGCCTCGGCCTCCACGCTGGCCTTGTCACTGCTGAGCAGCAAACGCTCATAATACAATGTGCCAATCTGCCGATCGAGTGCGCGAAAACTCCAGTTCTGCGCTGCTGCTTCATTCACGTACCAAAGCCTTGCTTCGTGGTTATCGACACGCAACAGTGCCCGATAATGCGACCAGCTCAATTCGCGACGCACTGTGTCGCAAATTGGAAAAGCAAGATAAAACCGACGCATGTGCCGCAAATTAGTGGCATCAAATCCCTTCCCAAACTCACCAGTCAATGATTCTGCCAGTCGCGACAACAGCTTTTTGCCATAAGCAGCGCGTGCCTGACCACCTTGCTCAAACTCCACGATATGACGACCAATTTCCCAGCAGGTACGCACCTGAATAACATCCACTGTCCGCTTTGCATCTTTGCGAGCATCAGCAATCAGAGATCGTAACTGAGCAAGCAAGACATCAATATTCACCGAGAGACTCCGATCATGCTCATTCATAGGCACCTCCATGGTTGCATGTTGAAAAGTCCCACAGCCTGTGGGACAAATTGTGGTTACTGCATTAAAACGTGACCCATTTTGTTATTTCAATAAATAATACGCATCATCCACGAATAGCTTGATAACTGGATGGTGAAAAAGATCATGATAACGAACAGAATAAGCGCAACATCGGTAATTCCAATAACGGAATTGGCAGGAAAACCCGTTACCGGCACACCAGTATCTCTCGCCAAAACCCAGAAGGTGGCAGAATACGACAATTGGTTCCTTCAGGACGTTGAGAATGGCTTGACGAAAATCACTGCTGAGAAGAGTCTTGAAAGCTGAAATTCCACGTTCCCCTCTCTTTTTTTGCCGATTGTCTTGAGCTTCTCTTCCCCTTCTTCTATATTAAAAAACAGTCGATCATAAAGACCAACAGCCACTCTTGAAGCAAACCAATGAGAGAAAAACTGATTTTTGAACTTTCCCGCAAAGGGCGCAAAGGATACAGCCTCTCCGGAAACGAGTTACCGGAACAGCCGCTGGAGAACATCATCCCTTCAAAATATCTGCGCACGACACCTGCTGAGCTTCCCGAAGTGCCGGAAAGCGAGGTTGTGCGTCACTTTGTGCGTCTCTCGAACCTGAACTACCACGTCGATAAAAACATGTACCCGCTGGGAAGCTGTACGATGAAGTACAATCCCAAGATCAATGATTATACCTGTGACCTTCCGGGGTTCAGCGCCCTCCATCCCCTGCAGCCTGGCGAAACAACACAGGGTGCATTGCAGCTCATGTATGAACTGGCCGAGATGCTGCGCGAAATTGCCGGTATGGCGGCTGTCACCCTTCAACCTGCGGCTGGCGCCCATGGAGAGCTGACCGGCATTCTGCTCATCAAGAAGTACCATGAGTCGATAGGCTCAAAACGGCACAAGCTGCTTGTGGTAGATTCGGCACACGGCACCAACCCTGCCTCGGCAGCTTTGGCTGGATACGATATCATCTCTGTCAAAGGCAATGCCGACGGACGCACCGATCTGGATGACCTTCGGAGCAAGCTTGACGGTGATGTGGCCGCACTGATGCTGACCAACCCCAACACCATCGGGCTCTTTGAAACAGAGATCCTCGCTATCTCCAAAATGGTGCACGACAACGGCAGCCTGCTCTATATGGATGGCGCAAACATGAACGCTCTGCTCGGCATAACCCGTCCTGGCGACATGGGCTTCGATGTGGTCCATTACAACCTGCACAAAACCTTTGCTGCACCGCACGGCGGTGGCGGCCCCGGAAGCGGCCCGGTTGGCGTCAGCGAAAAGCTTATTCCCTTCCTGCCGGTACCGGTTATTGTAAAAGAGGGAACAACCTACAAGCTCTCCTACGACCGTCCGGAAAGCATCGGCAGAATGATGAACTTCTATGGAAACTTCGCCGTGCTGGTCAGGGCATACACCTACATCCGGATGCTCGGCCCCGACGGGTTGCGCCGGGTTTCGGAAAATGCCATTATCAATGCCAACTACCTGCTGAGTCTGCTGCTTGAGAGTTACGACCTGCCCTATCCGAAACCGGTGATGCACGAGTTCTGCCTTTCGGGCGACCGACAGAAAAAGGCGCACGGCGTCAAAACGCTCGATATTGCAAAAAGGCTGCTCGACTACGGCTTTCATGCCCCGACCATCTACTTCCCGCTCATTGTCAGCGAAGCGCTGATGATTGAACCAACGGAGACAGAATCAAAAGAGACGCTCGATGTATTTGCCCAAGCGCTGCTCAGCATTGCCGATGAGGCCGCAAACAATCCGGCTCTGGTGATCTCAGCCCCGGTAACAACACCGGTCAAGCGGCTTGATGATGCTATGGCCTCAAGGCAGTTAAACATCTGCTGCTCACTCTGAAAACAGCCTCCCAGGGCCAATGCATGAAAAAACAATCTCGACTCCCTCTCTTTTCCCTTTTCATCCTCCTGCTGTTGATGACAGCAGGAGAGACAGGATCAGCAAAATCAAAACCGGGCACGGAAAAGTGGTGCGCCCAGCAAATTTTCAGCCGTAAAGATTCCCATATCGAAGAGAGCCTGAAAGGCATGACACTCTCCGAAAAGGTCGGTGAGATGCTTATCGCCCAAATTGAGGCCCATTACAGCGGCAGTTACGATAAGGAGTACCAGCTTCTGAGCCGACTGGTGCAGGAGGGCAAGATCGGAGGCATTATGTTCCTCAAGGGCGATGCCTTCAGCGCGGCCATGCTCGCCAACCATTTTCAGTCGATTGCACCACGCCCTCTGCTTATGAGCGCCGATATGGAGCGGGGTGTCGCCATGCGGCTGAACGGAGCTACCGAATTCCCGCCAAACATGGCTGTGGCAGCAACACAGGATCCTGAACTCGCCGCACTGATGGCAAAAGCCATAGCAGAAGAGGCAAAAATTGTCGGGCTCCACCAGAACTATGCCCCGACGGTTGACCTGAACAGCAACCCGCTCAATCCTATCATCAATACCCGTTCTTTCGGCGACCGTATACCCCTGACCATTACCATGTCCAATGCCGTCATCAAAGGGCTTCAGTCGCACGGTGTGATTGCAACCGCAAAACACTTTCCGGGGCATGGTAACGTTACCATCGACAGCCACATCTCGCTCCCTCTCCTCCAGGCTGACCGCCAGGAACTGGATACCTATGAACTGAAACCGTTTAAAGCCGCCATAGAACAGGGGGTCATCTCGATTATGATCGGACATCTTGCTGTACCGAAACTGACCGGCACCCTGGAGCCCGCCTCCATTTCCAAAACAATCGTCACCGACCTGCTCCGTCATGATCTCGGGTTCACCGGGCTGATCATTACCGATGCCCTCAACATGAAAGCGCTTTACAACGGCGAGAATGTCCCGGAAATTTCTGTAAAAGCTGTTCAGGCGGGCAATGACCTCCTCCTCTTTTCACCCGATCCCGAACTTGCCCACTCCTCCATCGTCAAAGCCGTCGAAGAGGGCGTTATTCCGATGGAACAGATTGATGCATCGGTACGCAGAATCCTTCAGGCGAAACAGTGGCTTGCTATTGACAACCGGAAACTGGTCAATCTGAACCGGATCAAAGATGAGATAAACCCCGAATCTCACCGCACGCTTGCGCAAACCATTACCTCACGAGCCATTACGCTGGCTGGCGACGCAAACCACTACCTTCCCCTGAACAGGGAGGCCTCCTCAGGCAATGTGCTCAATATCATCCTGCAGGATAAAACCAATAGTGAAACCGGAAAAGGATACAGCAAAAAACTCGATCACTATTATGCCGCCACGCATATCAGGATTGACCCCGATACCGACTCACTCCGTTACGCGAACGCCACTGAACTTGCAACCAGGGCGTCGGCTGTTCTCGTCACCTCCTTTGTCAAGGCGCTCTCCGGATCTGGCACCCTGAAACTGACGGAAAAGCAACAGCAGTTTATCCACTCGCTGACCGGGATCGTGCCAAAAGAGAAGCCCCTGATCTTTGTATCGTTTGGAACCCCATACATCATCAACTATTTTCCTGAAATAACCACCTATCTCTGCACCTACTCCGAAAACGACTCATCTGAAGAGATGGCGGTAGAAGTGCTGAAGGGGAATCTTACCCCCCAGGGAGTGCTCCCTGTTTCACTGCAGGAGCCGTCACGTTTGAACGGAACATCATTGCAATAAAACGATAAGCTGCTTGACTATCATGGGAAAAACCATTCGGGACGAATCAACCGCAAGCGCCTACTGGGCTGCAGTCAACACCTTCTGTTCACTTCAGGATGTTCATGTCATTGCTGATGCACCGGTCGGCTGTTACAATCTGGTGGGTGTCGCCGTCATCGACTATACCGATGCCGTGCCCTACCTTGAAAACCTTACCCCGACAAGCCTCACCGAAAAGGAGATTGCCTCTTCAGGCAGTTCGGAGATTGTCCGCCAGACCATCGAAAAGCTCCAGGCACCCGGGCGGCAACTGATTCTGGTATCGAGTGCCGAAAGCGAGATGATTGGCAGCGATCATGAACGGATGCTGACGATGAAGTACCCTGATGTCCGTTTTTTCCCCTCAAACTCACTCGGAGAGAATGAGTGGCAGGGACGCGACCGTGCATTGGTTTGGCTCAATGATACATTCGGCGACAACACTCCCCCATCCGTAAAAATCGGTTCTGTCTCCATTATCGGCCCGACCTACGGCTGCTTCAACAGCCCCTCCGATCTGGCCGAGATCAAGCGGCTGATTGCCGGAATCGGCGGTGAGCTCCTGCACGTCTATCCCTTTGAAAGCTCCCTGCACGATATTGCCGACCTGAAAAATTCCGACGTGATTGTGGTGATGTACCATGAATTTGGCCAGGCCCTGGCTGAAAAACTTGGGCGCCCTGTACTCCAGGCCCCCTTTGGCCTCGGCGAAACCGAACAATTCATTCATGACCTTGGACGCCTCCTGAAAAAAGAGGACGAGGCTGATGCCTTCTTGGTGAAAGAGAAAAAAACCACACTGAAGCCCATCTGGGATCTCTGGCGCGGGCCACAGGCAGAGTGGTTTCCAACCATTCGATTCGGCGCAACAGCAGCCAAAACCTATGCCCTCGGACTTGAAACCTTTCTTTCGGGAGAGATGGGTATGCAGTGCCTCTTCAGCCACAACACCGCCGAGGCCGACAACACCCTTGTCCGCAATGAGATTCAGCAGAAACAGCCGCAGTTCCTCTTCGGAAGGATTGTCGATAAAATCTATCTGGCGGAACTTGACTCCAAAACACGATTCATTCCGGCAGGTTTCCCCGGCCCCATTGTCCGCCGGGCGCTCGGCACACCCTTCATGGGTCACAGCGGAGCGGTCTACCTTTTGCAGGAAATTGTCAACGCCCTTTACGACATGCTTTTTAACTTTCTCCCCCTTAACCGCCGCACCGCCGTTGAGGAGCCTGCACAGAAGGTTGCATGGAGCAGCGAAGCCAATGCCCTTCTGAACGAAATGGTCAAAAAAGCGCCGTTCATCAGCCAGATCTCCTATGGACGAGAGCTGAAACGCAAAGCGGAGCTGCTCACCCTGAAACAGGGGAAAGAGTGCGTCACGCCGGAGCTGCTCGGAATGGTCAACTGATTTGGATTATTTTGATTTTATGTGTATCGTTAAAGACCACATTACGGAACCGGGGAAAACAGTTTTAAACTGAGCAGCCCCCCCGACCCGGCAGTACTAACAGAAAGAGGCAGCATTGATATTTTCCGGCAAGGGAAAAACATCCTTTGCATGGAATGAAACGACAGGAATAAATAAATGTCTGACAATCAGGATATACTGGCTGTAATAGCCCTTACCCTTCCGGACGGGAGTGTAAAAACTTTTCCCATCGGCACAACCGGCAATGACGTTGCGCTCTCCATCGGACGCAAACTTGCACAGGATGCCCTTGCACTCAGGGTCAATGGCGTTACGATTGACCTCTCGACACCCCTTACTGCTGATGCAGCAATAGAAATTATTACCTTCAGCTCCCCTGCCGGACAGGATATTTTCTGGCACAGCTCAAGTCATCTCATGGCGCAGGCCATTGAGGAACTCTATCCCGGCAGCAAATTCGGCGCAGGCCCCTCAATCGAGCAGGGATTCTACTACGATGTCGCCTCTGCGCACCGCTTCCGCGAAGAGGATCTCCGCAAGATCGAAGAGAGGATGCTCGAAATCAGCAAACGCGATATCCATATCCGGCGTGAAGAGATGAGCCGTACCGACGCCATCGAGTTTTTCAAAACCGTTCGGAACGACCCCTACAAGGTTGAAATTCTTGAAGATACCCTGAAAGAGGTGGAGAGGGTTTCGCTCTACCACCAGGATGGTTTTACCGACCTCTGCATAGGGCCGCACATCCCTTCAACCTCGAAAGTGAAGGCTGTTCTGCTCAGCAATATCTCCTCCTCCTACTGGCGCGGTGATTCTGCACGCGAGAACATGCAGCGCATTTATGGCATCACCTTTCCATCCGAAAAGCTGCTGAAAGAGCATGTTGCCCGGCTTGAAGAGGCCAAACGACGGGATCACCGCAAACTCGGCGCCGAACTGGAACTTTTCATGCTTTCGCCCGAAGTGGGAAGCGGCCTGCCGATCTGGCTGCCGAAAGGGGCCATCATCCGCAATGAACTTGAAACCTTCCTCAAGGAGGAGCAGCGCAAACGCGGCTATCTGCCCGTCTATACGCCGCATATCGGCAATATTGAACTCTACAAGCGTTCAGGCCACTATCCCTATTACAGCGATTCACAGTTTCCGCCACTGACCTATCACGATGAAGAGGGCAAGCAGGAGCAGTATCTTCTTAAACCGATGAACTGCCCGCACCACCACCTCATCTACAGCTCAAAGATGCGCAGTTACCGCGATCTGCCCCTCCGCCTGACGGAGTTCGGAACCGTCTATCGCCACGAGCAGTCAGGAGAGCTAAACGGTCTTGTGCGGGCGAGAGGCTTCACACAGGATGACTCGCACATTTACTGCCGCCCCGATCAGCTTGTTGACGAGATCTGCAGCGCCATTGAACTGACACAGTTTGTCTTTGGTACGCTCGGCTTTTCAGAGGTGCAGACCCGCCTCTCCATGCACGACCCGGAAAACCAGGCAAAGTACGGCGGTACCGCCGAAGTGTGGGAACAGGCCGAGAAAGATGTACAGGAAGCTGCCGACCGCATGGGCATCGACTACTTTATCGGCGTCGGCGAAGCAAGCTTCTATGGCCCGAAAATTGACTTTATCGTGCGTGACGCCCTTGGCAGAAAGTGGCAGCTCGGCACCGTCCAGGTTGACTATGTCATGCCGGAACGATTCGACCTCACCTATACCGGCAGCGATGGCCAGAAACACCGCCCCGTGGTCATTCATCGAGCCCCCTTCGGCTCCATGGAGCGTTTTATCGGCGTCCTCATCGAGCACACAGCAGGGAACTTCCCCCTCTGGCTCGCACCCGTTCAGGCTGTGGTACTCCCGATTGCCGAAGATGTTCACGACTATGCAAAAAGCGTACACCAGGCGCTCCTCACAGCAGGAATCCGCGCCGAACTTGACACCAGAAGTGAAAAAATCGGCAAAAAAATCCGCGACGCCGAAGTGAGCAAAATCCCCTGCATGATTGTCATCGGACAAAAAGAGCAGGAGAGCGGCGAAGTATCGTTACGCCGTCATCGCATCGGTGATGAAGGGCGATTCAGCGTAAGCGGACTGATCGAGAAACTCCAGAAAGAGATCACCGGAAAATCCTGACTATCTAAAACAAACCTGAACGCATGAAGAAACAAAAGGTTACGACTCAAAAGCCGAAACTCACCTATCGGGTCAATGAGCAGATCCGTGTTCCGGAAGTCCGCATTATTTTTCCGGACGGAACACAGGAGGTGATGAAAACCATTGACGCCAAGCGGGTAGCCGAAGAGCGCAATCAAGACCTGATTGAAGTACAGCCGAACGCCGAACCTCCGGTTTGCAAATTCGACAACCTCGGCAGGTTACTCTATAAAATGGACAAGAGGGACAAGGATCTGAAGAAAAAACAGAAAACCACCACCCTCAAAGAGCTGCGGTTTCACCCGAACACCGACAAGCACGACTTCGACTTCAAGAGCGCACACCTTGAAGAGTTTCTGCGCAAAGGCAACCGCGTCAGGGCCACCATCGTTTTTCTTGGACGCTCCATTATCTACAAAGACAAGGGACTTGAACTGGCAGAACGCCTGACCGAGCGGCTCAGCATTGTCAGCACCCGTGACGGCGACCCGAAATTCGAAGGAAAGAAACTCTTCGTCTATTTCGAGCCCGACAAGAAGAAAATAGATGCCTACGAACGCATCAAGGCAAAAACAAATCAGCCGCCGGCAGCGCCACTTGCGCCTCTGGCTCCTGAGGATCTGACAGAAGAGTAATCACCAGGAAATTCGAGCAATTTATATTCAAAAAATAAAGGACGTATCATGCCTAAAATGAAATCCCACCGTGGAGCATGCAAACGGTTTAAGACAACATCATCCGGAAAAATCAAGCGTGAACGCATGAATGGCTCACACAACCTTGAGAAAAAGAACAGCAAACGCTGCCGCCGTCTCCACCAGACAGCACTGCTTGAAGGGTTGAAGGCAAAGCAGATCAAACGGATGATACAGGCCTAAATTTTTAACATTAACTCGACACAACGATGCCTAAAGCAAATAATGCCGTCGCCTCAAAAGCACGGAGAAAAAGAGTACTCAAAAAAGCCAAAGGGTTCTGGGGATCACGCGGCAATATTCTGACCGTTGTCAAACACGCGGTCGATAAAGCAGAACAGTACGCCTACCGTGACCGTCGCGTCAAAAAACGCACCTTCCGTTCACTCTGGATCATGCGTATCAACGCCGCTGCACGCCTCAACGGCACCACCTACTCCCGCATGATCAACGCCATGCTGAAAAAGAACGTCGAAATCGACCGCAAGGCACTTGCCGAGATCGCCGTTAAAGATCCCGCAGCATTCACCGTGATTGTTAAAAGCCTTTTCGAATAAGATGTTACACCGGTCATAATGGAAAACACCATTCGCAGTTTACAGCAGGAGATTCTTGACTTTGAGATTACCACAGCGGCCGATCTCGAAGCCTTCCGCCTCAGGTACACCGTTCGGAAAGGACTCATTGCAGCCCTTTTCGGCCAACTCAAAACGGTTGAACCTGCTGAAAAACCGCGAATGGGCCAGTTGCTCAACCAGCTCAAGCAGACGGCTGATGCAAAGCTCACCCAGGCAGAGGAGCGGCTTGCAGCAACCGAAAGCAAGAGCAGCAGCAATAGAATTGACCTCACCCTTCCCGGACGACGCTACTTCACCGGCAGCGAACATCCGGTACAGAAGGTGCTTGGTGAAATGAAATCGATCTTCTCAGCCATGGGATTCGGCATCGCAACCGGCCCCGAGCTGGAACTCGACAGCTACAACTTCGACCTGCTCAACTTTCCGCCCGACCACCCGGCACGCGACATGCAGGACACCTTTTTTGTCACCAACGGCAACCCCGGCTCGGACGTACTCCTCAGAACCCACACCTCCCCCGTGCAGATCAGGGTCATGCTCGACCAGAAACCGCCCATACGGGTCATCTGCCCAGGAAAGGTCTACCGCAACGAAGCGATCAGCTCCCGAAGCTACTGCGTCTTCCACCAGCTCGAAGGGCTCTACATCGACAAGAAAGTCTCCTTCGCCGATCTCAAAGCCACCATCTACTCCTTCGCAAAACAGATGTTCGGCGCCGACGTCAAACTCCGGTTCCGCCCAAGCTTTTTCCCCTTCACCGAACCATCAGCCGAAGTGGACGTCACCTGCTACCTCTGCGGTGGCAAGGGATGCAAAGTCTGCAAAAAATCAGGCTGGCTCGAAATCATGGGCTGCGGCATGGTACACCCCAACGTCATGCGCAACTGCGGCATAGACCCCGAAGAGTGGTCAGGCTACGCCTTCGGCATGGGCGTTGACAGGACGGTGCTGCTGCGCTACAAGATTGATGATATCCGGCTGCTGTTTGAGAATGATTTGCGGATGTTGAGGCAGTTTGGGGCGTAAAGAGGGATCGCCTTAATTTGGTGACAACTCAATCCATCCCTTTTTTTTCAGGACGTCAAGTGCAAGTCTGATCTGACGTGTGGTGAACTGTCTCTTTTTCTCATTCCAGGCATAGACACTCGTAATAACATCATCGACAATCCGAACTGGTTCGTTTTTTACCACCCAATGCACTGTGGCCAACAACTCAAGCCCGAAAGGTGACTCGAAGCCTTCAACAAGGTTACATACCCTGTCAAAATGTTCTTGAGTATTGGAGGTATCCTTCTCCTTGAGAAACAAGAGAGCATCATCAAGAGCGCCAGGCACCAACGTCAATTGCTTGTCGGGTTTATCCCCACCATCATCATAACCAGAAACCAAATGCCCTTCGATAGCATGTAAAACGTGCCGAAGGTTTTCAGCATAAGGACCATAAGGGCCCTTGGTAAAATTGAGCCGCAACTCCTGACCTGCACACTGCATGAAATACATGAGTTTATGTACCTCCAACAATGAGATAAACGGATCCAATAACCCGGCAAGATAACGATGCATCAGCCCAACCAAGGCTGCCCGACCTGGAGTCATCTGTGGAACATCGCTTGAACGATTCTGTTTTTTATCAGCGAATACCTCATCCGGCTCAAATATGATAACCTGGACATCACTCAATTCCCGCAGGGCAGCCTCAATACGCGAACGTACATCATTCCATCTCAATCCTCCCAACCCACTCCCAAGCGCAGGAACGGCAATTGAGCGGATATTCCTTGCCTTGACCTCTTCAGCCAAAGCAACAAGCCCATCCTCAATATCCTCGATACGGCTTTTGCCTTTCCAGTGGCGTTTGGTTGGAAAATTGATGATGTAGAGAGGATTGGTCAATGCACCTGTCTCAAAAACAAACATGTTTCCGGGCATGACCTCATTACGCTTGCAGGCCGCAGCATAAGATTTGAAATTCTCAGGGAAAACGTTCTTGAACTGAAGAGCAATACCTCGCCCCATAACGCCAACACAGTTGACCGTGTTGACCAAAGCTTCGGCATCTGCTGCCAGTATGTTTCCTTTCCTGAATTCGATCATGTATGCTCCCAACGTTTATCAATAATACCATTCAGGCTTTAAACTGAACTTGTAACAATATACAAAACACCAGAATCTGACCCGGTACAGAAAGTACCAGCAAGGTGAACGCCTGCTTCATTGGCGTCAAACTCCGGTTCCGTCCAAGCTTTTTCCACTTCACCAAACCAACAGCCGAAGTGGGCGTCACCTGCTACCTCTGCGGTGGGAAGGGATACAACGTCTGCAAAAAATCAGGCTGGCTCGAAATCATGGGCTGCGGCATGGTTTACCCAAACGTCATGTGCAGCTGCGGCATACAATCTTCCACAAACGCCTCTATTGCATGATATTCGTCATACATAGTGCGCTTCCTTATCAATACGAGCCTTCAGAAACGGGTTCATTCTTTTCCAATACCTGTCTTAAGGTGCTGTTAGATCTCCAAATACCCTGACCATTATGCACCGCGCCCTGCCTGTGCCTCTTTTCATCGTTATGCACTATGCAGCCAAATCATCCCGATAGTTTTCTCTCTCTGACCAAAGAAGAGGTTTCAGATCGTAATTTTTCAAAGCATCAACCACCGATGATGATACAATGGAGCCTGTATCGTTGAGAAAAACATAAAGCCGGGAATCGGATGCCCTGGTCTCTTTTGTATCAAGCCATTTAAAAACGAGTGCTTCTGCAGATTCCTTCCTCGGGTTTGCTATTGCCTGAACAAGCCGCTCAGGCTGTTTCCTTGATTTTGGTATCACAAAATCGAACATGTGGTCATAACCGCTCTTGCCTGTAAATTTTATCTTTGGGGTGTATCGAATATCCGACAGCTCAAACCAATTGGTTACATCTTCAACAAAAAGGCTTGCAACGAATGGCGAAGCCAGATAAAACAGATCGTTTACCGCCAGCATAGCCTGAATGATGGTGTGCTTTTTTAGCGAAAAGTTTTCGGGCGTTGTATGAACAATCAGTTGATCACGGTCAAGCTGCACACCAAAACCCGCCAAAGTGGTTTTAAGCAGATCCTGACGTTTTGGACTGTCAAGTTGGCAACCAGAACTGACAAGATCACTCATGGTGTACCCGTCATCGGTAAGCATATAGCCAGCTCCTTCTTTTCGTGCATAGATCTGCAAACAATCGTTATGGCGGTCAATGTAAGGAGTGGTTATTTCGACCCAGTCTGCGCAAATCTGTTTTGCAATCGTTTTGTCTTTGAGCCACTGCGTATATTTTTCGAGCAATGTGTTGATTTCACCAATCATGTGAATAACTCCTGAAGAATAATCGGTTTGGTAATCACCGTGCAATAATCCATAAACTCATATAAAATTTGCCAGGCATTCGTGCTGTTTGAGAATTGGATCGGTAATGGAATCGCCCATTTATCCCCGTGACCTTCTCGATAAACATGAAGATGTGGGCAAGGCATTTCCTCTCCATCTGGATTTCTGTGTGGTGCACCTCCAATATCAATGCGCGCAAGAACAATGGCTCTTTGTGCCCGAAGTTGAAAGGTGTTTTTTTTCAACTCAATACGACCACGGGTAATGTCAAGGTTAAACTCCTCACGCATAGCCTCAGAATGCAACGAAATTCGCAATGCCCCGCCAAGACTTGGAAAAGTGAACCTTTCAGCCCCTGTATAATGCTTTTCCATAGCAAGTAACGCATCGGCTTCCTGCTGCACCAAAATAAAACTCATCCGCACTCTGTGAATATTTTTTTAATCTCCGGAATAATACACAATTCTTGTCGGTTTTGTGAGCTTGAAACGAGGGAAAACAGTAGCCCGATTTTTTCATCACGCTTCTGTTTGGTAATCTCGATAAACTCTGGATGGCTTTCCTACTCGACCAAATTTCTTCAAAGATTTTTTGCGGCAAGTGAGGTTGTGCCGCTGCCCATGAAGGGATCGAGCACGGTATCGCCACGGAAGGCGAACATTTTAATGAGCCGGTGCGGAAGCTCTTCGGGGAACATGGCAAGGTGCCCCTCCTGTTTTGCTCCGGCAAAGTTCCAATGGCCTGAAAAGTAGGTGTTCCACTCTTCGGTGGTCATGGCTGAGCGCTCTTTCTGCTCTTTGGTGGGCTTTGGTGCAGCACCCTCTCGCATTCGTTCCAGACAAGGTTCAGGTTGTTGATGTAGCTCTCATAACTCTCGTGAAAGCCGATCTGGTTCTCCGTCCCATAGTCCTTGAGCTGCCAGTATGGTGGTGAGGTGACAACAAGATGCACCGACCTGTCAGCGAGGTGGTTCATCTCTCGGCTGTCGCCGTGGATTATGGTGTGATGGCTCTTCAAGGTGCTGTTAAATGTCCAGATTGTATTGTTGGTGGAGCGGTTTTGGATGCCTGAGTCAAGTATAGAGAATTTCTTTTGATTTACACTTGTGGGGGCAGGGGAAATAATGTCAGCAGCACTTTGGAAAAAATGCGCTAAACTTCCCTGCACCACCCCAAAATGAGTATACTATATGCGCAATAATTCCCATAAAAAAGGAATTTCATACCGTGTATAGTAGTTAATCATCAAATAATTTGGTACGTTTATCTCTACGACGACCGCATAAATTCACATAAACTGAGAATTCATGCAGACAAAATTCAAATTTGCAGAAACCGAACTCCCGGAAGGACGATCTCAACTGTCGCAGCTCATCCGTGAATCAGGTGACGTTATAGACATTGAGAATACTACCCGAATTCTGGGATTATCGAGAACAAACGCTTCAAAACGTCTTGCCCGATGGACAACACAAGGCTGGCTTCGCCGGGTCAGTCAGGGGACTTATCTGCCAGTTCCTCTTGACTCCCTATCCAGCGAGCTTGTTCTGGACGATCCATGGATTCTGGTGCCTCCACTCTATTCACCAGCCTATATTGGTGGACGAACAGCAACCGAGTACTGGGACTTGACAGAGCAATTGTTCAAGGATGTTGTCGTCATTACCGCCCGTCCTGTTCGTACCAGAAACCAGCAACATCATGGCGCCCGCTTTACGGTGAAGCATATTCAGGAAAAGAAGATTTTCGGCCTCAAACCGGTATGGCGGCATCAGACAAAAGTTATGATATCCGATGTACACCGGACAATCATTGATTTACTGGATGATCCTGCTCTCGGTGGCGGTATTCAGCATGTTGCTGACTGCCTTGCGGCTTATCTGGATCGACCGGATCGTCATGACACAACACTCATTGAATACGCGGAGCGTCTCGGCAATGGGGCGATTTTCAAAAGACTTGGATTTCTTCTTGATGGCAATAAAGAAGCAGGGCAATTGGTGGCAGATTGTTTGAAACGCATCACCAAAGGGAACGCCAAGCTCGATCCCACGTTTGCATGCAGCAAGCTGGTTTCGCGGTGGCATCTCTGGATTCCGCCTGCTTGGGAAGAGCGAGGTGGTCATGATTGACCGCCGTGAAATTCTTGACACTGCTTCACTGGTGTCGCTCAATGCGCATGTCGTAGAGAAAGAAAACCGCGAATGGGCCAGTTGCTCAACCAGCTCAAGCAGACGGCTGATGCAAAGCTCACCCAGGCAGAGGAGCGGCTTGCAGCAACCGAAAGCAAGAGCAGCAGCAATAGAATTGACCTCACCCTTCCCGGACGACGCTACTTCACCGGCAGCGAACATCCGGTACAGAAGGTGCTTGGTGAAATGAAATCGATCTTCTCAGCCATGGGATTCGGCATTGCAACCGGCCCCGAACTTGAGATCGACCAGTACAACTTCGACCTGCTCAACTTTCCGCCCGACCATCCGGCCCGCGACATGCAGGACACCTTTTTTGTCACCAGCGGCAATCCCGGCTCGGACATACTTCTCAGAACCCACACCTCCCCCGTGCAGATCAGGGTCATGCTCGACCAGAAACCACCCATACGGGTCATCTGCCCAGGAAAGGTCTACCGCAACGAAGCGATCAGCTCCCGAAGCTACTGCGTCTTCCACCAACTCGAAGGGCTCTACATCGACAAGAAGGTCTCCTTCGCCGACCTCAAAGCCACCATCTACTCCTTCGCCAAGCAAATGTTCGGCGCCGACGTCAAACTCCGGTTCCGCCCAAGCTTTTTCCCCTTCACTGAACCATCAGCCGAAGTGGACGTCACCTGCTACCTCTGCGGCGGCAAGGGATGCAAAGTCTGCAAAAAATCAGGCTGGCTCGAAATCATGGGCTGCGGCATGGTACACCCCAACGTCATGCGCAACAGCGGCATAGACCCCGAAGAGTGGTCAGGCTACGCCTTCGGTGTGGGTGTTGATCGCACGGTGTTGCTGAGGTACAAGATTGATGCAGGCTGCTGTTTGAGAATGATTTGCGGATGTTGAAGCAGTTTGGGGCGTAAAGAGGAAATGGTAGCCATCTTCAAGATCTCTCTCGGCAGAATCAAAAAATTCTCAACTGCATGACAGATTCCTTTTTATGCGCTCTTTGGCTTCTGCCCAGTCGGAGTGTTGCACCTTTCCGGCAGAAAAAGCTTCTCTCCGTTCGTTTAGAATGTTCTCATGCCATGCCGGAGATTCAAATGCCGTCTCATCCCTTGAAAGATCATCCCAGATTGTCTCCAGCAAATCCATTTTTTCAGCATAAGTAAACTGTGACAAGGGTAATTCAATTTTTGCCATGATGTTTGTTCTCCTTCAGGATAATAAACGTAAGTGGGAAACAGTTTGCCACTCTCCATAGACAAGCATATCAGCCTTTCTTTAGTTCCTTGATCACCTCATCGAGAGATACAGATAGTTGATCCTGTCCTGCAAACTTTGCTTCCCAAAGATCAATGAGATCCAGATAATCTTCCATCAACTCTTCTATTGCCTTATATTCTTCATACATACTGTGCTTCCTTATCAATACGAGCCTTCAGAAACGGGTTCATTCTTTTCCAATACCTGATCAGATCAACTTTGCTGCCCAGCAGTTGCTCCAGCTCTTCCTTGAGCTGCACCCTGAGCAAAATATTCGGTTCCATTTCAACAACAATATCAATATCGCTGTCATCCCTGGCAGAATTTCTGGCGACGGAGCCGAAGATGCCGACTTTCTTCACGCCATAACGCTCCTCAAGCTCTGCTTTATGGCTGCTCAGTGTGCGAAGTCCTTGATCTCGCTGCATGGTTTGGTTTGAAGTCATGCCACCAATCATTTTGTGTTTCATTTGAATCTCTTTGCTCGTTGAGATAATCCAGGGTTTCACCGTCCTCAAGGTTAACTACCATTGAATCAATTCCAGTTTGATTGCTTCGTACCCCATCGTCTCTTTTTTTTATCAGATTGATAAAAGGTTTATCAGGACAAGTGCCTCGTGCATAACTATTGAGTGTGCAGTATAAGTGATTTTTGGCATCTATTCCTGCCAAGCCATACACTGTTGGGTGTCCGGGTTTTGAGATAGTACAAAACGTTATAGCGTCCAATGCTCTCAAAAAAGTAAAGAATCAGACTAACTCTATCCTGAATTTTTTCCCAAGTACAGATGCCGCGCTGGCAAGGGTTGTCAGGGTAAGACTGGTATCAGTTGCATCAAGCAGACGGTTGAGTGCTGCCCGACTGGTTTGCATTTTGCTTGCCATTGAAGATTTCGTCAGATGTTGTGCTTTCATTTCCTGAGCAATTTGCCAGGCAATAACACGCTTGACGGCCACCGCAGTTGCTTCGTCCAGAAGAGCCTCTTCTTCAAGAAATTCATCGAAACTGCTGCCAATATTTTTTTCATTCATCATGTATTCCTCATTCTGCTTTTTGCCAATTGCAGGTCAGACTTCGGAGTTGCCTGTGATTTTTTTATGAACCCGTGAAGCAACACTATCAAACCATCCTGTACCGCAAATAATACCCTTGCAATACGAGTAGGCAAATGGACACGCACTTCCCAAAGATCCTTCTCCATTTTGCGAACCAGCGGCATCCCCAGTGGCCAACCGTATTGAACAGTCTTGATCTCTTCACCGATTCTTTTTCGCTCAACAGCGGGTAGTTCGCGTAACCAATCGCGCACTGGTTCTGTACCACCATCGGTTTTAAAAAACCTGACCTCAAGTGTTGGGTTATTCTTTAAGAAATGTATCAAAATAAGTACACTATGGCAAATGAGCGTTCATAATGGGTAAGAAACGGAGACTCATGCGTAAAGATTAAATGTGATGTTTCAGCTTGTCCTACTTCAGGAAAATACGCTTTCCCTTGATTTTTTCGGTCAGATAGCCGACCGCTTTGTCGTACGTGAAGGCCTCGCTCTTGATGCCTATCAGTTTTACCGTCAACCCGTTGGATAGCCGCACTTTTTCGGAACTGACTATCTCCTTGACCGTGAAGAACTCGTCGCGCTCTGCCTCGCTCGCTCGCTTTCTCAATCCTGGAGCCAAAAGTGAGTTTTCGGGGATCTTTTTTTTGTCCTCCGTGCCCATAAAATCGGGCTGACGGGCGTTGAGCTTCTGTTTGGCAATCTCGATAAACTCAGGATTGATTTCGTACCCGACCGAGTTGCGTTCGAGATTCTTTGCGGCAAGTGGGGTTGTCCCGCTCCCCATGAAGGGATCGAGCACGGTATCGCCACGGAAGACGAACATTTTGATGAGCCGGTGCGGAAGCTCTTCGAGGAACATGGCAAGGTGCACCGACCTGTCGCAAAGAGGCTTCATCTCTCGGCTGTCGCCGTGGATTATGGTGTGGTGGCTCTTCAAGGTGCATCTGATTTTGATATCTCTCTTGGTAGATATCAAAATTAGATTTAGATTGAAAATAGCTTTTTATCAAGGAGGATTACCGATGCCTGTTACTGCAAAAATTTTTATGTCAGGGCGCAGTCAAGCCGTCCGATTACCGAAGGAGTTCCGTTTTGAGGGGAAAGAGGTCTTTATCCGTCGTGATGCAATTTCCGGAGATGTCATTTTGTCACACCATCCCGATTCATGGGCAGGGCTGTTTGAGCTTGATGCAACAACTGAAGTACCTGCAGATTTTATGCAGGCTGACGATCGAACGCAACCAGAGCAATTGCGAGATCCTTTTGAGGGGTGGATAGAATGAGCCTCTACATGCTGGATACGAATATTGCCAGTCATATTATCAAAGGTGACATTCCTCTTGTTCGTGAGAGGCTTGTTGCTGTACCAATACAACGTGTTGTGGTGTCATCGGTTACACTGGCTGAATTACTCTACGGCTTGGCAAAACGCGCCTATCCAAAGGGTCTTGCAGTCCGCGTCCATGAGTTTTTGATCCGGGTAAAAATATTGGCCTGGGATAAAGAGGTTGCCATCGTTTATGGTGATCTTCGAGCCAAGTGCGAAACCGCAGGTGTGACGCTCTCACCACTTGACCTCATGATTGCGGCTCATGCTCAGGCAGTCAATGCCATTCTTGTTACGGGAGATAAAGCGTTTACCAGAATCCAAGATCGATTAATTATAGAAAATTGGACACTGTCACCAGACTGATCATCATCTGGTACAATCCTGCAAGGATAATTTATGGCATATTCGGAGGTACGGGAGATAAGCATCTCCAATGAGTGTGCCCAACCTTTATTTTTTCGCTCAGATAACAAGGCGATCAGCTCCCGAAGCTACTGCGTCTTCCACCAGCTCGAAGGGCTCTACATCGACAAGAAGGTCTCCTTCGCCAAGCAAATGTTCGGCACCGACATTAAACTCCGGTTCCACCCAAGCTTTTTCCCCTTTGCGGCCTCTTGTGACCAGAAGCGCTACTCCCCATGTTAAGAGCAGAGCTAAAATAAGAGGTCAGGTGCTGCCTTTCGAGCAGCACCTGACCTGGGCACTCTTCTCTATCCGCAGAAGCGCCTTTAACGACGACTCTCCGCAGGAATATGCGCGGCTTATGCGCCTGCCATCATGGCTTCGACATCGGCAGCAACCGTTCCAATCGGTTTAATACCGAATTTCTCAACCAGCACTGCAGCAACATTCGGAGTCAAAAACTCGGGAAGTGTTGGTCCGAGACGAATGCCTTTTACTCCAAGAAAGAGCAGGGCAAGCAGCACCGTAACGGCTTTCTGCTCATACCAGGCAATATCGAAGGAGATCGGCAGATCGTTGATATCATCAAGCTCGAATACCTCCTTGAGTTTCAGGGCAATGACCGCAAGTGAGTAGGAGTCGTTGCACTGTCCGGCATCAAGCACGCGCGGAATGCCGCCGATATCGCCAAGCTCAAGCTTGTTGTAGCGGTACTTGGCACACCCAGCCGTGAGGATAACGGTATTGTCAGGAAGGGCTGCGGCAACATCGGTATAGTACTGCCGGGATTTATGACGTCCGTCACAACCGGCCATCACCACAAAGCGCTTGATGGCTCCGCTCTTCACCGCAGCAACCACCTTGTCAGCCAGCGCAATCACCTGATTGTGCGCAAATCCTCCGGTGATGGTACCGTTTTCAAGCTCTTTTGGCGCCGGGCAGCTTTTTGCCAGTTCGACAAGGGCAGAGAAATCTTTCTGACCGCCTTCAGGACGTGCAGCGATATGCTTCAGTCCGGGATAACCGGCCATACCGGTAGTAAACATCCGGTTACGGTAAGACTCGCGAACCGGCACGATGCAGTTTGTCGTCATAAGAATCGGTCCGTTGAAGGTCTCAAACTCCCGATCCTGTGACCACCATGAACCACCATAGTTGCCGACAAAGTGCGAATACTTCTTGAATGCCGGATAGTAGTGAGCTGGAAGCATTTCGCAGTGGGTATAAACATCGACTCCGGTTCCTTCCGTCTGTTTGAGCAGATCTTCCAGATCGCGAAGGTCGTGGCCTGAAATGAGGATACCGGGGTTTTTGCCGACACCGGTCTTCACCGTGGTAATTTCCGGCTGACCATAGGTTTCGGTATTGGCCTTGTCGAGCAGCGCCATCGCCTTGACGGCAACGCCTCCGGTTTCAAGCACCAGCGCGGTCAGTTCATCGGCCGTTAGCTCTTTGGTCAGCGCGGCAAGCCCTTTAACATAAAACGCATAGATCTCGTCATCGTGGTAACCGAGCACCGCCGCATGGTCGGTATAGGCCGCAAGACCCTTTATTCCGAAGAGCACAAGGCTTTTAAGTGACTGAAGATCTTCGTTTTCACTGAGGCTTTCAAGACCTGACGTCTCAGCTTTTGCAAGAAACTCATCCTTTGAGCTGCCAGTCCAGCAGGCAGCGTCATGGTCGGGCTGAACACCAAGCGTCGCCTTCAGTTCATCACGCAGGGCAAGCGTTTTGCGGATCTGCGCGACGATGGCATCCTCATCAAAATTGGTATTGGTGACCGTTACAAAAAGAGACTCGCTGATAAGCTGGCCCACGTTTCTCGTCACACTGCCCTGCTGTTGTTCTGCTGCAAGAGCAAGACCTTCGGTTGCATAAACAAGCACATCCTGCAGTTTGGCGGTCATATCATCCTTTCCACAGACGCCTCTCACGGTACATCCGCTCCCATGAACGCTCTCCTGACACTGATTACAATACATTCCCATCGCTCTATCCTCCATTACTGGTTATTGTTTGTTTCTATCCGATGATAACAAGAGAGCCATCGTCCTGTCTCCGGCGGCACCTTCGCTATCACCTTTTTTTTCTTTTACCAACGCCCTGTTCTTATACGCTGCAGACAAAAGCCGTTTGTTGGCGGGCTTTCGCTCGATGATTGCGCTGAAATCCTGAATTGCGCCATCCATATCTCCACTTTTTACCCTTGCCATACCGCGATTACCATAAGCCGTAATGGCTTCACGGAAACGGAGGCCTATCTGCAATGCCATGCTGAAATCGACTATGGCGCCATCAAAATCATTGCAACTGCTGCGGGCATTGCCCCGATCATAGTATGCCTCGGCCCTCTCCGGATGCTCGGCAATTACCCTGCTGATCTCCGTCGCCGTTCCCCGGTATCCACCCATTGCATCTTTCAGCATTGCCTCTCCAACTTTAAAATTCAAACATCTTTCCATCAGTAGAAGTGCCGCACTCCGATCAAATCACTTCAAACCCACTCTTCCGACAGGGTCTCGCCCTGCAGACTGATCACAACCTTTTTCACCGGCACCTTGCGCGAAGCCCTCCGCTGAGCTTCAGCAACAATCGACATGAGTCCTCCACAGCAAGGCACCTCCATGATAGCGACAGTAATGGTGTTGATATGCGACAAGTCGATCATAGCGGCAAGTTTCTCAACGTAGATTTCCATCCCCGAATTTATCGCTCCTGTTATGGGTTCAACACTTCCTGCTCAAGATCTACTGATGGGGGGTTCACCTGACTTGCCGCCTGAAGGTCACGCATCAGCTTGCCGATGGTCACCTTTTCAAACTCGCTCTGGACAACCTGCTCAATACGCATGATTTCATGACGCAGCACACAACGCGCACGATTGCCACAAATCTGCTTGCGGAACATGCACTCCGACATCTGTACCTTCCCCTGAAAAATTTCAATCAGTTGCGTTACGCTGATGGTATCCGGATCCTTTTTCATCATAAAGCCTCCCTGAACACCCTCTTTTGAAACAATCAGGTCGTGGCGAATCATCTCCTGCAAAAGGCCACGCAAAAACTGGTACGGGATATCGTGCTCCGTCGCAATAGACCTGGCAGACACATAGCTCCCCTTCCTTGCAGCAAGCGCCAGCAAGGCCCGTATCGCGTAATCCGTATTCTTGGTCAGTACTTTCATCGTTGATTCTTTTAATTGATATCAATATAGTATCAGTTATATAAAGACAAAAACATTTTTTTCCAGAGAGACGTGACAAACAACAATACTGGCCAGAATACTCTGACTGAAGAGGGTTGCCAAAGGTTGCAATAAGTGTTACCTTGCACAAAAAGGAGATTTGGTTATGTCACAAACAAAAGGCGTCAAACTTGACGACACCACCCGGCAACGGCTTGCAGCTTTGGCTCGTATCCGCGACAGATCGCCACACTGGCTCATGTGCAAAGCAATCGAAACATTCCTGGATCGCGAAGAACATTACGAGCAAGAAAAGCGCGAGGATATGGAGCGTTGGGAACGGTATCAATTAACCGGCGTAGCTGTACCCCATGAAAAAGCTGCTGTATGGATGGAAAATCTGGCACAAGGGAAGGTGACATCTTGCCCCAAATAAAATGGCTTCCAGAAGCATTAGCCGATGTTGAGCGGCTTCATGCGTTCCTGCACGAAATAAACCCCGATGCGGCAGCACGAGCAGCACGAGCCATTCTGGAGGGTGCGGGTTTTCTGGAATCAATGCCAGACATTGGACGCCCAATGGACGATGACTCAGGCAGACGCGAATGGTTTATATCTTTTGGGGCTGGGGCTTTTGTGCTTCGCTATATGTGGGACAAAAACGATACCGTCGTTATTATTCGTGTCTGGCACAGCAAAGAAAAGAGAACGTAGAGCGAGCCCCTCATTGTCGTGACGTTGTGGCAGCAAATGCGCTGTAAAGCGGCAGGAATGTGATTTTTTGCGCTGGAAAATCTGCATATGGGCGATCGGAAAAGACCAGTGCTTTGCCACACTCCGGGTACGAAGCAAGAAAGAGATGCAGGCTCCTCAAGCTACCGGTGGCCCCGCTTTTTACCTCAACCGGGTGAATCTTGCCGTCCAGAACAGCCAGATAATCAACTTCAGCCGAACTGCTTTTGGCCTGTCGGTCCCAGTAATACAGGCCACCCTTTTGAGAAACCAGCATCTCCTGTCCGATAAACTGTTCTGCCATGGCTCCCCGGTAGATGGCAAGCAGATCACTTTTTGCATACTCAATATCATTCGGCATACCGGAAAGGTAGCGCATCAATCCAATATCGAGCATGAGCGCCTTGAATGATTTGGCCGAAGCAGTTGCCCCTAAAGGAAGCCCTGATGGATCGACCGAGGGTATCCTTCGGGCTACCTGAGCAAGGCACAAGGCATCGAATGCTTTTTTCAGTGTCGGATTGCTGTACCCTTCACCAAGGCGTGCATATTTGATCTGTTGTCCGATATGCTGCGACAGGGAGGTAAAGAGCGAATCGAGACAGAAGCGGTCAACCCTCGGAGAATATTTGGCAAAGTCCATCCTGTATGACTCGGCAATCTCCTGTTGTACCTCAAAGGCATCACGCAATGATTGATTTTCAAGATATGCCTTGACAGCCGCAGGCATGCCCCCGATAAAGAAATAGCGTTTCAGCTCCTCGCGCAGCAGCTCATGCACTGCGGGTGATATTTCAGCCGGATTGCCCAGAACAGACGTTGCCGCAGCGCCGTTGCCGATTGCCTCCAGATATTCAGCAAAACAAAGCGGGTAGAGATTGAGAAACTGGACCCTGCCGACAGGAAAAGAACTCTCTTCAAGCGCAAATTCAAGGAGCGAACCGGCTGCAACGACATGCAGTTCCGGCATCTCCTCATAAAAATAGCGCAGCGCGGTTATGGCTCGGGGACATGTCTGTATCTCATCAAAAAAGAGCAGCGTTTTTCCCGGTGTGATCTTCTGCTGGAGGAGAACTTCAAGGTCGGAGCAGATGCGCGTTACCTTCAGGTCGCCATCGAAAAGCTTGCGAAGGGGCTGATTTCGCTCAAGATCGACGAGAGCAAGTGATTCAAACCGGTTTTTTCCAAACTCTTTGAGTGACCAGGTTTTTCCAACCTGACGAGCGCCCCGCAGGATGAGGGGCTTGCGGCGTGAACTTTCCTGCCAGCGCCGAAGATCGTTATCAATAAATCGAAGCATGTACCATGATCAAGGTGACAAAACAGCGTCTATTTAATTTTACAAGGCAATTTATGGCTTTATGATATAAAAACACAAGACATTTTGACCTAAAAGTAAAAAACACCCTATTCCTCATTGACTGCCTTCAGCCAGAATTATCACTCATAAAATCCATTGCACAACGCTGGGTCACCTGCTCCGGATAAAATATTGTTACATGTAACGCTTTTCTGGCACACTTTACCTGTAACAAAGAAAACGAAAAATGAACAAGGAGGGAGATGGACATGGTTCTTGAACGGGTGCAGAAGTACAAGCAGAAGTTGCGCATGAAGGGAATGCGGCCGATACAGATATGGGTTCCCGATACACATCGCTCCGGTTTTGCCGAAGAGTGCAGGCGGCAGTCTCTGCTGGTCAAACATGATCCCCTTGAAAAAGAACTGCTTGAGTTTCTTGATGAAGCCGGTGACCGCGAGGGTTGGGAAGCATTAAGAGAGGTGATCTGGTTGCCATCCCCGATGCAGACGGAGTCACGCCCGCGTCGGGAGAAAAGTGTCGCGGTACCCTACAACGTCTGTTCAATGGAACTGGCGGTTACCGCCATTACAGCACGTGCCCATGCAAATTTTGCTTTGACGACGTCAAAATCAGAACCAGAGGTTTCTATGCACGCCGTGCCTTTAATCAGAAAGCCTGCACCAGGCCCCATATTTCCATCAACCTTACGGCTTCCCAACGTAATCAACACCTGATTGTTAAAAGGGCTCTCCGCATACTTTAGTGGAATGATGGGATAAAATCGTAGACTGCAGTATTTCAATCCTAACCACCAAGATGCAAAAACTAACCGAGCATTACCAGCAATTACTGGGATTTCCTGCCATCTGGG